>JGI20163J26743_11538353_pt1 | contig 19966 bp, 21 predicted proteins | sample TergutCu122P1_FD_26743 | JGI IMG/M metagenome (IMG submission 26743) | reverse complement strand
TTAATCATGTCAATGAAATAAGCGGCAAAAACCGCGGGGCCATTGCCGCCCTTGTAAAGGAAGTTAAACGGTTCAAGGTTGAATAAGAACCGGCAGTTATCAAGCCCATTTGGGCCGTAGCGCCCGAAATAATAACATCAAGAGAGGTTTTTATGAAAGTATTGGCTTTAGTTTTTACATGTGCGTTTTTCCTGCTTGGAAATAATATCGCAGAGGCGCAGACTGGCGCATACCGCAGAATTTCACCTGTCGAAGCTAACCAGATGATGAATCAGCTAAATGATTTTATCCTGCTGGATGTACGCAACCCGGACGAATTCAGGGATCGCAGGATAGAAGGGGCAATATTGATTCCCGTTGCCCAACTGGAAGCCCGCGCAGCAAGTGAATTGCCCAACAAAAACGCGGTTATTTTGATCTATTGTCTTGCCGGGGGCAGAAGCGCAACTGCCGCAAGAACATTGGCCGCTATGGGTTACACAAGAGTCTACGATTTTGGGGGAATTCTCTCCTGGCCCTTCGCGACTGTCAGCGGCGACTAATTGGCTGCCATTAAATGCCATGTAAAAACCATCATCGAAAGATGATAGTTTTTACATGCGTTACCCTTAACAGTTCTAAGCAAGATCCGATCCGACCGTGATGCCTCAAAATAAAAGGTACGCAAAGCGACCGCATGGCAAGCCCTGCACCCACCGCGCCAAAGGCGCTGGTTCCGAAGCAACATGATTTCCATGACTTTCGCTTTATCGAAAGTCCGCGCTCCATTGCCCATCACTAAAAGTGTAAGTTCCGGCTCTGCGCCCCTGCGCATTGTAGAACTCAACAAATCTGTTGTCAAAAGCAGTAACACGTACCGAAACATCTTCGCCAATAGTTATACTGGAAAGCTGGTTGCCCGCAAATGCCCTGCTGTTAATCGAAGTTACGCTGTCAGGAATAACAATGCTGGTGAGCTGGTTGCACCTGAATGCATCACGCCCAATCGTGGTTACGCTATTGGGAATAATAACGCTGGTAAGCCGGTTGCATCTAAATGTCTCATTCCCAATCCAGGTCACGCTCTCCGGGATAACAATGCTGGAGAGTTGGTTATAAGCAAATGCTCTGTCTTCAATCATCGTTACGCTATTAGGAATAACAACGCTGGTGAGCTGGTTAAGAGTAAATGCTCCGGCTCCGATTCTGGTTACGCTATCGGGAATAATAACGCTGGTTAGCTGATTGCCCCTGAATGCCTCAGCCCCAATTCTGGTTACGCTATTGGGAATAATAACGCCGGTGAGCCTATTGCCCCTAAACGCCTCTTTTCCAATCAAAGTTACGCTGTTGGGTATAGTAACGCCGGTGAGCCGTTTATACGCAAATGCCCATTCCCCAATTATTATAACAGGCATTTCCCGTATGCGCGGAGGAATGTTTACAACTGCTCTTGTTCCTACATATCTAACAATTTCTGCCGACTTACCTTCATCAAAATGCCATACGCGAAAAACATTTTCACTGCATATCTGCTGCGCATATGCGGAAAAGCCAGTCAGCAGCGTAAATAGAAGCCAGAAAGCCATTTTTTTGCTCATAATTTCTTCTTTTAAACTTATTGAAGGAGGAATATAAGCTATAAAGCTATTTTCCTCCTTAATATAAAAGGTATTATGCTTCACCGTCCGCAGCAGAGCTGCAGAACATACTGCGCAACCTTTTATTTACCGCCAAATCGATTTGTTGACAATAAAATCCCTGAAAGAACCATCAGGTGAGGGCAAAAAACCCTAAGCCAGTTTATGAAATTGAAATCCGCGCTGCTGTTAATAGGAGCAATAATATCAATCATGATAATAAAAACCACCCATACAGCGGCGCAAATTACAAGAAGCAAGTCCAACATTGGAATATGAATGTTAAAAAGTCTTAAAAGAATAAAAACCCCTGCTGCAATTGCCAGAACTGCCAAAACTATGACCAAAAAATTCGATAAATCACCCCTGCCAAATAATGCCTCTACTGCCTGCCGGATCTCCGGATTTGCCCCCCCAAAACCCCTGTTGCCAAAACTCATAATACCTGTTGCAAAAAGATAGCCAGCCACTGCTATATTCAGCAAAAACAAACCAATACTTCTGTTCACTTTTTCCTCCTAATGATAATGTTATACTATATATATCGAATTTATGTCCATTAAAGAAATCTTATTTATTATGTGTCTTGACTTATAAAATCTATAGGATTAACCTTTAATCGGAGAAGAGAAATGGGTGAACGGGAACAACTTATTGTCAAAAATGAAGAAGTTATAAAAGTGCTTCCTGCATGGGCGCAGGAGCTCGCCATCAAATATTGCTCGAAAACTGCTAATCTTTATATTTTAAACGGAAACATACGCGATTTTCTTCCCAATCAGATGTGTGAAGGCGAATTTGTATTCGTAAGGATTCAGGAGTTTATATCTGATGTTATATTTGGATATAAAGATATTATCATCTTTTTTGACAGGTCATCCGGTATCAATTTTTGCTCGCAGGAGATGCAGAGGGACTACCTAAAAACAATGGGTAAGACATATCCTGATGCCTCTGCCGAAGAGCTTTTATCTTCGGACCCGACAAGGGCATTTAAGTATCTTGAGAAATATTTTCTTTTGAATCTCCCAAAAAAGCTCAGGATTGTTCTTATTATTGATTATGCAGAGACTATTGTATCCAACTGCGACATTTCGAGAATGACCGACGAAGACAGATACAGTCTGGTAACGCTTAACAGATGGAGCCAGGATCCTATTTTTACCAAGGGCGATATTTCTGTAATTCTGCTAACGGAAAACCTTTCGGATATTAGCCAGCGGCTTGTGCGCTCGCCGTCAACCATAAAGATAAATATTCCGATTCCCGATGAAAAGGTGCGGACAAGCTTTTTGAATTTCGTAGACCGGCAGAACTCTTTGATTCTCGGAGACAGGCTGAATGCAGAGCGGGTTGCAAAAATTACAAGCGGGCTTAACCTTATGAATCTGAATCAGCTTGTGGCAGAGTCTTTTGAGGCAGACAGCGCAATTTCGCTTGATTATCTTAAATACCGCAAAAAAGAGATTATAGAAAACGAAGCTTGCGGAATGCTGGAGTTTATTGAGACAGAGCACGATCTTTCAATGGTTTCGGGTCACGAGTTTGTAAAGAAGAGATTTAAAAGCGCTGCAAAGGCGATTAAACTTGGCAGGCTCGATGTTCTTCCTATGGGTTATCTTATTTCCGGAGCTGTCGGAACAGGCAAATCTTTTATGGTTACTGCATTTGCCGGCGAAATTGGGGTGCCGATTGTCAAACTTAAAAACTTTCGCTCCAAGTGGCAGGGTGTGAGCGAAGCTAACTTCGAGAAGGTTCTGAATATTTTAAAAGCAATGGCGCCTGTTGGGGTGCTTATCGATGAAGCAGATGCTTTTTTGGGGAATAGGAATCAGGATGGGGATGCCGGCACAAGCAACAGAATTTTTTCCCAGCTTGCTTCTTTTATGGGCAATACAGATTACCGTGGTAAAATAATCTGGTTTTTAATAACCTGCCGCCCGGACCTGCTTCCAATTGACTTAAAACGGCAGGGACGCGCAGAAGAGCACCTTGCCCTCTTCTACCCTGATACTAACGAAGAGCGCGAAAATCTTTTTGAAACCCTCATCAAAAAACTAAAAATAAAAGTGCAGCAAGGTGTTGGCATTTCTGATCTTCTTAAAAAATACAAGCTTGAATCTTCGGGCGCAGATATAGAGGCAATTCTTATAAGAGCGAAATTTAATGCTACGATGAATAATCATGTGATAATAACCAAAGAAGACCTTGAAGAAACAATAAGGGATTTTGTATCCCCTGCATACCCTCATGAAATTGAGCTTCAGAATCTTGTTGCTGTAATTGAATGCACAGGCAAAGAGATGCTGCCCAAAAAATTTCAGAATCTCGACAGAAGCAAAATGGTGGAGCAGATTCGGGAATTAAAAATTCTTCTTGGTGAAATTAGCGAGTAAGACGCTGCCTCTGTGCCTTAGTTAGCAAAATTAATTTCCGCACGGCAATCTTCTATTGACAAATTGACGTATCATAGAGAATATAAAATTATAATTACATAAAAATTTGCTATAATATAACCATGCAGGGGGGTAAAATGAAAAAACTATTGAATTGTGGTTTTTTCTCTATTTTGATTTTGGTTCTCTTATTTTCTTTCGGATCATGCAAGAGAGATCCTGAAAGATTAATTTTTGGAGATTATCCGGCAGACTTTGAAATTGCTTATATGCACATGATTGGTTATCCGCAAGCTCCTACACTCAGAGATTTGTTTGGTACAAACGCTGTATTTGCAAATACATTTTATGGCACGCCATCTGTTGTAACTGTTGAATCCACTTCCGGCACTAAAGATGAGTTTAGTGCGGTTCTTTTGCTTACTATGAAAGGCGGAGAAACCGGCGAATACTTTGATCTTTTGCGCGTGCAATTAAGATTCCAGCCGGACAGCATCTCAGAAAAAAGTTATCTCCGCTACATAAGATTTGCGAATCTTGCTACAGACCAGGTTACTGTACAACAATCGCATGGAACTGAGCGGGAAGATGGTCTGGTTCTTGGCTTTTTTGCAAGCATAATGGGCTGGTTCTGGGATACATCAAAATTTTAGACTGATAGATTTCACACTCTTTTTTCAAGAGAACCGCTGATTTATTCAATCGAGAATAAATTCGCGAAGCATCCCGAACTTGTTCGGGGCTGCATTACCTTGTTATCCTTTTTTCGCAGTTTTCTGCAAGAAAACGAGAAAAAATATGGAAGCACTGATTAGAGTCAAATAAGAACCTACTATTAATTTTTAAAAATGGTAGGTTCTTAATCAGTGCTTCCCAAGGTTTGCCAACCTGTTTTTGCTTTGCAAGACCTTTTTCAGATTGGCAAACCATTCTTTTAGCCTTGTAATTTTCTTCTTCTTATCATAAAATTCAGAGACAAATATTTCGCAAAGGAATAACTTCATGGCAGAAAAGAAAAACAAACCTGTTGTATCCAAAGAAGAGCTTGGAAAAATAATTGAATACTGGAATGCAGCAAATTATCTATCAGTAGGACAAATTTATCTATTGGCCAACCCTCTTTTAAAAGAACCGCTAAAACTCAAACATATAAAACCTCGGCTTTTGGGACACTGGGGTACGACTCCGGGACTAAACTTTGTTTATGTTCACATGAACAGATTAATAAAAAAATATGATTTGGATATGATGTATATTACTGGTCCTGGGCACGGAGGTCCCGGGCTGGTTGCAAACACCTACCTTGAAGGAACGTACAGCGAGGTATATCCGGATATTTCTGAAGATGAAGAAGGTATGAGAAAACTATTCAAACAGTTTTCTTTTCCCGGCGGAATACCGAGCCATGTAGCTCCGGAGATTCCAGGCTCTATTCATGAAGGCGGAGAGCTTGGTTATGCGCTTCTTCACGCTTATGGCGCTGTGTTTGACAATCCTGATCTTATAACCTGCTGCGTAGTGGGAGACGGCGAAGCAGAATCAGGCCCGCTTGCTGCGAGCTGGCATTCAAACAAATTTCTTAATCCTGTAAGGGACGGAGCTGTGCTTCCGATACTTCATCTTAATGGATACAAGATTGCAAATCCCACTATTTTTGCGCGTATTCCGCGCGACGAGCTTGATAAACTTTTTGTTGGGTATGGTTACAAACCTTACTACGTTGAAGGAAAAGATTTTGAAAGCACGCATTTGCAAATGGCAGAAGTCAGCGAAAAGGCAATAAAAGAAATAAGAGCAATTCAGAAAAAATGCAGAACAGACGGCTATACAGAGCGGCCTGTATGGCCAATGATTATTCTTATAACTCCAAAAGGCTGGACCTGCCCCGAATATATTGATAATGAAAAAGTTGAAGGTTCGTTTAGGTCGCACCAGGTTCCGCTTGCAAAGCTTGCAGAGAAAACGGAGCATTTAAAAATGCTTGAAGATTGGCTTAAAAGCTATAAGCCGGAAATTCTTTTTGATTCCAGCGGAACCCTCAGGCAAGACCTTAAAGATTTAGCGCCAAAGGGCGAGCGAAGAATGGGAGCAAACCCTCATGCGAATGGCGGCAAGCTTTTAAAAAATCTCAAGATGCCGGATTTTCGAAATTATGCAGAAGCTGTTACAAAACCAGGAACCGAGTATGCAGAAGCTACAAGAGTTATGGGAAAGTTCCTGCGCGATGTAATGAAACTTAATTTAAAAGCAGCTAACTTTAGAATTATGGGACCCGATGAGACAGCATCGAACAGGCTAAGTCCTGTTTTCGAAGCTACAAACAGGGTTATGACAGCGCGACTCAATCCTGATGATGACCATATCTCTGCAGACGGAAGGGTTATGGAGGTTCTTAGTGAACATTTGTGCCAGGGCTGGCTTGAGGGGTATCTTCTTACAGGAAGGCATGGGTTTTTCTCATGCTACGAAGCTTTCATTCATATAGTTGATTCAATGTTTAACCAGCACGCAAAGTGGCTTAAGGTATCTTCGCAAATTCCGTGGAGAAGACCTATTGCTTCGCTTAACTACTTGTTAACGTCTCATGTCTGGCGCCAGGATCATAATGGATTTAGCCATCAGGATCCAGGGTTTATAGACCTTGTTGTTAACAAGAAGGCAGAGATTGTGCGCGTATATCTTCCGCCGGATGCGAACTGCCTCTTGTCCGTTACCGACCACTGTTTGCGAAGCAGGAATTACATAAATGTCATTGTTGCAGGCAAACAAAATGCGCTGCAGTATCTTGATATGCGCTCTGCGATTGGGCACTGCACTGCCGGTATAGGCATCTGGAAATGGGCAAGCAGCGATGCAGGCGCTGAGCCTGATGTTGTAATGGGCTGCGCAGGCGATGTTCCTACAATGGAAGTTCTTGCTGCTGTTGATATTTTGAGGCAGAACTTTCCGGACCTCAAAGTTCGGGTTGTTAATGTTGTTGATCTTATGACTTTGCAGCCGGAGACCGATCACCCGCATGGGCTTTCGGATAAGGATTTTGACTCTATTTTTACAAAAGATAAACCTATTATTTTTGCCTTTCATGGTTATCCGTGGCTTATTCACAGATTAACTTACAGAAGGACAAATCATAATAACCTTCATGTGAGGGGTTATAAAGAAGAAGGCACTACCACTACTCCGTTTGATATGGTTGTAATGAATGATCTTGACAGGTTCCATCTTGTAAAAGCTGTTATTGACAGGGTTCCGGTACTTGAAAAAACAGGTGCTCATGTGAAGCAGGCTATGAAAAACAAGCTTATTGAGCACAAGCTGCATATCTATGAACATGGAGATGATCTGCCGGAAATTAAAAACTGGAAGTGGCCGTATTAGGAGCTTTACCGACCATCAAGTTTTTAGGCAAGGAACCTCGAATAAATTTATGGAACAAAGGCAAATTTGTTCTTAAACCTTCGAGGTTAGGCGAAGCCGTACGGCTAACCACTGGTCGGTTTTTAGGGTTTTACGCGTATTACTTGCCGAGGTATTCCCTTACAATGTTAAACATTCTTCGCAGGGGTTCTGCTGCTCCCCACAAGAGCTGGTCGCCTACTGTAAAAAGGGTTAAATACTCATTGCCAATATTCATCTTTCTTATTCTTCCAACAGGAATTGTTAAAGTTCCGGAAACTGCTGCTGGTGTAAGTTCTGCTCTAGTAGCTTCGAGTTCGTTTGGAACAATTTTTACCCATTCGTTACCTGCTGCTAATATATCATAAATATCTTTTATAGGCACATCTTTTGTGAGTTTTATTGTAAGCGCCTGGCTGTGGCTTCTCATTGCTCCTATTCTTACGCAAATTCCATCTACAGGTATCTGTTTTTTTGTCATAAGAATTTTGTTTAACTCCACAACTCCTTTCCATTCCTCTTTTGTTTGACCGTTTTCAAGACCTTTGTCAATCCAGGGAATAATACTTCCGGCTAGAGGAACCTTGAAATTCTCAACAGGAAAATCGCTGCTTCGCATTTTTTCGGTAATTAGCCTGTCTACTTCAAGTATTGCCGATGCAGGGTCATAAATCATATCGCCTGCTGCACTGCCGAGAGCTGCCATTTGCGTAAGCAGCTCCTTCATATTCACTGCGCCTGCTCCGGATGAAGCCTGGTAGGTCATGCTGCTTATCCATTCAACAAGGTTATTATTAAAAAGCGAGCCTATACCCATAAGCATAAGGCTTACTGTACAGTTTCCGCCAACATAACATTTTATGCCTTTTGCTAAAGCATCGTTAATTACATTTCTGTTAACAGGATCGAGAATTATGATTGCATCATCTTTCATTCTAAGGGTTGATGCAGCGTCTATCCAATAGCCTTTCCAGCCGCTTGCCATAAGCTGAGGGTACACTTTTTCTGTGTAACTTCCGCCCTGGCACGTAACGATGATATCCATTTGTTTTAATTTTTCTATGTTTTCGGCATTTTCCAGAATGCCTGTACTTGTTTCGCCTGCTATTGTATCTGTCTTCCCTGCCTGTGATGTGGAAAAAAATACTTTTTCGAAATCTTTGAAATCATTCTCTTCTGCCATTCTTTTCATTAGAACAGAACCAACCATTCCTCTGTAACCTACAAAACCTGTCTTTAACACGAAATCCTCTCCTCTTTTTTATACTGATATTATATAAAATCTTTTATAACCACACATTCTGCATCCACCCTCGCAGTAAATACGAGGTTCTGTTTGCACATAATATTTTTCTAGCCGTATGTTGCACTCAACGCAATATTGCGACTAAAAGACGTCTTATATTGCGTTGAGTTCCACAAAGTATACAAACGCCCCTCATCAAATACGATGTTTTACCTGGTCTACTTCCACACCAACACCGAAGGATCATAATCTTCGGGCGGATTATAGCCCAAAAGCTCAATGCACGTTGCTGCAACAGAACTTATTCCAAGCCCTTCCCTTAGCGACTTGCTATATTCTTCTTTATATTCAGGGTCAACTATTATGCATGGAACAGGATTAAGTGAATGAGCTGTTTTTGCTTTTGGCTGCCCATTTGCTTTTACTTTAACCTTGCCGTCCTTCTCATGCTCAAACATATCATCTGCATTGCCATGATCAGCAGTAACTATCATTATACCTTTTGTTTCGTCAACAGCTTTTTTCAACCTGGCAAGACACAAATCCAGCGCCTCCATTGAGCATACAACAGCTTCGTAAATACCTGTGTGTCCAACCATATCGCCGTTAGGGAAATTAAGCCTTATAAAATCATACTTGCCCGACTTTATTGCTTCAACAACTTTGTCGGTAATTTCCGCACACTTCATCCAGGGGCGCTGCTCGAATGGAACAACATCAGACGGAACTTCGATATAATCTTCAAGAGTTTCGGAAAACTTCCCTGTCCTGTTGCCATTAAAAAAGTACGTTACATGCCCAAACTTTTGCGTCTCGCTTATTGCAAGCTGCTTTACGCCTGTTGCTACAAGGTACTCGCCCATTGTCTTCTCTATCGAAGGCGGATCCACAAGAAATTGCTTTGGCACATGAGCATCTCCGTCATATTCCATCATCCCTGCATATTCAACAGCCGGGTAGCGTTTTCTGTCAAAGCGTTTAAAATCTTTATTCTCAAAAGCTTCTGTAATTTCAAGCGCCCTGTCGCCGCGAAAATTATAAAGAATAACAGAATCTCCATCCATAATTGCGCCTAACGGCTTGCCCTCTTTCTCTATAATAAAAGGCGGAATATCCTGATCAATCGCACCGGTCTCTTTTCTGAGTATCTCAACAGCCTCGTGAGCAGATTTAAACATTCGTCCTTCTGCCAACACATGGGTGTGCCACCCTTTTTCGACCATACCCCAGTTAGCGCCGTATCTGTCCATTGTAATATTCATTCGACCGCCGCCCGAAGCAATTGCGCAGTCAAACGAGCTGTCTGCAAGCGACGCGAGAAAATCTTCGAAAGGATCGATATATTCAAATGCAGAAGTCTCGCCCACATCGCGGCCATCGAGAAGTATATGAATACGCACCTTTGCAACGCCCTCTTTCTTTGCCTGAGCTATCATTGCCCTAAGGTGACTAACATTGCTATGCACATTGCCATCAGACAAAAGCCCAATAAAATGAAGCGTCGTACCTTTGCCCTTAACATTGGAAACAAGTTTATCCCAGGTCTTGCCCTTGAACATATTTCCCGATTCTACAGATTCTGTTACAAGCTTTGCGCCTTGTGCAAAAACCCGGCCGCAGCCCATTGCATTGTGCCCTACTTCGCTGTTGCCCATATCATCGTCGGACGGAAGCCCCACTGCTGTTCCGTGCGCCCGAAGCTTTGTACAGGGATTTGCCTGCTGCATCGATGCGAGATTAGGCATAAGAGCTGCTGCTACTGCATCGCCTTCTTTATATTTGCCAAAACCTACGCCGTCCATAATTACAAGGACAACAGGCCCCTTTCTTTTCGTAAAATTGGTTTTTTTTGTAAGAGGTTTTGGCATCGCCAGCTCCTTTTTTGTGTTCGTTTATCTGCGTCAGATACATAGTAATATTTTTATAAAACAGTATCAATACCGAATATTGCCCAGAGCAACGTCATTTAAGCCCTGCCAAACAAGGGCTTGCCAAAGGCAGGGAAGAAAACCATCGCACTAAGGCATACTGATGTGGACTCAGGCGATTCGCTTTGCTCCAAAACCTGATGGCTGGCTTGCGGCTGTTGCGTTCAAAGTCTGATACCAATATTCTCGCACGAAGGCACCAAGGCACAAAGAAAGGAAATTGACGCCATTAATGCTGCATTGCAGAAACAAAGGGTTTAATACCCTTTATTTTGAATCAAATTTCCAAAATCGCAGTTAATAGTAGATGTATTTAATACATATTATCTAAACTTCGAGGTCATTTATTATGAAAAAAAACTCTTCCAAATATAAAGACAGCATCTTCTGTATGTTATTTAATAATCCGGACAAACTAAGAGAACTCTATAATGCTCTTAGCGGCACCTCATATTCAGAAGAAACCCCGGTAACTATCAATACTTTAAGAGAAGTATTAGTCAAAGGATTGCAAAATGATATTTCCTTCACCATAGGAGACAAAACAATTGTCCTTATAGAGCACCAATCAACAATAAACCCGAATATGCCTATTAGATTCCTGTTTTATATAGCAACCCTCTATGAAAAAATGATTATTCGCAAAGAGCTCTATTTAGAGCGGTGGCTTAAACTTCCAAATCCCGAGTTTTACCTGTTTTACAATGGAAAATCAGCTTTTCCGGAAGAAACAATAATGCGGCTTTCTACTTCGTTTGAAATGGGTGAGGGGATAGAAGAAGGTATACCGGATGTTGTCGAAACAAATATAAATTCTTGTACAAATCTCCGGTATACGGCTTCGCCTAATCTTGAACTTGAAGTTAAGGCTTACAATATTAATCTCGGGCATAACAAAACCCTTATGACGAAGAGCCGCGACCTGGGAGAGTTTGCGCAGTTTGTCGAAGTAGTAAGAGAGAAGCAGGCTGGCGCAAATACACCGGAAGAAAAAGAAGAAGCTTTTTTACTTGCCATAGAGTATTGCATAGAGCATAATATATTAAAGGAATTTCTTGAAACCCATAGGGAGGATGTTATGAAGAGTTTATTAAGCATAACCCGAGAAGAATATGTAGATATTCGCTTGGAAGAAGCTCATGAAAAAGGACTTGAGAAAGGGCTTGCCAAGGGCTCAACGCAAGCAAGACTCGAAACAGCGCGAGAACTCAAAGCTATGGGACTTACGTTTGAGCAAATAGCAAGAGCAACAAAACTTCCCATCGAAGAAGTAGAGAGGTTATGAAGAGTTTATTAAGCATAACCCGAGAAGAATATGTAGATATTCGCTTGGAAGAAGCTCATGAAAAAGGACTTGAGAAAGGGCTTGCCAAAGGCAGAGAAGAAAAACAACTCGAAACAGCGCGAAGATTCAAAGCTATGGGACTCCCGCTTGAACAAATAGCCGAAGGAGTTAGACTTCCCATCGAAGAAGTAGAGAAGCTTTAAGCAATTTCGAAGAAAACCTCACACAAAGGCATACTGATGGGGACTACGGCGATTTGTTTTGCTCCAAAACCTGCTGACTGGCTTGCGGCTGGTGCGCTTCGCCAGAGTCCTCGCAAGCTGCGGCACGTCGCAACGAAGTTTCTAGCGTAGTCACGCACCATCCTCCAGCCCATCGCAGCAGTTTGGCTGGCTGGTTCAAAATGGGTATAAAAAACCAGGAATTAGCTAAGCTGCCCCTAGTTTTTTAAAGAAGGTGATTATAAACCTCCAATACTATCAATATACCAATTATTTCTTCCATCTTCTCTCATGTTAAAAGGCCACTGACCCGCGATGCATCCGATTATATTCACACTTCTTGAAGAACCTGAACCTGAAATACTACCTACAGAATAGGGTCCTCCTGGACCTGGAAACGGCCAAGTTCCAGCAAACGTAGCTCTAGTTGAATTACGAAATGCAGATGAAGGATGAAAATTATTTCTAATATTGTCGCTATCACTATTTAGATCTTGTACAAACGCTCTTATTCTATCATCTATACTAAGACCTTTATCTTCCTGGCACCCTGTAAATAATATACTAGAAGCTATTAAAGCAAAAATAACCAATAATATTAAAATATTTTTCCTCATTTTTTTCTCCTTAAATATATAACTAAATATCTATTTCACTTATTTGCGGAATCGTTATTTCTTCGAATTTTCTTAGAACTTCGTTATATAGTTTATAAAATTCCATAAAAACAGGATCATTAAGCCTTGCAATATGCCTGGATTTCATTTCTGCATACATATTTCCTACAACGAAGCGTCTCATGGAAAGTGCAGAAAGCGCATAATATCTCATATTAAGGTGTACATGTATTGAATTAATCATGGATGGTCTTAAGATAGTGTTAACAAATTGGTTCGCTGCTTCTTCGCCTTGCTCCTCAAGTATTCTTCCATGTTCTACTCTCTTTTTATTAATTTCTTCCAATATTTCAAGAAAACGCGGATAAAGCTCTCTCACTCTGTTGTTAAAATAGTCGAGCTGCCGGTCAACTGCTCTTAAAGCTCCAACAGGATCATTTAGAAAAGCCTCTCTTCTGCCTTCGTTCCATGCAGCAAAATCAATAGGTCTTCCCATAAGCTGAATTCTTTCGCCGGGCGGCTGCCCTGCTCTCACTTCAACAGCTTCATCAGGATTAAGCCGGACGCTTCTGCCAAAAGCTTCTACATCAACAGCGCCTTCTGTAACAACAATAAGCGAGGAACCATCAGCGCCGGAAAAAACAGTAAATTCTGTACCCCTTACTCCTGCAACAGAGCTGTGCGTTGCAATTGTAGGTGCGTGACCTGCCACTCTGTTAACTCTAAAAGCAACTTCTCCGACTGCGACGGCAAGGACATTTTCTCTTTGCCCGGCAACTTCTCTTTCTCTTACGGCAAATACTGTGTTCGGGGATATTCTGAATGTACTGCCGGAAGCGCGTTCGCGAAGCTCGGCAGAGCTGTCTCTGTCTGTAATTATGGAATTGCCTATGAAAACATTATCCCCTATAAATGCTTCAACCTCGGCTCCGGAATTATTTCTAATATCAACCCAGCCATTAACAAATGTTACTACAGCAAATGACTGCGCAAAAAGGGCTGGTGCCAATGCTAGAAAAACAGCTAAAAATATAAGTTTTTTTCTCATTATCTTACCTCCACCGGACCTGTAAATCCGTGTATAGCCGGTAATGTTCTTCTTGCGCCGGAAGACTCTGCCCTAACCCGCGTTCTCCCGCCAAGAATCATATAGTAGAGACCGTTTTTGCAGTTTATTTTTACAAGCGAAGCTCTTCTGGGAAGGTGATTTTTAAACCATGTTCTTACTTCAAAAGTATCTCCAAAAAATCGGTAATCTCCGGAAGAAACAGGAATTGATTCCACGCTAATAATTTCTTCGAAGCTAAAACCGGCGTTGGTTATGTTTTGCCATATCATGTTGCTGTCGCGTTCAAGAACAATTATTTCTCTGTCAAAAAGAAAAGGCAAAGCTGTTGCCCCGCCTAACCAGGCACCCTCTTGTGCGTTTACGAGTCCAATTATTCTGTCTGATGAGCTTCTTCTCTGGCTATAGGTTGTGCAGGACATTAGCCCTGCTATAATTGCAACTGAAATTAACAATAAAACTGCTTTTTTCATCTAGTAATCTCCATGCTATCAAGGTATTTTTGCCTTGGCTCTTGATTATATCATTGAACAATTAAATTTTCTATGTATTTTATATGTAATTTCCATGTATTTTCTGTGTTATATGAAAAATTATAACATTTACTGCTGCATCAGTCTTGCAGGCTGGGTACGCAATTCGCTGCTCTATTAGCTGCTATGCCAAGATAGACGTACCAAGAATTTAACTCTTGAATACTTGGGTAAGCATAAAGTTTGGAATAGCGGGAAAAGTCTTGCTATCTGATTTCAGCCATGTAATAATATAAACAGGAAATAGTTATGTTGTTAAGTGAATTAAAATATACATATACAGACTTTGATGGAGTAATTTTCGAGAAAAATGCAGCAGAAGTGGTGGATATTATTAAAGAAACTATCTTAAAACACGTAAATGCAAAGTATATTTACCTTTTTGGCTCTTATGCCTACGGAACACCAGGAAATAAAAGCGATATAGATATTTATACTGTTGTTCCTGATGATACAGGCAGCCATGCAGAACTATATGCAAAAGTAATCGGAGATTTAAGAACCCAAAAAATTTATTTTGTTGATTTATTATTTATTGATGAAAGCAAGTTTAACGAAAGAAAAGAATTTAGTTTTGAAAAAACAATTTGCCAGAAAGGAAAATTACTTTATGAAGAACAAAGAAATAGCAGAGTGGTTGCGACTCGCTAACAACGATATTTATTTACCGACGAAGCGAGAACCGCGGACAAGCGAAGCTTGCACATGGTCGAGCGAGGAGGTAAACAAAAGGTACGCGTACCCCGCTGCTTGCAGCGGAACCCGCGCCTTTGGCGCGGTGGATGCAGGGCTTGTCCTGCGGTCGCTTTGCGCGTGCTTGCACGTAATACCTTTTATTCGGCACAAGAATTAAATAAGTTACATCGTAAGCCTATTGAGGTTATCTGCTATCATTGTGCGCAATCTGCAGAAAAATATTTAAAAGCTTTTTTAGTTTTTCACGGCGTTGTTCCGGAAAAAATACATAAATTGATTATCCTTAATGAAAATTGTATTAAGATATTCAACGACTTTAATAACATTTATAAAGAATGCGATCTTTTAAGCAAATATGCTAATGAAGTCCGTTATCCGCACAGCATGAAAATTGAAGAAGAAGATATAGCCAGGGCAATTACCGCAGCGGAAAGAATCAGAGATTTTGAGCCTATAAGATCTTTAATTGATATGATTGAAAAGGAAAGCAAACCCAAATAGTCGGAAAGATAAAGACAGGCACCAGTACATAACAGGAAAAAAAGACTCCTCACCATTCTTTGCACGCCAAACGTATGAAATTTTGTAATTTATTACAGGATAAAGACTTAGCTTACATTATGCGACGTAAAGCTTGTGAGATAATATTATTGGCTACTATTGATATAAAATATCTCAGAAAAAATAATTGAATTTGAAATTGCTTCAAGAGGAATTACATATCGACCCAATATTCTAACATAAATCGTTTTTAATTCCAATTCTGGAGCTATACGCCTTAGTATAACATATAATAATTCTGTACAATATAAACTTGTATTATCTTGCATATCAAAACTCCAATCAAAAGGCATCCCTAAATATTCAATTGCTAAATTTGATATTTGACCTGCATCTATATCATTTATCCTATATATTCCAATTGCTCTGGCATATTTTATGAAATCTTCTAAAGGTTCTTCTCTTACAAAATCATTGACACGGCCTATATCTCCTTCTGCGTGAATAACGGTAATCAAACCATCATTCACGCGTATTATTCCCATATGTGAAAAACGCCTATCCGTTATAGATACATTTCTTAAATGTTGAGACCAAGACCTGTTTCCGAGGCGACAAATAATATCTCCATCTCTTACAATTTCAAAGAGAATACCCAGCTCTTTTGAAGAAAATGCTATGGGCTTACCTCTAGGCGTTATTACATAAACAGATACCGAGAAAATAATTATTGTGAGTGTAGTAATGCCTATAAGGAAATATGGTTTTTTTATCATTTATTAGAAAAATCTATGGTTACTCTCCATCTGCCACCAATCCTAATAAGATCAAAGTCATCTGTTTCGCCATCTCTATATGTTACTCGTACAACAGCTGTATCGCCAGAAATTGTTTGTTCCATACTTGCAATACCTCCAGACTCGGTTAATTTACTTCGCAATTCGCTTGCCATTTTATTAACCAGTTCTGCTGCCTCCGGAACCATTAAGTCATTAATAGCATTAGTATCCCCATTTTCTATAGCAGTATGAAGCTGTCTGACTACACCTGACGGACTATTCCGCCCTTCTCCGCAAGCGGTGAACGCAAGCCCAATAATTAGTATTAAGCTGATCAATCCAATAAAAGTTAAATTCCTTTTCACAATACCCTCCTTAGTTTTTAATCATTTCGGATTACCATTTTTACAATTCTACGAATTGATATTCAAATGAGCTTTTCCCAAAACCCACAACCCCCAAACACAGTCGCTTTGAAAATAAAACCACGAATCATTGCATGCTCCCTTTTCCTTGCGCTTTCTCACTCACGGCTTTATTCATCCTGCAAAATAACTGTTCCATTGGCATTATATTCAAACATTTGAGTATGCGCATTGTGCCCAATAAGAGTGAAAGTTACATCACGAATATCTATATTTCCGGCGTGTTCCTTTCTTGCCGCTTCCAATAAAGCCTGATGAGCAGCTTCATTTATTCCCTGGAGTATTCTTCTCCGTTCTGCTAAAGCCGCAACATCTCTAGCCCCTGCAATACCTAATCCCAGCCCAGCATCGGCAGCACCTCTTCCTATTCGTCCTCTATCTCCCCTAGCTATGCCTCTTCCAATATCTTGCCCACCTCGTTCGACCAACTCCTCCTGCACCTGGTCAAGAGGGTTATCCGGCTGCTGTTCTCTTAACCCATAAGACGTTATAAAATTTACTGAAACTGCTCCTAATACCTGTGCATTGCACCCCCCGTTAGGTTTTGATGCACAAGACAAAATAAAGCCAACTACCAGTAAACTTAAAGTCACTTTTGAAACAATTTTTTTTAACATTAAAAAACACTCCTCATATCGTAGTTTCAACTCACTACGGTATTTTTTATTTATCCAATCTATACAGATGGGATTTTCATAGAAAATTTTCTTTATCTCATTACCGCGATTTCTGACTAATTCAGAAGTAATAAAAACAGTCATGTTTGCGTATGGTAAAATTTATCCTGAAATTTTCCTTCCAAATTAGTGCCTATCTTCATGTTTTAATGTCTGTGAGCTGCAGTAAAGGTTAAAGTTACATCATTCGGGATATGAATATTCGACATAATATGCTCCTGACCGGTAGCAACATGTACTAGCCTAAAATCGAACCTGTCCCCGGTTAGTGGAAGGCGCTCTAAATTAACAGAAAAGTTGTCTCCGCTTATCACAGTACGAGCAACAGTAGTAATTCCACCTCCTGGGGAAAGTATATCTATCCACGCCAAGGCACCATCGCCAGTGGCTCTTATAGAAATGGATGCTGCTGTGTGTCCTGTATTATTTCGTATAACAACTACAGGTGGTCTTCTTGTTAAAGTAAGAGTAACATCCTCATTGCTAATGTATACCTGCTCACTAAATTGAAAGCGCCCAATCGTATAAGTAACTGTAACATTTTGACTCTGGTTTAATTCCGGAAGCTGCCACCAGGCATTGGATAGATTCCGAACTGTTCTAGCCGGAGCAGTTATATCAACACTGCGCCCTGTTTGATCTTGTATAAAAAGCAGCGGATGTCTGTCTTGAGCGGTAAAAGTAATTGGCGAAGCGTTGTTTATTCTGTTGGGTCTCCCCCAGCCCAACGCCGCCAAAAAACCATAATGATAGGTCGTAGCTTCGATGGGAACATTATAAATTGTATACTTTACACCGTGATTATCAATCATTCGCAGGTCTTGATTTCTTCTTGTTGGGGTTGCAGAACTACTTATCTCGCTAAAAATATTATGCTGTGCCCCAGAGTTAAGATGAAACACGTCCCAGAATCTGACTGCCCCCTCTGGTGTTCTGATTACATTCCCATGAGCGTCAGTTCGTGCTCTTACGTTTATCATGTTACCCCAACTGGTAGTACCAGTATCTCTGGAATAAACTCTTGCAGCAACGGCGCCTGTTTCATTCCTAACTGCTTGAGTATGGCGATAACTGGCACATCCAACAAAGTTAGCCATTAAAACAACTGCCAAAATCATAAAAACCGTTAATTTTTTCAAATATTTCTCCTTACGTTTATGATGCTATTCTCGCATAAAGAAGCCCCACATGTAGGACTTCTTTGTCGATTTAGACATTTTTTTATATTTTAAATCCAAACAGACATATTGATCAACTGCTTTTATGTCTGTTTGGATAGATTTTTGTATTTTTTCTTCTACAATATGTTATGAAATGAATGATAACCCTTTTATCTTTTGGGAAAACGTTAAAAAAGAGGTTAAGGCGCAAAATACTACCCATGAGTGGGTAGCAAAGAATTCAGGTATCAGTTTTAATACATTTCAAGGTTGGATTTCTAAAGGTATATATCCAAGAGTCAACGAAGCAATACGCATTGCAGTTTCGCTTAATACATCAGTCGAGTATCTTGCTAGTGGTGCAGTCCAAAATAACAAGAAACCAATTGATATTATTTGTCAGCATTTACCAAAAATTCAGGAGCATTTAGAAGCTATAAAAGGAGCGGTAAAAGAACTCCAATAGCTATCTGCCTATCAACTTCCTCAAACTGAAAAACAAAAACACTTGCTTTTGGAAAACAGCGATGTTGCATCTGTCAGGGCAAAACAATTGCTAGAAGGTAAAAATCCTTCATCATCAGTATACCGATTGATTGAGGCTATGGATAAGATTAGTTTATAGCTTTTTATTTTGTTAACTGCTCAATCATAAGGTAAGCCTAGTAAATCCACTATTGTACTGTACTTTGGTGCAATTTAACAGCTTTATATTTATGGAATGTATATTCCACGCTAAAAGCTCCTTGTGTCCACATAAATAGACCCACTTGTCCGCCGAATTAGACCCACCTCTCCAGCGTAGTTATCCATTAGAATTGACCTCAGCAAAGCGGTATCCTTTTATTTTTATTACCCTATGTTCCACTGTTTACCTCCAAATACACCGGCTGCCCACGGGAGGCTTGATAAATAACAATTTATTTCAAAAAAAATTATGGTTTTATAAAACCGTTGACTTTTTGTCTTATATATACTACATTTAAAATATGAAAGAAAAGCCAAAATATGAAGTCCTTGAAACTGACACCTTTGTAAGTTGGATTGAAGGTATTAAAGACTGCGTTTATCGCCAAAAAATTGCAGCACAAATCCTTAAACTGGCAAATGGTAATTTTGGCAATGTCAAGTCTCTTAAAGATGGTCTTTATGAAGCGAAAGAAAAAAAGGGAGCCGGTTTTAGGCTGTATTTCATCAACAGGGATGGGAAAATCATTATTCTGCTTTGTGGCGGCGATAAATCCAGTCAGCAATCTGATATTAAAAATGCCAGAAAATTGGCGAAGGAGTATTAAATGAAACTTAGAAAATTTGACATGATCAATTACCTTAAAACAGAAGAGGATATTCAAGCCTTTCTTCAAGTTGCTGTTGAAGATGAAGACCCTGCTTTTCTTCCAGTCGCTCTTGCGGAAGTTGCC
>JGI20163J26743_11538354_pt1 | contig 19977 bp, 17 predicted proteins | sample TergutCu122P1_FD_26743 | JGI IMG/M metagenome (IMG submission 26743) | reverse complement strand
AAATGGCTCTTTCCGCAATCTGTTCGGGGTATGTCATGTTTGTTTCACATAATGGTGCTTCTCGAATCTCAACGAGATTCGCAAGAAGACCTTATATCGATACATCGCATCGATGCATCTCCGATTTCGTGAAAGCTACTGAAACATTTCGTTATTAGATTGTTCCGAAGGGCTTGCTTCAAGAGCCATTGTAGCCACGGTGTGAACAGTAACTTTTAATCTAATTTTATTCAACTTTTTGCAAAAAACTCTTGTGCTTTGCCCTTTGACGTGCTATACTAATCATTGTCGGTCAGACAGCATATTGACACGACATTTGCCCAGATAGCTCAGTAGGTAGAGCAGAGGACTGAAAATCCTCGTGTCCTTGGTTCGATTCCGAGTCTGGGCACCAAATTACAGATAGCTGTTCGCAGACGATTAGGTCCGAACAGTTATTTTTTTGAAACTTAAATGCTAGTCTGCGCAGGAAATTTTTCGCAATACGCGAAGCGCAAGACGAATCGAGCGACGTGTATACAGAAATACACAAGGCGAAGATGAGACGCCGCGCGACAAAGTAGTGCGGAAAATTAGCAAGCAGGAGGGGAATGATGGCACAGTTATACTTTAGATACAGCACAATGAATGCAGGAAAATCTTTGGAAATAATTAAAGTTGCGCATAACTATGAGGAGAGAAACAAAAGGGTGCTTGTTTTGGTTCCCGGGCTTGATGATCGTTATGGAATAGGCGTGATAACATCAAGAATTGGAATTCAAAGAGAAGCAATTATTGTTAACGATGATACAAATATTTTAGAACTTTTCATGAAAGAAGATGCAAAAGAAAAGATAGCATGCGTTCTTATTGACGAGTGTCAGTTTTTGAAAAAACATCATGTAGAAGAATTGGCAGAAATAGTTGACAGCTGCGACGTGCCGGTGCTTGCATATGGTCTCAAAAATGACTTTAGAAACGAACTTTTCGAAGGGTCATATTATATGGTAATTTATGCCGACAAAATAGAAGAAATCAAAACGATATGTTGGTGTGGCAGAAAAGCTACGATGGTCGCAAGAGTAATTGACGGCAAATTTGTGAAGCAAGGGAAACAAATCGTTATTGGTGGGAACGATATGTATATTTCCTTGTGTCGAAAACATTATAACGATGGCAGATTAGTTCCCGAAAATTTGTAATAGCTACCCAAAGGGCAATTTTTGCGGTATAATAAGGTAAATGATAGTACAAAAAAACAATAAACAGAAAGGCGGAAAACAACATGATTACTGATAACAGGACTCCATATCGAATTGTGAGCGACGAACAGCTTGCAAAGTTAAAAGAACGTGAAAATGCGCTGTTTATCGAACGAACAAAAAAGTCAAAAGAAACTTTCGACATGGCACAGGAAATGTTACTAAACGGCACCCCTACTCCGTGGATGGGCGATTGGGGTACACAGCACCCATTGTTTTTAAGCAAAGCATCAGGGAATCGGCTATACGATATTGACGGCAACGAATACATAGATTTCTGCCTTGGTGATACAGGTGCGATGTTCGGGCATTCACCGAAGGCGACGGCAGACGCTGTTTCAGAGCAAGTAAGGCAAGGAATTACAGCAATGCTTCCTACTTTAAACGCCCTTGAAATCGGAAAGCAGCTCGGGGCGCGTTTTGGGCTTCCCCTTTGGCAAGTCGGAATGACTGCAACTGAAGCAAACCGTTACGTGTTTCGTATATGCAGGACACTGACAGGGCGACCAAAAGTACTATCTATGAACGAATCTTACCACGGAAGCCTTGACGAAACGTTACCTCATATCGGACCGGACGGCAAACTTAAACTTCGCTCAGATTATGACATGAACCCGGGCGTTCCGAAAGAATCCATAAGCAGGGTTGTTGAATTCAATGATTTTGAGGCTTTAGAAGAAGCACTTTCACATAAAGATTGCGCTTGTGCCATTGCCGAACCGATTATGACGAATTGCGGCATGGTTCTTCCTGCTCCCGGTTATTTGGACAAACTCAGAGAGCTTTGCACAAAGTACGGAACGTATTTAGTCATTGATGAAACTCATACTTTTTCGGAAGGTTGGGGCGGTTACACAGAAAAATATGGCTTAAAGCCTGATTTTATAACGATAGGCAAGTCCATTGCAGGGGGAATACCTGTTTCGGCGTACGGCTTTACAAAAGAAGTCGGTGATGCGATTAACGCAACATTTGGCCGCAAAGGTGTTTCCGATCCTATGGGAATTAGCGGAACTCTTTCCGGCAACGCTTTTGCTATTGCAGCTATGCGCGCGACCCTTGAAAAAGTTGCGACAAAAGAAGCATTCGAAAAAATGATTGCCGGTCAGGAAAGGTTATCGGACGGACTTGAAGAAGTTTTGAAACGAAACAATATTCCTTGGAGTATTACAAGAAGCGGCGCAAGGTGTGAGCTTCAATTTATGCCGACGCTTCCGCGAAACGGTGCAGAAGCAAAGCAATATTTTGATTGGGAAATCATGTATTACACCCATTGTTTCCTGACAAATCGCGGAATTTTGATTACGCCATTTCACAACATGATGCTTGTACCGCCGGTTGCAACGAATGAAGATATCGATAAATTAGTACAAGTTTGGGATGAGTGCCTGACAGAAATGGCAACTCTCGGCAAAGAAAATCTATAACTGTCTATCACAGCCTATCACAGCCTATAAAAATCTATAATAGTATAACAGCTTACAAATGAAATCCTTGATAACTTCCGCGGGATTTCATTTCTTTATATAGGTTATTTAATATTGTTCTTTTTTTATAGCTCCATTTTGGGGCTATAAGTAATTCTCTTGGTGCATCGGCAGTCAACCTGTGAATCGTTATTTCAGGCGGAATTATCTCAAGTGCGTCAGCAACAAGATTTACATATTCATCCATCGAGTCAAAAGGAACATAATCAGGATAAAGTGAAGTTATTGCAGAGCCGGAAATGATGTTCAGCAAATGCATTTTGATGCCAAAAGGCGAATACTTGCATACGAGCCTTACCGAGTCAAGCATCTGCGCTTTTGTTTCACCCGGAAGCCCAAAAATCAAATGAACAACCGATTTAATATTCGATGCAGATAGGCTTTTTATTGCTTTGTCAAAATCCGAAAAAGGATAGCAGCGATTTATAGCTTCTGCAGTTTTATCGTGAGTTGTTTGAAGTCCAAGTTCAACCCACAAAAAAGTTTCGCGATTGAGCTCATTTAAGAGCCTTAGAACATCATCATCAAGGCAGTCGGGACGTGTAGCTATGGCAATGCCAACGACACCGGGATATTTTAGCGCAGAGTAAAACTTCTCTTTTAGTTCATCAATCGGTGCATATGTGTTTGTATAGCTTTGAAAATAGGCAATATATTTGTTTGACGTCCACTTTTTTGAAAGGAGTTCAATTTGCCCTTTGATATCGCTTGCCATGTCGCCCGAGCCTAACTCAGAACAAAAAATGCAACCGCCAACGCCCTTACTACCATCTCTGTTTGGGCACGTAAAACCGGCGTTCAGCGAAAGTTTTATTACTTTTGAGCCGAACTCTTTTTTAAGATAGTCGTTAATTGTATAGTATGGTAAATACGAATCAAAATTCATAGCGCGCGGGTCTCCGTTTGGGCGAAAAATTGAACCTACAGTAATTTTAACCCCATTATCCCATAGAGTCAAAAACTTTTCAAAACGATTGATATAGATTTTAGGCTATGATATACTTAAAGTCGGTATAGAAATACATTGTATTAAGCGAAAATGAATAAATTTTCTTTTGATAAATCTGACACAGGAGTTCAATTGGCACGAAAAAAATGTTGAAAATACAGGAAAAAGTGCTTGATTATATGAGGAGGGGAATGTTATGAAGAAAAAAATATCACGACGGTTGATTTGTCTTATAACTGCCGGAATTCTTCTTTTAAGCACTATTGTAGTTGTTGCTATAGAAGGGTCACCTTATGAAACCTTTAAAAGGACTGTTTTTCAAGCACTTACAGAGGAAAATCTTACTTTGCAAAGTGAATTAACAATGAAGTTTAATGGTGAAGTGATTGAATCCGACGGTAGAACGCTTATCAATAGTGAAGTCGGGCGTATTAGCAAAGGTTTTGACAATCGCACAGTTATTGAATACAACAACCTACATATTGAGTCACCTATATGGGGTGAAGAAATATGGCATTCTGCGCGGATACAAATGCATACTTGGCGCACTAATAATAGCTTATTGGGAGATATGGGAATCGGAGTTGAGGATCTTAATTCCGCTAGATTTCGTTTTGCCGAAGCATTTATTGACCTTGTAGTGGGAGATGTGAGAAACAATTTCACAATGAATTCAGTTGATGGTGGTCGCAGAGTGGGTGTTGCTATAAATCACAATCAATTGCCTGAAATCATAAGGCTTGGCATCGATGTGGCTTTGGAGGATAGTTTAAGATGGCACTACAAGCGCGACTTAAAAAGGGAAGACTTTCGTTATCCTCAAGATATTCCGATTCGCAACATTACGCTAAACCGCCTGAGCGTTGATGCAGATATTGACAATGCCGACAATCTAAAATATCTTAACGTTCATGCGAATGTTACTACTGTTGATATATTTGGTGATGAAGGTACGTTTGAGTTTTCTTTTGTGGTAGAATTCTCTGATATAGGGACAAGTGTTGTAGAGATTCCAATTCCCGGAGCTGTTGAGCTTTTTACGCCTGAGTTTTTTGAACACAAAACCGGGTCGAGACACGGTTCATTGTTTTTCCGGCTAAATGCTGACGGAAGTGTCAATTTGGATAGCCTGGCAACAATACCGCCGAGAAATGCAAGGTTTGAAGAAATATATGGGCAAAGGTATGAGCTTTGCGATGATGAAGAAGAATAATATGAGTAAACCAATACTTGAATTACAAAATGTAACTAAACTATATAATAACGGGCGAGGCGCAGAAAACATATCTTTTAGCTTGGCACCGGGCGAAATCTTAGGTCTTTTGGGTCCTAACGGATCAGGCAAAACGACTACGATGAAAGCAATAGCTGGTCTTGTGCGTCCTACAGCTGGAAGCATCAGCATAAACGGAACGGATGCAATAAATCAGCATGAAGAAGCTATGAGCAGAGTCGGGTGTCTTATTGAGGCACCCGCTTTATATGATTATATGACTGCGGAGCAAAATCTCAAAATTGCCGCCAGATTTTATAAAGACGTTGATGCGAACCGTATTGACGAAGTTTTGCGTATGGTTGAAATGGACAGGTATAAAAAAGATAAAGTCAGTTCCTTTAGTTTAGGTATGAGGCAGCGTACAGGACTTGCCCTTGCTCTTTTAAACAGACCGTCTCTTTTGATTTTGGATGAGCCCGGAAATGGTCTTGATATTGAGGGAATGTTGTATATTCGCTCTGTTGTAAAGGTAGCTTCAGAAGCCGGTTCAGCAGTGTTGATATCTTCACATCTTGCCAATGAAATACAACAATTTGCCACAAAAGTTGCTGTTTTATACAATGGCAAATTACTTGGAATGGATACGGTTGATTCAATTTTAGAAACTTTTTCAAATCTTGAAGAATTTTTTCTGGATCAAGTTACTAAGTTTCGAGGAGGGCCAAGGATATGACTTCACTTTATGCTGTGTATCGCGGAGAATTAAGCAAGCTGCTCTCAAGAAAAAAATATATTGTTTTTTTGATAATTGGAGCTATTATTTGTCTTATCTGGGCAGTACTTGGAAGTGTTGCATCGGATTTAATAGTGAGACAAGTTGGTTTTTTAATTCCGCTGACTCCAACACCTATGGGTGTGTTGCCTTTTTTCCTGCAAATTTTGCTGCCGTTTTTTATATTTATGGGAGTAACTGACCTCATAACGGCAGAAAGTTCGGAGCATACCATGAAAGCTATGCTTTACAGACCTGTGGAACGGTTTAAACTTTATGCGGGAAAACTTTTAGCTGTTTTGAGTTATGCAGTCATGTATCTGATATGTGTATTTTTTGTAAGTTTAGTACTACATCAAATTTTTGGCAGAGGTCTTGCCTTATCAGACGTTGCGAATTCTATTGCAGCTTATACGCTGACAATTTTACCCCTGGCTGTTTTGACTACTTTTGCGGCCTTTATAGCACTTTTTGGGCGTAGCTCTACGATGACAATGTTCCTTTTAGTGATAATTTATCTTGTAATGAGCGTTTCGCCTATAATATCGCCTATTATGGCTGAAATTTTATTTACTTCATATCTCGGATGGCATCGAGTTTGGATTGGAATCACACCGGGATTTTCCAGAATTGTGCGTATGCTTCTGATTTTGTTCGGTTATGGTGTGGTATTTTTTACTGCAGGAAGTTTAATTTTTGACCGCAAAGAGTATTAGGGGTAAAATTGAGATGACAAAAGAAGAAAACGCAAAAACTTTAGGTGTGCCTGCTTGCGAAGAAAGCGAGATAGAGCAAAAATACCTTTCAAATGATACATTTAACACTGACTTGCGCAAACCGTCATTGCTTTTGCACAGCTGTTGCGGTCCTTGCAGCACTTCGGTGGTTTTTGATTTGATACACGAATACAGCATAACAATTTATTTTTATAATCCAAACATAACGGATTTACAGGAGTACAAAAGGAGACTTGAGAGTCAAAAACATTTTGTTGATGAGTATAATATTCAACCTGACAAAGTTGATGTAATAGAGTTTTTTGAAGGGCAGTACGAACCGCAGTATTTTCTCACTGAGGTTAAAGGGCTTGAAAACGAACCGGAAGGCGGCAGGCGGTGCAAAAAATGCTTTGCCATCAGGTTAGATAAAGTTGCGGTGGCAGCAAAACTTGGTGGATTTGATTGTTTTGCGACAACGTTAAGTGTAAGTCCACACAAAAACCACAGTGTAATCAGTGAAGTGGGGCATGATTTGTGCGCGAGATACGGAATAGGCTTTACAGATAAAGATTATAAGAAAAACGGCGGATATCAGAGAAGTACGGAATTGGCAAAAAAATATTCACTATACAGGCAAAATTACTGTGGCTGTGAATTTTCTAAGGAAAACAAATGAAATACGTAGAACTTGTAATTGCGAATAACAGCGATACAACAGATCAATTTTATACATATGGCTGTAATTTTGACGATATTCGAATTGGGCAAAAAGTTTTTGTGCCGTTTAGCCAAGGGAACAGACTAAAAGAAGCATATGTGTTTGATGTGTTTGACGAATTAAATGAGCCTATTAAAGGTTTGAAGTATGTAGAATCAATCGATGAAGATGTATGCCTTTCAGAAGAAGCTATCGCAACATGTATTTGGATGAGAAGGCGTTATGCATGCAGATATATAGATGCGGTCAATTGTTTTACACCGTCGGGTGCAAGCTCGAAGCGTGGAAAAAAGAGAAATCCGCTAAAAGAAACATCGGGAGAAGTGCAAGACATCAGAGATTTAACCGAAGAGCAAATTTTTGCTTTAAGTAAGATATCGCCATTCATTACAGAAAACAAACACAATATTTTTTTGTTGCATGGTGTGACAGGAAGCGGAAAAACTGAAGTATATATGCAAGTGATTTCGGATTGCATTAAATCACAAAAGACTGCAATTATGCTTGTTCCTGAGATATCCCTTACACCACAAATTATTGATAGATTTGTAGGGCGATTTGGCAAAGACAACATTGCCGTGTTGCATAGTAAACTTTCGCTCGGGGAAAGATATGACGAATGGTGCAGAATACGAAGCGGGCAAGTTAAGATCGTGATTGGAGCGCGATCAGCTGTATTTGCACCCCTTGAAAATATTGGCGCGATTATACTTGATGAAGAACATGAATCAACTTATAAATCGGATCAAACGCCGAGATACGATACGGTTGAAATTGCCATAAAACGAGTAAAAGATCTGCGCAACAAAGGTATCGTTATATTAGGCAGTGCGACGCCGTCGGTGGTGTCATACTATAGAGCAAAACACGGGGTATATGAAAAAATATCCCTTACGAAAAGATACAACGAGGTTGCGTTACCTCCCGCTGAAATTGTTGATATGCGCGATGAATTGAAGCATGGGAACAAAACCGTAGTGGGAGAGATTTTATACCGAGAGATGGAAAATTGTCTTTCTTGTGGATTGCAAGTTATTCTTTTTTTAAACAGGCGGGGATATGCGACATTTGTGAATTGCAGAGAATGCGGTTACGTTATGAAATGCGCGGATTGCAATATTTCACTTACATACCATAAGTCAAGCAATTTGGCAGAATGCCATTACTGTGGCATCAAAGAAAAAATGCCGGCAAAATGCCCGGAATGCAAAAGTAAATATATCCGATATTTTGGAGTCGGAACCGAAAAGGTGGAAGAAGAAATAAGTGCGCTCTTTCCGCAATATGAAGCAGGCAGGCTGGATATTGATGCGATTAAAAGGAAAGGCGATATCGAAAAAGTTCTCGGTAATTTTAAAAAGGGAAAAACAAAAATCCTCATCGGAACGCAGCTTGTTGCAAAAGGTTTGGATTTTGCAAATGTCGGTTTAGTCGGTGTAATTTCGGCAGATACCACGCTAAATATTCCGGACTTTCGGTCTTCTGAAAAAACGTTTCAGTTGATAACGCAAGCCGGTGGCAGAGCAGGGCGTGGAAGCGAAGAGGGAAAAGTTGTTGTGCAAACATATTCACCGGAGCATTATGCAATCAATTCTGCGGCTTCCCATGACTACGAGCAATTTTACGAAGCAGAAATCGCTTTGCGTAAGCTGATGAATTATCCGCCGTATTCGGATTTGATACAAATAATAGTTGTCTCCGAAAATGACAAAGACGTTGAAAATGGTGCAAATGAAGTGTATGAAGAATTAAAGGAAAAGCTTTCAGAAAAAGATTACGAGCGTATTTTTCCGCCACAATTGTTAACGTTTTTTAAACAACATGGTGTGCGTTATCAAATTTTGATAAAATCGGCACAAGGTAAGCGAAACATGTATATCGATGTGCTTGCGGAGATTAAAAAAAGGATAGCAAACGATAAAACCTGCAACTATAATATTGGAGTGGATGTAAATCCGTTTAGCTTCATATGATTAGCAACTGATTGGGCTGGTTCCGAAGGCTTGCAAGGGCTAGATTGAGTAAGATAAAATTTATAAAAATTAATTTTGGAGGATATAAAACTAGTGGCACTTAGAAATGTTGTGTGTGAGGGTGATGAAATTCTCAGAAAACGCTGTAGAGAAGTTGCGGATATTGATGACAGAGTTCGCACCATTCTTGATGACATGATTGAAACTATGCGAGATCGGGAAGGCGTCGGTATTGCGGCACCTCAAGTTGGCATATTAAAAAGAATGTTTGTGATTGAACCCGAGGAGGGTGAACTTTTGGAGTTTATTAATCCTGTCGTAATCGAAGAAAAAGGGGTTCAGACAAGTGATGAGGGCTGTTTGAGTGTGCCGGGATTAGTCGGAACAATGGACAGACCGGAATTTTTAAAAGTTGAAGCATTTAACAGAGCCGGAGAAAAAATAATACACGAAGCAACAGGTTTTAAAGCGATTGTAATTAGTCATGAGCTTGATCACCTTGAGGGTATTTTATTTGTCGATAACGCAAAGGAAATTCGTGAAGCAGCCGGCGAAACGGAAGAATCATGAAAATAATATTTATGGGTACGCCCGATTTTGCGGTACCGGCACTTTTAGCAATTGCATCCCGCGGGCATGAAGTCAAGTGTGTCGTGACGCAACAAGATAAAGCCAGAGACCGAGGGAACAAAATACAATATACTCCGGTCAAAGAAGCGGCACTGACTCTTGGAATTGAAGTTTTACAACCGGACAAAATTAAAGAAAATCCAAACTTTATTCGCCAAATAACAGACATAAACCCCGACATGATCGTGGTCGTTGCTTATGGCAAAATTCTCCCAAAAGAGATATTGGACATACCGAAGTTTGGTTGTATTAATATACACGCATCGCTTTTGCCCAGATGGAGAGGTGCGGCACCGATTCAGCGTGCCATTATGGCAGGTGATGAAGTGACAGGCGTTACCATCATGCATATGGCAGAGGGTCTTGATACCGGTGACATGGTAATCAGTGAGAGTACCAAAATAGATAACAAAACGGCGTCAGAGCTTCATGATGAGCTTGCACAGATGGGCGCAAGGCTTATTATTGACGCGATTAAACAGATAGCGGCAGGAACTGCGCCAAGAATTAAGCAAGATGAAACTCTTGCAACGTATGCAAATATGATTTTCAAAAGCGATGGGCATTTAGATTTCACGAAGACTCCAAAAGAACTTGCAAATCTGGTACGTGGCGTAAATTCTTGGCCCGGTGCGTATGTTATATATAACGGTGAACCAATTAAAATATGGGAAGCGTTTCCGACAGAGAAAACAAATCTTGAGCAAGCGGGTACCATTACTGAAGTTTCAGATGAGGGAATTTTTGTATCAGCAGGTGGAGAGACGTTACTTATAACTGAAATTCAAATGCCGGGGAAAAAAAGAGTAAAAATTAAGGAACATTTAAAAGGTAATAAGATTGAAAAGTTTGCGGTTTTAAAGTAAAATATTCTAATAGGGCTTTTTAAACGGACGGTTCAGTTCTCCGCTTCGGTAAACGAAGGTTTTCGATTGCGCAAATTTGAACATAGAGAGTGAAAAAAATGGACGAGAATAGAAAAGCAGCGTATTTTGCATTGCTGGATGTGGAAGACAGACGAGCTTATTCGAATATAGTATTAAATAATGAGAAATTTCGCGGAAAATTGACTTCGCCTGCACTTGCAACGGAGCTGGTTTATGGTGTCCTTGAAAACAAGATGTTGTTAGACTATATAATTGACACAATTGTTCCAACGGGAAGTGCAAAATTAAAATCAAGCGTGCGAGTGATTTTGCGAATGGGAATATATCAGCTCGGATATATGAATGCAATTCCGGAATATGCGGCTGTTAACGAAAGTGTGAATTTGACAAAGCGTTTTTGCAAAGGCAGAGAAGGCTTTGTAAATGCGTGTTTGCGCACATACATTAGAGAAAAAGGCAGTATAACGCTTCCGAACAGAGATGAAGACGAAGTCAGATACTTGTCCATAAAATATTCCTATGAGCCGTGGATCGTAGAAATGTGGCTCACGCAATACGATGCCGACTTTGTGGAAGCATTGCTCCGCGCAGGCAACGGCAAGCCTAATTTTGTTATTCGAGCAAATAAACTAAAAATATCTTCGGAAGATTTGGCAAAACGTATTGCGGCTATCGGTTGTTATGCCGAAAAAGGCGCGATTTATGACGATGCGCTCTACATAAAAAACGGCGCGTTTCTCATCGACAGTGATATGTTTTCGCAAGGTTTGTTTTCTATACAAGACGAAGCATCTATGCTTGTCATAACTGTGCTTGATCCGAAACCGGGAGAACTTATTATGGACGTTTGTGCCGCTCCGGGTGGCAAGGCAATGGCTATTGCAGAAAAGATGGGCAACAAAGGGAAAGTTATTGCCGGAGATATTTACATCAGAAAATTAGGATTAATTAATAAAGAGGCGCAAAGGTTGGGCATCACGATAGTTGAAACAAAGACATGGGATGCAACACGAATTGATACGGAAATTCTAGAAACTGCAGATAGAGTTCTTGTGGATGCACCTTGTTCAGGTCTCGGTGTAATTAGAAGAAAACCTGAGATCAAATACAAAAAAAGAAATTCCGAGTTTGACAGCTTGCCGGAAAAACAACTTAAAATTCTTACAGCATCGTCAAAATATGTTAAGCCCGGAGGAGTTCTTGTATACAGCACTTGCACGATAAGTCAAGATGAAAACCAAGGCGTAGTTGCGGCATTTTTAAAGGAAAACCAGGAGTTTATAAAAGAAGATGCAATTCAACTTATGCCAAACGTAAATGGCACAGATGGATTTTTTATTTGCAAAATGAGAAAAGCCTAATAAAAGCATAGTATTTGTGGATAAGATATAGCAGTAACGGAGAAAATATGATAGAAGTAGGCTTCAAAAGCGACAAAGGCTTAAAACGAACAAATAATGAAGATGCGTTTTTTACAATTCCGGAAGAACGTATCTTTATGATTGCTGATGGCGTCGGAGGTAATAATTCCGGTGAAGTTGCAAGCAGAACCACAATAAGCAAAATGGTCGAATATATTCGGAAAAATAATTTAGACAAAAATTTTGACGATGAAAGTATAAGAGAGTATTTTGCGAAATGTCTGGAGAAAATCAATAAAGATATATATGACTTATCGATGATTCAGCCCGAAAATAACGGCATGGCGACAACTGTGACGATTGCTTATATTGCAAACGGTAATGTCTATGTTACAAATGTGGGAGATAGCAGGGCATATCTTTATAGGGATGGCATGTTGACTCAAATTACAGAAGATCACACATACGTAAATGCGTTGCTCCTAAAAGGTCTAATTACAAAAGAAGAGGCAAAATTTCATGAGAAAAAGAACGTCATAACAAATGCAATCGGTGGTCAAGAGCTGGCATCATCCGACTTTTTCAGCGTTGCAGTTGCTCAGGGCGATATTATTATTTTATGTACTGATGGGCTTCACGGAGAAGTCATCGATGAAACTATCAGTAAAATTATAGAAAATGGCGAAAGCATGCAGGAAATTTGTTCCAGATTGGTAAATAAAGCAAATCAAAGCGGCGGACGTGACAATATAACAGTGATTTGTTTGAAAATTAAGGGGGACGAGTAAGATGAGCACCAGAATTCTCGCAGGTAGATACGAGTTGCTGGACAGAATCGGTGATGGAGGCATGGCTGTCGTTTATAAGGCAAGATGCAGACTTCTCAACAGATTTGTTGCAATTAAAATATTAAAACCGGACTTTACTAAGGACGCAAAATTTATAGAAAGCTTTAAAAGAGAATCTCAAGCGGCGGCGAGCTTATCGCATCCCAATATTGTAAATGTTTACGATGTAGGCAGAGAAGGAAATATCCACTATATCGTAATGGAATTGATTGAGGGCAGAGTGCTTAGCGATGTTATAAGAGAGGAAGCACCTCTTGACTATATCAGAACCATTGAGATAACTAAGCAAATGGCGTCTGCGTTAAGTCTTGCACACAAAAACAATATAATCCACAGGGATGTTAAACCTCATAATATCCTTATTACGCAAAACGGAGTTGCAAAAATCACGGACTTTGGTATCGCAAAAGCGGTGGATTCCTCAACTCTGATGGATCATGACGGCATGATTATGGGGTCGGTTCATTATTTTTCACCGGAGCAGGCAAGAGGCGGATATGTGGACGAAAAATCTGACATATATTCACTGGGAATCGTCTTATATGAGATGCTTACAGCAAGAGTTCCTTTTGACGGAGATAATCCGGTAAGCGTTGCACTGATGCATGTACACAATGAAATCAGCCCACCAAGCACTGTAGTTGAAGGGATTCCGCCAAAACTTGAACAGATTGTTCTGAGGGCGACGGATAAAATTCAGATTAACAGATTTAAGTCAGCGGATGAAATGCTTGAAGCGTTGAGTTCACTTGAGTATATATCGGGCATTGTAGGAGATTCGGCAGTAGGCGGAATCAGAAGATTTATTCCCGGTCAGTTGCAAGAAAAACAAACGAGTGCCCATGAGAAAACCGATAACAAAATAGAAAATTACGATGATACGGCTAAAAGAAGCAAAAGCAATAAGCCAAAGTTTAAGATAGGAAAGCTGCGACTTTTGGCAATTGTTTTGGCGGTAGTGTTAGGCGTTCCCCTTAGCATGGGTTTGGCATCGCTTCTGAGTGGCGGTTCGCCGACGATTATTACTATCCCGGAAGTTGAAGTTCCAAGCGTCATTGGAATGACAGTTGCGGAGGCAGAAACGGAGCTGCAACTTTTAGGGCTCGGTTTACGAGTCCGTGACGAGGTCATAAACGACGACTTTGAGCCCGGAAGGATCGTATCGCAAGACATTTCAGAGGGAACTACGGTACGCGAAGGCAGAGAAATTATCGTAAATATAAGCAGGGGTGTTCGTGAGGGCGCGGTACCGAGACTTATAGGAGAGTTAGAAGACGACGTAGCAACGATATTGCACCTACACGGATTTACCGTCGGAACAAGAACAACGAGACCGGATAGTGCACCGCGCGGTGTTGTTATTAGCCAGAATCCGGCACCGGGGGCAGATGTAGCTGCCGGAACTGCAGTTAACTTTGTGGTGAGTGAAGGCGTGGTTGCGCGAGAAGGGACAGTGCCGTCACTTGTGGGAATGACATTGGAAGCGGCAAAAGATGCACTTATAATCGAGGGACTTGTTGTAGGCAGCGTAACGGAAGAAGAAAGTGACACCCATGATCCAAATATAGTTATTTGGCAGCAATTTCCGGCTGGATACGCATTAACTGAGGGTGCTTCGGTAAATCTGACGGTAAGCGCAGGCACCGAAGAGCCATATGACGAAAATGGCACAGAAGAACCGGGCGAACCGGGTGAACCGGGCGAACCGGGCGAACCGGGAGAGCAGGATGATCCTCATGAACCTGGCGAACCAAGAACAATTCCGTTCCAAATCGATTTTGATTTGGCAGACAATCAAGTATTTTTCCTTACCGTAACCCTGACTGATGAAGACGGAACAAGAAATGTTGACGGTATAGTAAATCAGCAAAGAATAAGGGACTACGGCAGCGAAATCGTGATGCTTACAGGCAGAGGTATGGGAAGTGTTACTGTAATAATTGACGGCAATGCGGTGCTGAGGAGAAATATAAACTTTAACACCGGAACGATTTATTGATGAGGAGTTTGAGTATTTGCAAACAAAAGGACTTATAATTAAGGGAATAGCAGGCTTTTATTATGTAAAAGTCGGAACGACAACATATCAGTGTAAAGCTCGTGGCATATTTAAAAAAGACGGGATTAAGCCGATGGTTGGCGATATTGCCCGCATCGAAGTTTTGGAAAACGGTGATGCGATAATTAATGCTATTGAAGAAAGAAAAAACGAGTTCATTAGACCTTTTGTTTCAAATGTAGACTGTTTTGTTGTAGTGATTGCTTCAGCAAAACCTGATCCGAACTTTACGATTGTTGACCGTTTTTTAGCTGTCGCAGAAAAAAACAAAGCGGAAGCGATAATCTGTGTAAACAAAATCGATTTGGCAAAAGAAGAAAAATTGCAGATGATCGAAGATATTTATGGTGAGATCTACCCTATCATTTTGATAAGTGCATTGAGAGGCGACGGACTTGAAAGTATGAAGTCGTTTATGACGAACAAAAAATACGCTTTTGCAGGACCGTCGGGCGCGGGAAAATCAACCTTGTTAAACGCATTGCAACCTACAGCAGAAGCGGGCACAGGCGAAATAAGCACGAAAACATCCAGAGGGAAACATACAACTCGCCACGCAGAAATATTTGAAACAGATTTTGGTGCGATGATTTATGATACTCCCGGTTTTACATCTTTTGATGTAATCGCTGATGATGTTGAGGAATTAGAATACTTATTTCCTGAAATAGAAAAGCTATACGGGCAATGTAAATACAGAGGCTGTGCGCACATAAAAGAAGCTGACTGTGCCGTTCAAAAAGCAGTAAAATCGGGTGCAATCCACCCGTCAAGATATAATTCATACAAAGAAATGTATGACGAAATCATAAAAAGCAATGCGTATTAACGCAAATCGCTTCAAAATGCTGAATTCGCGAGAAGGAGAACGTTATGTTTAAACTTGCGCCGTCAATTTTGTCGGCAGATTTTTCTAAACTGGGCGAAGATGTGGCTGCTTTGGAAAAAGCAGGGGCGCACCTTATACATGTTGATGTGATGGACGGTCATTTTGTGCCGAACATCAGCTTTGGTGCTAGCATAATGAAAAGCATTTACGGTAAAACAAAACTGCCCTTTGATGTTCATCTTATGATAGAAAATCCGGATAAATATATAGCTGACTTTGTGACTGATAACACCGGTTATATTACGGTTCATCAAGAAGCGTGTACACATTTACACAGGACGATTAGCCATATTAAGTCCTTTGGAGTAAAAGCAGGCGTTGCAATAAACCCGGGAACATCGCTTTGTAGCATTGATGCGATATTAAGTGAAGTTGATATGGTGCTGATTATGTCTGTAAATCCGGGATTTGGCGGTCAGTCTTTTATAAATTTCAGCCTGGAAAAAATTCGTGAAATTGCGAAAATCAGAAAAGCCGGTAGCTTTAACTTTGAAATTGAAGTAGATGGCGGAGTAACAGTTGAAAACGTTGAAAGCGTTGTTAGTGCAGGTGCAGACATAGTCGTTGCAGGCAGTGCGGTTTTCACAAATGGAAACATTGATGAAAATGTGAAACGGTTTTTGTAACTTTTTTAAAATAAATTAAATGCAAACCCCGATTTTTTGCTATAGGTTTCGTAATCTATAGTGTGAGAGCAGGTATTCTCATGGAAACGAAAGATATTTATACTGAAATAACATTAATTCAAGAGCGTGTAGAGCAAGCAAAACATTGTGCTGATGCTTCCAATGCGTTGATTGCTGATTATTTGCAGTTTATAAAATCTGAAGCGAGCAAGGCAAGCGGCCGTATAGTAACTGAGCATGATGATGAATTCAGCATTGCTTTAGTTGGATTTTACGAAGCGATAAAGAGTTATGAAGAAACTCGAGGCGCGTTTCTTAAGTATGCTTCGGTTATTATCCGAAACAGACTGATTGATGAATACCGAAAAGAAAAAAGACATTTAATGCAGGTTTCCATTGATGAACCGATTTCCGATGACGGTGAGTTAACCGTTGGAGATAATATTCGAGATGAAATCGATGAGTATGGACGCATAGACTCAAAGGAGGCAACGAGGCAAGAAATTGTGGAGTTAACTATGCAGCTGCAGAGCTTTGGATTATCTTTGACAGACATCGCAGACAACTGTCCGAAGCAAGAACGCACATTAGCAAGTTGCCACCGAGCATTAATTTACGCAAAGGAAAATCCTGAAATAATAACTTTGCTGAAGCAAACGAAAAAATTGCCCTTGGCACAGCTTGTGGAAGGAACAGGAATAGAACGCAGAACATTAGAACGACATCGTAAGTATTTAGTAGCCCTGTTCTTAGTTTATTCAAACGGATATGAAATTATTAGGGGTCATCTTAAAAGGTTAATGCAGTCCAACAGAGAGGAGGCGCAATCATGAAATATATGGTACTTGAAACAAGCAAAAAAGATTGCGTCGTTTTAGACGAGTTTGGTCGTTTCATCAAAGCAGTAAATAAAAACTACGAAGTGGGGCAAACGATTGAGACGATAAGCGAAATTTCTGCAAAACCGATAAAATTTAATTTTAAGCGCATCACAGCTGTAGCTGCGAGCATTGCTGCGTGTTTTGTTGTGGTACTCGCACTCCAAGCCTTTAATAATGCCGATGATTTGCCACCGCCTTTTGCGTCTGTGTATTTGACAATAAATCCTGAAATGCGTGTAGATATTTGCGAAGATAAAAGTGTTATTGGTATTGTTCCTTTAGATGCAGACGGAGAGACGTTGGTAACAAGATATGGCGGCGAGCAAGACGATTTTCTTGCAGTAACAGGCGAAATTGTGGATCATGCCGTAACGGTCGGGTTTTTGCGTGACGGAGGAAGCGTAACAATTACTATTGTTTCACCTAACGAAATTGATGAAACTTGGCTTGATAATATACAAAGATCACTAACACAAATAATATATGAAACTTTGGCAGGACGAATAACCGTAGCGGTTGAAATAAGAAAAGATGTAGGAAAATCCGGGTTGATTATGATAGGTGGATTCGCTTTAGAACCTGCAGTAACCCGTGAACCGGAACCGCGCGATGAGCCTGAGCCGGAACAAGCGGAGCCGACTGATTATCCTGGGCTACAAGAAGCGCGTGTTTTTGCGCCGCAACGAGTGCGTGTGGATAGAATTGAGTTGGATCTTTTGGACGTGCCAAAAGCAGAATACGAACCTATCAGAGAATTGGAAAGTGGAGTTGCACATGAACACACGGTGTTTACACCGGAAATTCCGCCGGTAGTTACACCGGAGCCCGAACTTGAACCTGAACCTGAACCGGAAATTCCGCCTGAGCGCGCACCGGATCGCAGACCTGGTGGCGGCGGTGGCGGTGGAACACAACAGCCTCCGTTGGAGTGCGGTTGTAGAGGAAATTGCACCTGCGAACTGGCATGTGGCTGCATAGGAAATTGCACCTGCGAACTGGCATGCGGTTGCATAGGAAACTGCACCTGCGAACTGGCATGTGGCTGTATAGGAAATTGCACCTGCGAACTGGCATGCGGTTGCATAGGAAATTGCACATGTGAACTGGCATGCGGCTGCATAGGAAATTGCACATGTGAACAAAATGGCATAGCTGCGCATAGCAATCAGACTCCTATAGAACGCAACGGGGAAGTATTCCTAAATATTGACAGGATATCGACGGTAGATAGCGGTATCGGAGAGTCGATCACACCAAACAGCGTTGTTGGTGTTTGGCACGGCGACACGTTGGTCGGAATAATTACGCTGGGCAATCCACATTCAGACGCGGTGATTGTTTTGTTTGAGGAGCTCGAAGATTATAACCTTGCTTTAAATATTAATTGGCAAAGTGGCTCTTTCTACGGTTCGGCTGTGTTGAACAAAGCAGGAATATACGTTATCCCGAGACTCAAAACGCCGGGCGTCTACGACAATAATGCCCTGAATCAATTTGGAGGTATGAGGGTTCATGGACAGATTAGCCTTGGGCCATTAACAAGAGTGTTGGCAGAAACGTCGGATTTGGACAATTACATTGACGACTTAAGCTATTACCCGGGCGATTTAAAAGATTACATCGACTATCTAAGCTGTCACACGGACACCTTAAAAAATTACATCGACTATTTTAGCTGTAGCCCATATGATGTAGGTAATTGCGAGGAATTAACGGGATTAAAAAAAGTGCCAAAATTAAAGAATGAAGATGAATCTGTGCCAAATGATTATATAGAGCACACTAATCTAAACAAAATAATAGACGAGGGCAATTAAAACTGCCCTCAATTTTTTTTATTAAAAAATTATTAAAAAATTTTTTCGAAATAACCAACGATACACCGTTATTAAAAAATTTACTACGTAATCTATAGTACTAGAAATTTAATAACAACATGTGCATGCTAAACCTACATGCACGTATCATTGCGTAGCAGATTTATGCAACCGTAATGAGTTATTCTTGTAAAACATGAGATTCCTTCGAACAAGGCACACGCCGTGAAGCAACGCTGATCACGGCGGTTGTCTTTTTTGGCGTTTTTGTCATAGTTTCAGTGACAGGTTGTTAGCCTCTTGTAATAGTGAAAAATGAGTGGGGATTTTTAATATGTTGCAATGTCAAAATTTAGCAAAAAAGGCTTGACTTGCCAAGGATGATATGATACTATTAATTTACAAAAAATACCATTTGCGATGGGGAGGAAAACGTGAAAAGAGCAAAGCAAATTTTGGGCATATTATTAATTATCGCTGCGATTACCGCGTTGATTTTTTGGGAGATGACGGGAAGGGATATAGTCACTACGAAAAAAGTACTCGTTGCAAGCGAAAACATTTCGGCAGGCGAGCTTATCACAAGTCGGATGCTGAAGGCAGCAAACGTTATGCCCGATACTGTTATCGCCGGGGTTATTACACCGGAAGAACTACACAAAATCGAAGGAAAAGAAGCCTTGCAAGACATAGTAAAAAATCAGCAGATATCGGAATTATTTTTGGGAGTACCGACTGAAAAGGTTAAAGATTTGCGTTCTCCTTTTGTTATAAAGGCCGAATGGATTGACAGCAGGAGTAGCTCGCTTCGCAGGGGAGACATCATAAAGGTATATGGCAGGGATGGCAAGCACTATCTTGGCGAATTCGAAGTTGTTTTTGTAAAAGATGTAGGCGAAAAAGA
>JGI20163J26743_11538357_pt1 | contig 20104 bp, 19 predicted proteins | sample TergutCu122P1_FD_26743 | JGI IMG/M metagenome (IMG submission 26743) | reverse complement strand
AACAAAATTAGAAACATAGGAATAATGGCTCATGGCGGTGCCGGAAAGACCTCGTTAACAGAAGCTATGCTATACAATTCCGGAGCTTTAAAAAGATTAGGTAAGGTGGACGAAGGAAATACAACAACTGACTATCTTCCGGAAGAGATTGACAGGAAAGTAACTATTACCATGGCAATGGCACCATGTGAGTGGAAAGATAATAAAATTAATATTATCGATACACCGGGTTTTATTGACTTTGTTGGTGATGTTAACAGTGCTTTAAGAGTAATCGACGGTATGGTTGTAACGGTTTGTGCAGTAGCAGGCGTAGAAGTAAGAACAGAAGCTGTATGGGAAGCTGCAAATGAAAAAGAAATGCCTAGAATCTGCTTTATAAATAAAATGGATCGAGAAAATGCCGATTTTTATAAGGTATTGGATGAATTAAAGGAAAGTTTTGAAGGTAGAATAGTTCCTATGCAAATTCCTATCGGAAGTGCAGAAAGTTTTAGTGGAATAATCGACTTAATTAGCATGAGAGCATATAAATATGAAAATGATAAACCTGTAGAAGTTGATATTCCCGAAGATCTTAAAGCACAAGCCGAAACCTATAGAGAAGAGCTAATCGAAGCTGCTGCTGAAGGTTGTGACGATCTTCTAATGAGATATTTAGAAGGTGAAGAACTTACTTTTGAACAATTCTTGGCAGGGATTAACGCAGGAGTGAGATGTGCCAAACTTATTCCTGTACTATGTGGCTCTGCTTTAAATAATATCGGTATAACTAATCTTTTGGATCAAATTGTCTATTGTATGCCGTCAGCAGACGAAGCTTTAGGAAAATCAGAAGAAATTTTATCCAAAGAACCATTTAAAGCGTTAATATTTAAAACTATTGCTGACCCGTTTGTAGGTAAAGTTAGTTTCTTCAAAATATACGGTGGCGTATTTACCCCAGGTAATTCTTATTATAATGTAAACAAAGGTGCTGAAGAAAAAGTAAACAATGTTTTTGTTATGAGGGGTAAACAGCAAGAGCAAGTTGATAAAATGGTACCCGGTGATATTGGAGCTTTAACTAAACTTGCTAAAACTGAAACCGGTGATACCTTATCAATAAAAGGAACAAACGAACCTCTGGATGGTATTGAATTTCCAAATCCTACTTTGTCATATGCTATTAGCCCCAAAAGTAAGGGCGATGAAGACAAACTAGGCAATGCTATTTCCAAGTTATTAGAAGAAGACAAGACCTTAAAAATTAAAAAAGATAAAGAAACTAAAGAAACTATCTTAAGTGGGATGGGAGACCAACACTTAGATATAGTGCTTGAAAGATTGCAAGCAAAATATGGCGTTGGTGTTGAAAAAGCTACACCTTCTGTGCCATATAGAGAAACCATTCGTTCCGCTGTAACAAAAATTGAAGGTAAACATAAGAAACAATCCGGTGGAGCAGGACAGTTTGGTCATGTATTTATTGATATGGCTCCCTACCCGGATGATGAGTTTTTATTCGAAGAAACAATTTTTGGCGGATCAGTTCCAAAAAATTATATTCCTGCAGTGGAAAAAGGTGTTAGAGAAGCAATGGAACAAGGAGTTTTAGCTAAATATCCCGTTGCTAATATTAAAGTAACCCTTACTGACGGTTCTTATCACCCCGTTGACTCTAATGAAATGGCATTTAAAATTGCAGGGAGTTTGGCCTTTAAAAAAGCCATGGAAAAGGCAAATCCTATCCTTTTAGAGCCATTTATGAAAGTAGAAGTAACTGTTCCCGAGCAATTTATGGGTGATATTATGGGAGATATGAACAGTAAGAGAGGTAAGATACTGGGTATGGAAGCAAAGGGCAAAAATCAGATTATAAAGGCTCTTGCACCACTATCAGAAATGTATCGTTATGCTATTGATTTAAAATCAATTACCCAAGGTAGAGGAACCTTTACTATGGAATTCAGTAACTACGAACCTATACCTGATCATTTAGCCGGAAAAATAATAGCAGCTCGCCAAACAAACGACGAATAACAATCAAAAAAAGGTGCACCAGTCATTCTTTGGACAATCGGTGCACCTTATTTATTATGCAAACTAAAGGATATTTTGCCAGTTGCGGCGATTAATTGATTGTTTAAAAAAAGATACAAAGTTGATATAATGAAACTGGTACTTATTACACATATATTAAGCAAAAGATATAACGCTAGGGAGGTCTATATAGTTGAAAAAAGTAGCAGTTCTCTTAGGTGGTAATTCTGCCGAAAGAGAAATATCTCTAAAAACAGGCACAGCTGTGGCCAATGCCTTAGTTAACCTTGGATATAATGTTAAACCTATTGATACTAAAGACGATTTTATTGATGATCTTAAACAATTTCATCCGGATCTTGTTTTTATTGCTTTACATGGTCCTTTTGGGGAAGATGGCAAAGTCCAGGGTTTATTAGAAATACTGGGTTATCCCTATACAGGTAGTGGCGTACTTGCCAGCTCTCTTGCTTCAAACAAAATCTATGCAAAAAGAATTTTTAAAGATGCCAATATACCAACACCTAAATTCTCTGTTATTAAAGAAAAGGATTATCTTGCAACCCCGGTAGAAATAGAAAACTTAATATTAAAAGATTTTAAGCTACCATTAGTTATCAAAGCCCCTAACCAAGGTTCAACTATCGGTATTTATTTTGCCAAACAAAAAAGTGACCTTAATACAGCAATTTTAAAAGCTTTTACATTTGAAAAAGAGATACTTATTGAAGAATTTATTCACGGGCGAGAAGTTACAGTATCAATCATGGGTAATGACGAACTTCAAATACTTCCAACACTAGAGATTGTATCTAATTCAGGTACAGGAGTTTATGATTATAAAGCTAAGTATACCAAGGGAATGAGTGATCATATTATCCCGGCACGTCTCAGTGAAGATGTAATTAACGAAATAAATATTCTAGCAGAAAAAAGTTATCGATCCCTCGGATGTCAAGGCTTTGCTAGAGTTGATTTTTTAGTAGAAAATGATATAAATCCTTATGTTTTGGAAATAAATACCATGCCGGGTATGACTGAAACCAGTCTGTTTCCCGACGCCGCACAAAGTGTAGGTATTTCCTTTGAAGAACTGGTTAGTAAATTTATTCAGTATGCTTTAGAATAAAATTTCGAATCATGGATTTTAAATTACGTCAAGTAGGATTGTTTAAAAAAAATATAGAATGTAAAATAAAATAGCATAATATTTATTTTTAATATTAAATGTAATGAAGAACAGGAGTAGGGGGAGAAAAGTATCCATGAACTTAACTGATAATGCACGCAAAATTTTAGAAAAGAGATATTTAGTAAAAGAAGATGGCATACCCATAGAAAAACCTGAAGATATGTTCCGAAGGGTAGCTAGATTCATAGCAGAAGCTGAAATTGCTTTTGATCCAAAAGTTTCAAAATCTGGGCTGAAAAAAGTTGAAGATAAGTTTTATTCTTTAATTACAGAATTTGATTTTATGCCAAACAGCCCAACCTTAATGAATGCAGGCAGGGATTTGGGTCAGTTATCTGCATGTTTTGTACTACCTGTAGAAGATAGTATGGAAGGGATATTTACAGCTGTAAAAGATGCAGCTTTAATACATAAAAGTGGTGGAGGCACAGGGTTTGCTTTTTCAAGAATCAGACCTAAAAATAATCCGGTTCAATCAACCGGTGGAGTAGCTTCCGGACCTGTTTCCTTTATGAAAGTATTTAACGCTGCTACAGAAGCCATCAAACAAGGTGGAACTCGTAGAGGTGCCAATATGGGTATACTCAGCGTTGACCATCCGGATATTCTTGAATTTATAACATGTAAACAAAACAATAATGAACTTACAAACTTTAATATTTCTGTTGGTATAACTAAAGAATTCATGGACGCACTAGCAAAAGATGACTATTACGAACTGAAATTTAAAGGAGTAATATACGATAAATATAAAGCTAAAGATGTCTTTGATTTGATTGTTGAAAAAGCATGGTCTAATGGTGAACCGGGAATCATCTTCCTGGATAGGCTAAATGCTGATAATCCTACTCCGGAGCTTGGTGAAATAGAAGCTACCAACCCTTGTGGTGAGCAACCTTTACTTGGATATGAAGCATGCAACTTAGGTTCAATAAATTTAGAAAATGTATACGATAGCGGTAAAATCAACTGGGGCAAACTTGAAGACATGGTTGTCTGGTCAATGAGATTTTTAGACAATGTAATAGAAGTAAATAAGTTTCCTTTGGAAAGAATTCAAGAAATGGTTCAAGGAAACCGCAAAGTTGGTTTAGGAGTTATGGGTTGGGCTAACCTATTATTTAAGCTGCAAATTCCCTACAATTCACAAGAAGCCATTAACCTGGCTGAAGAAGTAATGGATTTTATAAATACCAAATCTCACGAAGCTTCAGCAGCTCTGGCTAAACAAAGGGGAAGTTTCCCTAATATAGACCAAAGTATTTATAAAGGCAGCTTAATGAGAAACGCTACCAGTACTACAATAGCTCCCACAGGAACTATCAGTATGATTGCAGGAACATCATCAGGTGTTGAGCCTGCCTTTTCGATAGCATATACGAAAAACGTATTAGATGGAGCCAATCTGGTAGAGGTTAACCCTGTATTTGAAGATTATGTAAAAGAAAATTACTCTCCTGAAGAAAGTAAAATTATCATCGAAAAAGCTGCCCAAGCCGGCAGCCTTGAAAATATTAATGAACTCCCTGAAAATATTCGCAAAGTATTTATTACAGCATTAGAAATCGAACCTGAATGGCATATTAAAATGCAAGGAGCATTTCAAAAACATTGTGATAATGCTGTATCAAAAACTGTTAATTTTCCAAATGAAGCAACTAAGGAAGATGTCAGAAATGCTTATATGTTAGCTTATACATTAGGCTGCAAAGGTGTTACTGTATACAGGTCAGGTAGCAGGGAAGAGGAAGTATTAATTAAGGGTAGCAAGGGCAAGGGAAAATGTGAGCCTATTGCCGTAAAACTTGAAAAACTGCAGCCACGTCCAAGACCTCAAAGAACTGTTGGCGTAACAGAACAAGTCAGTACAGGCTGTGGTAGAATGTATATTACCGTTAATTATGATCAAGAAGGACTTATTGAAACATTTATAACTACAGGTTCCTCTGGAGGTTGTAGTGGATTCACAGCAGGTGTAAGTAGGCTTATTTCCTTAGCCTTAAGGGCTAATATTTCCCCCGATGCTATAATAGATCAACTCACATCTGTAAGTTGTCCTACATTCCTTAGAAGAAAAGCCAGCAATGGCAGCTTAGTAGGTAAATCATGTCCTGACATTATTGGCAGAATTTTGATCCAGGAATCAAAACTTAAAGACAATAGGGATATTAACGCAATAATTAATAGTACTGTATCGGAACTAAGTGCCACATCTGAAAATTTAACTGACAAATATAAAGCTTTAAATGAGGATGAGCTTATATCCTTGGGTATTTGCCCGGATTGTAAAGAAAAACTTACATTTGCTGAAGGCTGTCTAACATGTAAGTGTGGCTTTAGTAAATGTGGATAATAGAAAAAATAGATATAGATATCTTAGTTGAACTGGTTATACAATGGATATTTGTAGCTATACTGGCAGTAATACTTACTATCATACTTTCAGTTGTTTTTATGTCATGCTTAAAAAAACACCTTAATAACAATGATCAAAATAATAAAATCGATAGATACCGCTAAAAAGACAAAAAAGCGGTATCTTGCATATATGCCAACAATATACCAAAGGGAGTGTATAAAATGGATCAGGATCTAATTCAATTTATAATCGATCGATTTTTAGAATACGGTACATACGGATTGATTGTACTTGGATTAGCATTATTAGCAACTACTATAATTTCACTTACTGTTTTATTTTATTTAAGAAGAAAGTATAGCAGTAAGGACAGTTGAAGGATAGTTTAAGTTTACATGTTCTTTTAATATTATGTAAATTTTGCAGTTTAAGTTTATATGCTCTTTTAATATTATGTGAATTTTGCGGTTTAAGTTTACATAATATTTATTATCGGAAGTTGTGTTTTTTTGTTTATATATAGAAAAGAACCATTTAGCAAAAATGGCTCCTTCTATATATGTCCATATATGTCTATGTAGTTTTTAAGCTTTTATATACTATACTTTAGCTACCCGGTATTTTTAATTGCTGTCCCGGATGTATTATCGACTTTCTTATATCGTTCATTTGTTCTATTTCAAAAATTGTTCTACGAATATTATTTCCTGTAGTGTATCTTTGTGCTATATGCCATAAAGTATCTCCATCTCTAACAGTTATGATTATAAAGTTATCATGATCTGTTGCACTGGCAGTGTTGTTAAACGGTGTAATAAAAAGCCCCAATACTATAATCGCACTAATTAAAACAAATACAAACCTAGCTTTTTTCTTTAATCTCAATATAATCTCCTCCTAAATCAAACATTTGTTCTGTATGTCCATTATATCAGAACTTATGTTCTGTTTGCAATACTTAATTGAAAATTTTTCGAACAAATGTTTTACTTAAGGAAAAAATGTGGTATAATTACCAATAAAACTATTTATAGAAGGTGATGGGTTATGTTTAACGATTTAAGTCTGCGTCAGATAGATATTCTAAATTTTATTAAATCTGAACTTTTTAACAAGGGGTATCCCCCATCTGTTAGAGAAATTGGCACGGCAGTTGGTTTAAGCAGTAGTTCTACCGTTCACGCTCATTTAGAGCAACTTGAAGAAAAGGGTTATATTCGCAGAGACCCTACTAAACCCAGAGCTATTGAGATACTTGATAGCTTTAGTAGCGATTTTCCCAAAAAAGAAATCGCCAATGTACCTATAGTTGGAAAAATTACTGCCGGTGAGCCTATTCTGGCTGTAGAAAATATTCAGGATACCTTCCCTATACCTGTTGAATTTTTGGGAGATGGAGAATTTTTTATACTTACTGTATCCGGAGACAGTATGATTGAAGCAGGTATTAATGACGGAGATTATGCGGTTATCAGAAAACAAAGCCACTGTAAAAATGGGGATATTGTTGCCGCTCTTATAGAAGATGATAGTGCCACAATAAAAAGGTTTTATAAAGAAAATGGTTGGATTAGACTCCAGCCGGAAAATAGTTTTATGGATCCAATAATAACCTCTGATGATGCAGTGATAATTGTAGGAAAACTTGTTGGTTTATTTAGAAGGGTATACTAAAAAATATGTATTAAAATTAGTTTTATAGTAAAAGCTATTGCCATTCCGATACCTATAACAAATCTAAGAGCAAGGCCACTTATAAAGCCTAAAATAACACCGAGGGTTACTTTAATTGCTTCAGAAAAACTTTTTCCTCTAAACATTTCAGTAAGAATCACAGCTACAATAGGGCCAATTATAAGTCCGATAGGACCCATTGCCATAGCTCCAATTATAACCCCTACTACTATAGCCAGTATGCTTAGCTTACTGGCTCCATATTTTTTTGCACCTACCATACTTCCTAATATATCAACAACTGTTCCAATAACAGTTAATAAGACCATTGTTGCTATAAAATTATAACCAAGCACCTCAAAACCAAAATGCCAGCCATAAACTAGGATTCCTGCTAATATAAATATCAATCCCGGTAACCCCGGTATAATGATACCAACTATACCCATTACTACCAATATATAACTTAATAAAATTATTAATGTATCCAATTTATGACCCTCCCTTAACAGAGGTCGGATGTCAGAGGTCCGACATCGGATTTATTTTTGATTTCTGAATTTCCTCTGCAGCTTTTAGCATTACAATTTTACCATGTTCAGCAACCAAACTTCCTTGTAAAAACACAGCATAAGGTTCTCTTAAAGGTGCATCTGCCGACAACTCTATTGATGCTCCTTGTACAAAAGTTCCTGCTGCCATGATTACCTTGCTTTCATATCCCGGTAGATCCCCGGGATATGGTGTAACCATTGAATCTACCGGTGAATATTTTTGTATAACTTTGCAAAATTTTAAAAGTTTTTCCTCATTGTTTAATTCTACAGCCTGTATTATATCACCTCTTAATTCTTGATAATTTGGCGAAACTCTATAACCTAAATCTGAAAACAGTTTTGCTGTAAATACTGCTGTTTCTAATGCTTGGGTAACAATCAGCGGTGCCATAAAAATTCCTTGAAACAAAAGACGCTTGTCCATTGGGCTGGAACCCATTTCCTTTCCAAGCCCCGGGGCAGTCAAATAAGAAACGGCCCGATCTATCAATTCTTTTTTGCCAACCAAGTACCCTCCTGAAGGTGCCAAACCTCCTCCCGGGTTCTTAATCAAAGAACCTGCTACAAGATCAGCACCAACTTCACTGGGTTCCATTCTTTCAACAAACTCTCCGTAACAATTATCAACAATAATATATGTATCCTTTGAGATTTCTTTTATATAATCTATAAGTACTTTTATTTTTTCTACCGTTAAAGCATCCCTTAAAGAATATCCCCGGGACCTTTGAATAAAAACAGCTTTGGGACGTTTTTTTATATATTCATCAAGGAGATTAAAATCATAATGGGCTTCAAAAGGTACTTGATAACATTTAATATCTTGGTTTATTAAAGATAAGGGATCTTTGCCGGTAAAACCTATTACTTTTTGTAAAGTATCATAAGGTTTGCCGATAGTTAATAGACAATCCCCTTTTTCTAACACACTCCTTAATGACAGATAGATTGCATGGGTTCCTGAAATTATATTTGGTCTAATAAGAGCATCTTCCGTTTTAAATATATGAGCAAAAACCGTTTCTAAGGCGTCTCTGCCGGTGTCACCATAACCATAACCGGTAGATGGATTAAAATGAAAATCACTTATATTGTTACTTAAAAAAGCATCCAATACTTTTTCTTGGTTATGTTCAACTAAATTTTTAAATTTTATTGTCACGTTATTTATATTTTTTTCAACATCTGCTTTGATTTCCAGAAGTTTTTCATTTAGAAACATTAAGATTTAATTCCTCCTCCTCTAACTCATAATCTGAAAAATCAATATGAATAGAAACCCTAGCCTATATTCGATTAGATATTAAGGTATTTCTATTATCTGAATCTTAGTTGCACCTTCTATGAATCCTGGATCTGTAGCCAGAACAAGCCCATTAAATGTAATATCCACTATAGCACCCTGTGGGACATCAAGAAATGATATATATTCACCATATGCATTAAGTACTATAACATATTGATTTTGCAGTATAATGTACAACACCGGAGCATCACCTTGATGAAGTACATTAAGATGCCTAACAAGCATTGTATTAGCACGACCAACCTCATTTACATGACCAAAGGGACGCACCTCCATTACTTCTGCACGAAAAGTAACATCCTCAAGTGAAATCATCTGAGGTGCAGTTAAGGTTTGCACCATAAATATAATCAATACCAAAAAAGTAATACACAATATACTCACTAATATCTTTTTCCCCAACATACAAATCATTCCTTTTGTTATAGAATGTAACTATATTCATTCTAGGATACCCTTCTCCTTCAATAAAAACAAGTGTGGAATAAAACACATTGTCTTGTAAAGCTCCGAGTTCAAATTCTTATTCTATAGGAATTGATGTAAAAGGTATTATTAATTCTACCTGCTCTAATAAGAATCTGGAAAGCTAGTCCACATAAGAAACTGAACTATTATTATTATAGAAAATAATACGGCTGCGCAAAACATTACGCCGCTAATTATATACATACGCCTCTTTATCAAGGGACTCACTTCACCAACCCTCGCAATAGCCAGCATCACAATACCAGCAAAAAAAAGTAGTATAATCAATGTTATAATCCCTAACATAATAACCTCCTGGTTGTTGCATTTTTCTTGTTTAAAAACATAGGTGTAGCCAACTGTCTAAAATAGTAGTCAACCACACCCATATATTTTTATAAAAAATGAAACTTAAGTTACCGGTTTTTCTTTTCCCTCAGGAGATAGATTTACAGATTTTCCAGGCACAAGGGTTGAGATAGCATGTTTATAAACCATTTGTTGCTTCCCGTCCACATCCAGCAATACTGTAAAGTTATCAAATCCTTTGACTAGCCCTTTTATTTGAAATCCATTCATCAAAAATATCGTTAATGGAATATTATCCTTTCTCACTTGATTTAAAAATCCATCTTGCATATTAATTTGAACTTTTGACATCTGATACCCCCTCTCTACTTTTTATTAGTTATTTCCTTATTCAACACTATCTATTAATATTCCTGCCAACTTTTACCTTTATTTTGTTCAGAATATTTAAAGGATTTTCTAAATCAACCTCAAACCAGCTAATTCTGTTATCTTTCCTAAACCAAGTAAGCTGTCTCTTAGCAAATCTTCTACTATCCCTTTTGATAATTTCTATGGTTTCTTCAAGAGAATTTTTCCCTTGAAGATAATCTATTACTTGTTTGTAACCAATAGCTTGCATACTTGTATTCCTAGGGCTAACCCCTGCCTTTAAGAGATTTTCCACTTCTTCTATAAGCCCCTCTTGAATCATATTGTCTACTCGTTGATTTATTCGTTCATAAAGGATAGGTCTTGGCATGTTTAAACCAATCATAACTAACGGGTTATATCGGCTGTATTCGTAGTCAGCCACCCTGCTGCCGGAAATTGGTTTTCCGGTAGTTTTAAAGTACTCCAGTGCTCTCACTATCCTTTTTGTATCATTTTGATGGATTCTTTCTGCACTGTCCGGATCTATTTCTTTTAATTGTTTATACAGTTCAGCAGTACCGTCTTCCTGAGCTGTTTGCAATAAATCAAGCCTTGTACTACGGTTAACATCTACTTGAAAATCATATTTATCTATTACAGACCTAACATAAAGACCCGTTCCACCCAAAAGTATCGGTATTTTTTCTAATTTATCAATTTCATCAATATATTTCCGTGCATCTTGTTGAAAATCAGCAACGGAGTAATCCTTTTGTGGGGATACTATATCAATCATATAGTGTTTTACTTTAATTTTGTTAGCTCCATACATTTCATGTTCTTTAACTTTAGCAGTACCAATATCCATACCTTTGTATATTTGCATAGAATCCCCGGATACTATTTCACCATTAATCTGGGATGCTAACTCTACACCAATTTTTGATTTTCCTACTGCTGTTGGCCCTATAATAACTATTAATTTACCCATTAAAGGCATCGATCCCCTATCTATGAAAACGCTTAATTAGCTCTTCAGTAGTTATATGAACTGTAGTTGGTCTTCCATGTGGACAAGTATACGGAACATCTGTTTTTGACAGTTTCTCTAAAAGAGCTTCCATTTCATCTATTGAAAGAACTTTATTGGCAGTAACAGATGCTTTACAAGCTACCATTTTAATAAGCTTTGTCTCACTAGGTTTATCATTTTGTTTTAAGTAATTATCCAGCATGTCTTTAATTAAATTTACACCGGTTCCTGCTTCCAAACCTATAGGCACACCTCTAAGTAAAAAAGTATTATCTCCAAAATGCTCCAATGTAAAGCCTGCATCTTGTAACAGTAACATATTTTCACTTAAAAAGTCCTTTTCAGATTGAGTCAAGTCAATAACCTCAGGGTTTAGCAATAATTGACTTTTAGTACTGCCACTATTTTTAGCCTGCACTAAATTATCATAATAAACTCTCTCATGGGCAGCATGTTGATCAATAATATAAAACCCCTTTTGCACACCATCAATGGCAACAATATAACTCCCATCAATCTGTCCCAAAGGTTTCAGACTGGGAAAAGGATTATTATTTTTAGCTAAATATTTTTCAATAACATAAGGTACACTTTCTTCCTTAATAAAAGCTTCTTCTTTAATCTCGTTAACTTCATTAACTTCTTTATTTATGTTATCATTATATGCAGCTTTAGCTTCTCTTTTTTTAGCAAATTCAAACAAATGGCCTTTACTAAAAACGCCACTTTTCTTTTTAGTTAAACCTTCTACCTTTAAAGCTCCGAAGTCATTACTCTCCTTAGCATTATCATCAACCTTCTGTGATACTGTTTCCCAATTAAATTCAACTTGTTTTCTCGTTTCTTTTAACGTATTCCTTAAGGTCTTTGGCTTGTGAATAAATATAGAATCCGAACTTCTTAATGCAGATTGCAGGGCTTTTAACACAAAATCCTCAACAACCTCTTCATTATCAAATTTTATTTGTTTTTTTGTTGGATGTACATTAACATCAACAACGTTGTAAGGTATCGTTAAGCTTAATATATATATAGGATGCCTTTCAGTAGATATTAAAGTAGTATAAGCCCTATTTACAGCACGATTAACTACACTTGAATAAACCCATCTTTTATTAACATAAAGATACTGATTCTGGCTACCTGCTCTGGTATATTGAGGTTTGGAGATATATCCCATTATGCCTAGGCTTTCACCCTTTTCAAAACTACCATGCTCAACAGGCAGCAAGTTTTTAAATAAATCAATCCCTAATACGTTAACAACGTTATTTTCCAATATCCCTTTTCCTGCCGACTGGAATACCGGTTTATGGTTATGGGAGTACTTAAAGCTAATGTCCGGATTTCCTAAAGCCATTGCAGAAACAACATGAGCTATATATCCTGCTTCTCTTGTAATAGATTTTAATTGTTTTTTTCGGGGAGGAACATTAAAAAATAAATCTTTTATAGAGATACAAGTTCCTCTATTGCATGTGGCTTCTTCAAGAAGTACATCCTCTCCACCTTCCACAACGTACTTGGTTCCAATATCTTCTCCCACACTTTTAGTTATAATTGTAACTTTAGACACAGAAGCAACACTTGATAGAGCCTCTCCTCTAAAACCATAAGTTGCTACACAAAAGAGATCTTCTGCAGTAGTTATTTTACTGGTGGCATGTCTCTTAAAAGCTATTTTAATCTGATCTCCGGGGATTCCTTGTCCGTCATCGGTAATGATGATTTCATCTATTCCTCCCTGGAAAATTTCAACACTAATATTTTTTGCCCCTGCATCTATCGAGTTTTCTATTAACTCCTTAACAACAGATGCAGGTCTCTCGATTACTTCCCCTGCTGCAATTTTATTTGTAGTAGCTGCATCAAGAATCTTTATTTGGTAAGGAGACATCTTATCTACTTATCCCCCTTTTCTGATCGTATTTTATTTTGCAACTCTCCCAGCACGTTAAGAGCTTCCATAGGAGTGAGATTCCATAGATTTAACCCTGCAATTTTTTCCTCAACAAAACCTAAGTACCCCTTGTTATCAACATTATTTAATTCTGTCGTTTCTACCAAGCTGCTTAATGGTTTATCTTTTTCGTCATAATTTTCTTTTGAAGAATTTATCGCCAAAGATACATTATCCTTTTCCAAGCTGTTTAGAATCTGTCTTGCTTTTTTTAGTACATCCCCTGGTAAACCTGCCAGACGTGCCACTTGAATACCATAACTTTTGTCAGTAGTACCTTCATAGACTTTATGCAAAAAGGTTATCTCATCACCTTTTTCAATTACTCCCACATTATAGTTTATGATACCTTCATGTTCTTCCTGAAGTTCTGTAAGCTCATGATAATGTGTAGCAAATAGTGTATTGGCACAGATATTTGTACAAATATATTCAGAAATTGCCCAGGCAAGACTAACTCCGTCGTAGGTACTTGTGCCTCTACCTACTTCGTCTAATATAATCAGGCTATCTTTGGTAGCATATTTAAGAATATTTCCTACTTCCTGCATCTCTACCATAAATGTACTTTGCCCTTGAGCCAGATTGTCACTTGACCCTATTCTGGTAAATATTCTATCTACAACTCCAATTTCAGCTTCATTGGCAGGAACAAAACTCCCCATTTGTGCCATTAATACAATAACAGCATTTTGCCTCAAATATGTACTTTTCCCTGCCATGTTTGGTCCGGTAATTATCATAAGTTTATTTGCATCATTCATATTGGTATCATTAGGAACAAAAAGGTGTCCTAATGATTTTTCTACTACCGGATGTCTGCCATTGACTATTTTTAGGTCGTTATTTACAAATATTTTTGGTCTTGTATAGTTATTTTTTTCTGCTGTAACCGACAGAGCAGAAAATACATCTAGCCTGGCTATCAAACTAGCATTATTTTTTATTTCACTAACATGAAGATTTACTTTTTCACGTATCTCTTGGAATATCCTATATTCAAGTTCATATAGTTTCTCTTCGGAATCTAAAATAAGGTTTTCTAACTCTTTTAACTCCGGTGTTATGTAACGTTCACAATTTGCCAGAGTTTGTTTACGTATATAATTCTCCGGTACTTGGCTAAGGTTTGCATTAGTTACTTCTATATAGTAACCAAACACCTTGTTATAACCTACTTTCAGAGATTTTATACCTAGTTTCTCCCGTTCTTTCGCTTCAAGATTGGCTATCCAAGTTTTACCATTAGTTTTAGCTGCTCTTAATCGATCAACATCAGGGTTATATCCCAACTTAATTATATTACCTTCCTTTAATCCGGACACCGGGCTATCATCTATACTAACCTGCAGTAATTTTACTAATTGATCTAAAGTATCTAAGCCACCTACTATCTTTTTTAATGGTTCTAAGGATAAATCTGCAAATAAACCCTTTATTTCAGGCAAAAGACTTAATGAAGTCCTTAAAGCAACTAAATCTCTGGCATCTGTATTACCATATAAAATTTTACTAATTAATCTTTCCATATCATAAAGATTTTTTAAATAATTTTTAAGCTCTTCCCGAGTTAAAACATTTTCATTAAAAAAATCTACCATATCCAACCTTTGTTCAATTTCTTTAATATCCTTTAAAGGCTGCTCTATCCACTGTCTAAGAACTCTGGCTCCCGCAGCAGTAATCGTATTGTCTATAGCAGACAATAGGGTGTTTTCTTTGTCGCCATTGATATTTGTAGTTAATTCTAAATTTCTGCGGGTAGCATAATCTAAAACCATATAAGTTTCGGGAATATAAACCTCTATATTAGATAGATGATCCAAGTCTGTTTTTAAATTTGTTTGAAGATATTTATATAAGATACCTGCTGCTAATAAAGAAACTCTATTGTTATGTAAACCTATGCTAAAAACATGGTTATTAGAGAATCTGCTCTTTAACAAATCCAGCATTTTTTCATAGTTATAAGTACTGTTTGCTATTGTATATATGTTTGTTTTATGTCCAATTTTCCTCAAAAGCACTTCTTGTTCAAAATTATCTGGAACTATACATTCAACAGGATTTAGCTTGGCAACTTCATCAACTAAGCTGTCTTCTCCCTTAATTAGAGCTACCTTAAAATCACCGGTAGATAAATCACAATAAGCCAAGCCATAACTATCCTGTTTGGAATAGATGCTAACAATATAGTTATTTTGATCTGCAGATAAATACTTTTCATCTAAAATTGTTCCCGGAGAAATTATTCGAACTACTTTACGTTCTACAGGACCCTTGGAAAGTTTAGGATCTCCCACCTGCTCGCACAGTGCAACTTTGTATCCTTTTTTTAAAAGCTTTGGAAGGTATGTATCTACAGCATGATAAGGGATTCCGCACATAGGTGCTTTTTCGGCTCCTGTTTGCCGACCTGTTAGTGCAATCCCTAACACCTTTGATGCGAGAATTGCATCATCATAAAACATCTCATAAAAATCTCCTAATCTATAAAAAAGAATACTGTCCATATTCTCTGCTTTTATATTTAAATATTGCCTCATCATCGGTGTTAAATCTCCCAAAGAACCTTCCCCTCCTTCAAGTGTATCAATTATAATTATAGCATAAAATGGTTTACAATGTAGAAAAGTCGCCTTGGGGCGACTTTTTTTACATTGTAAACCAAAATTCCTGTACCAATCTGGTTACTCTGCCATCATAAACTTCTATAAAGTGAACAACTGTGGGATACAGATACGACAAAAACTCCGCCAACTCATTTGTATTGCGAAGATTTCTCTCTGAATCTATAAAAACAAACTCTGTATCAGAAGTTATTGTAAAGGAAAGCTGCTGAATAAGGGCTTGTTCAACATAATACCATTGATAAACAGCATGCCAATTGGGGCGTATACATATCCCTCCGGGAAAATCCTCAATAGTTAGCCCAAGTTCTGCAAGCTTTTGATTGTCACTTCTTTCAATAAATACAATTGAACGCAAGACAAGGTCTTGAAAAACGTCATGCCCGCTACCAGTCTCATAAAGCATAAAAACCTCGACAGGTGTAATATATAGGTTATTATCGTGAATCTCTAAAAATCCGGCTAAAGCGACAGGACCGCCTGTTGCTGGCTCTTCAAATGCATTACAAGCAGTAAATAAAAAAACTCCTAAGATAAAAATCAACACTAAAGTAACTCTATGCTTCGTTTTCATAATATTACCCCTCTCACACTATATTTAATATATTTATTGGGTATTTTTAAGCTGTGTTATAAAAAACGCACCGGGACCGGTAAAAGCTAAGGCAGAGCCTGCGATAATAAAATGCAACCTATCACAAGTAAGCAAAATATTTTCTGAAATAAAATCTGCTGTCAAAAGATCAAACAATAAAATGTCATCTTCATTTGTAATGATTGTTATTATCGTATTTTCAGTTGGGTGTTCTTCAATTTTCCAAGTTACTGTATAAAATGGACCAATGCTGGTAAAGGATTCTATTTCGGCATAATTCTCTATAAAGTCGTTCCTCATAACAACTCTTGTTCGAACACCCTTTGAAAAAACCTCAAAAGTAGGCATTCCATATGGGGGAAAGATACGAGCAAAATGCATCATGTCAGCGGAAAAATGAAAATTTCTCTTATATGCAAAAGATGATAAATTTTCAACAGCGTAAACTATTTGCCGTTCGTTATTTATAATTTCATAAACAGCAGCATAAGCATTACCTAAACCATCCTCTGAAGGTATAAACACAAAAACTCTATTTCCATCTTCGGAAACAATTTCAAATGGCTTAGGTTGCATCCAACACGCTGCAGCAGGCAATGTGCTTAAAAAAATCAAAATCATCGTCAAACAAATAATCCCGAATAACTTTTTCACCTTAATAGCCTCCTCATTTAAATATTGTAGAGATCATCCCAGTTTTTCTCCCGGATCAGGGTCAAAATCCAACGTAATAAAATAGTCGTAAAAAGGCATCAAAAACTGATAACCACTAACGAGACGATCTGCCAGTTTGGGAGAAAACAATTCTTCACCATTATGTTGTTCATGGATAAGAACTAAGGATTTCCTGTTATACCAAGTAGATGTTTTGGAAGATGGAGCCTCTTTTTTACGCTTGTATTCATCACCGGCAAGAATAAACTCCTCCTGTTTTTCCAGTGGAGCAATAAGCTGCTCAAATTTTTTAGGATTTTTGTCAATACGTGCCCGAAATTTTGCCATAGTTATGGGTTTTGCCTGATAATACCCCAGTCCATAACTCCAGCTCTCAGGAGCTAACTCAAACCAGAACACCGGCGTAGACGTCCATTCCTCACTGGGTTTTTCAATAGAAAACCACAAATTACACCTGTATGGTTCACCGTCACGTACCCGTCTTGCATCCTTATAAATACGCGAAACTTTATGAATAAATCCATATTCTCTATATTCTGCTGTAATCCGTTCAAATACTTCTTGACCCAGTGCTTTCATTGGAGCCTGAAAATCCTGTAAAAAATCCGCCTTATGCTCCTCAAACCAAGCCTTACGATTATTCAAACGAAGATTCCACATAAAATCAATTGTACCAGGAGAAAAACCACTAAACATTTCATCATTCCTTTCTATTTACCCTACCAAAGAGAATAATCACGCTCAAACCATTCATCAGTTACAATAAAATATACATATATACCATCAAAAATATCATCAAAATACTCAATGAACTTATAAATAGCTGCTTCCATCATTACATAATCACGTTCATGCTTTATTCCCATGTAAACATTAAATGTTTCTGATGTGTATCTCGATCGATAATGTACTGCAAGTCTTAAAGAAAGATATGAGTATGTACCATGTAATACTATATTATCTTCTTTAGGATTTTGAATACAATAAAGTGTACCTCTTTTCAAAATATTATTATAAGTTACAGCAGCATCTCCGGTTTTTATATCTATAACATATTTACCTGCAAGTGAGTATGTATAAGCTCTAAAAGGTATTAACGGAAATAGTATATTAGCATCTGAAGATCGCATTTTAATAAAGCCTATTTCTTCATCATTTTTTAAATATATCAAGAAAATAGCCGGATCCCATACTCTGGCATCATCAACAGTTTCCATATCTACATGTCTGGAAACATCAGTTTCATATTTAAAAATAATATCCGATGTACTAATATTGTTACGCATCAAAAATATTTCTTTTGAATAGTTAGCAACAACTACTAAATATGAAGCATATATGAGTATAAGTGATAAAACTATAATTTTTAATAATTTTTTAAATTTAGTTAAATATATATTCTCAGACACAATAAACACACCCCGCTAACTTTACAAAAATATTCTTTGCACCTAATTGTCAACTGTCAACTCCCCTACCAAATTCCACGTCTGGGCCTTAGTGATTTTTAAATTTACCATTTTACCAATAAGATTTTGATCTCCTGAAAAATTAACAATTTTATTTGTCCTGGTTCTGCCAGCTAGTCTACTACTATCTGTTTTGCTAAGACTTTCTACTAGTATCTCAATATTGCTGCCAACTAGCTCCAAGTTTTTTTCTAGACTGATTTTATTTTGTAAATCCATTAACCTGTGTAATCTCTCTTTTTTCACTTCATCTTCTATCTGACATTCCATGGTAGCAGCCGGTGTTCCAGTTCTAGGAGAATAAGCAAAGGTATAAGCAGCATCAAATCTTACTTTTTCTACGATATCCAATGTGTCCCTAAAGCCTTCCTCGGTCTCTCCGGGAAAACCAACAATGATATCAGTGGTAATAGAAAAGTTAGGTGTAACTGCTTTAATTTTTTCTACCAGCTCCAGGTATTCTTCCCGAGTATATCCCCTATTCATAGCTTTTAAAATGTTATTGCTTCCTGCCTGTATAGGAAGATGATAATGCTCACATACCTTGTCACACTTTGCAATAGTTTCAACCAGCTTATCAGTAAAATCTCTGGGATGTGAAGTCATATAACGTATTCTTTCAAGTCCGCTTATATTATTTATTTCAACTAACAAGTCTGCAAAATCAAATCTATTATCAAGGTCTTTACCATAAGAATTAACATTTTGCCCTAATAGCATTATTTCCTTATAACCCTCTTTTACTAGACCGCCTATTTCTTCAACTATTTTATCCGGTGTTCTGCTTCTTTCCCTGCCCCTTACATGTGGAACTATACAATATGTACAAAAATTATCACAACCGTAACTAATGTTAACATATGCTTTTATTGTATCTACCCTTCGGGAAATTTCACTTTCAACAATTTCCCCTTCTTTTTCCCATATTTCATAAGCTGCGTCACCTGTATTGTGTATTTTTACTAACAAGTTAGGTAACTGATGAACATTATATGTACCAAAAATTAAGTCTACATAAGGGGCTTTGGTTTTTATTCTTTGGAATACTTCATCCTGTTGGGTCATACACCCGCAAACACCAATAATTAACCCCGGCTTTTCCTTTTTAAACTTGCTTAATTCTCCTAGTTTTCCAAATACTTTTAACTCAGCTTTTTCTCTTACGCAGCAAGTATTTAACAGTATTATATCTGCATCTTTTTCACTGGTAGTCGAGCAATAACCCATATTTTCAAGGTATCCTTCCAGCACTTCAGAATCTCTCTCGTTCATTTGGCAACCATAAGTTAAAATTAAATATTTTTTATCTGATAAAGACCGGTTGATATATTCCTCCATTGCAGCACCTCATCTATGTTTTTTCTTTATCACCTTAATAGTAATAAATCCTACTACTCCCCCACTTAAAAACAACACCAATACAGTCGTCCAAATAGATCTCTCTGCTATCCTCTGCAAATCTGCATACGTGGCTGTGAAATTAGAAATAGGTCTATGAAAA
>JGI20163J26743_11538359_pt1 | contig 20144 bp, 14 predicted proteins | sample TergutCu122P1_FD_26743 | JGI IMG/M metagenome (IMG submission 26743) | reverse complement strand
AACTGCCGTCTAGGAAAAACAACAACAAAACAACAAAAAGAACTTACGGCGATTCATCTGCAGCCTAACGGCTGCAGTATTCTCGCCCAATTTTAATAAAACATCAAACGTGAAAGTTATCTAAAACCAAATCGAACAGTTTTTAATGCCTTATAGATATGAGGTTGTAAAAATACGTGATCAACAACAAGAGATTGTTACAGACACATATTTTAAGCGTACATGCGTATTTTGTAACGCTGATAAAACTGATAACCGTGAGCATACAGATCATGTATTAACTGTGCCAAAGTAAAAGAAATAGTTCTCAAAAAACCAAACAGGAATGGAACCTACCCAATGTTTAGTAATTTTTTATTTTGTCAACAAACTTTTTATGTAAGTTTTACGCTCTCTTGAAAACGCTGGGGTGGCCGAATCGTTTAGGCGGTAGCCTGCAGAGCTGCTTTATATGGGTTCAATTCCCATCCCCAGCTCTTTACTGTTGCGTCTGCATCTCTTCCTCAAAGTCAGTTTCTAAAAAAACCAAAAATATTTCCGCCTTTTAAATTCCCAGAACATACAAAGAGTATGACAACAAATCGATCTATACACGACTACGAACAACGCTTTGAAAGATTCAAATACAACATCAAACTGCTACCAAACAGTCAGATAAGTCTGCAATTTCTAGACCATTTAGGCGCGCTTGGTCTTTCGGTAGGTCGATTAGTCAAATATGCCTCTCACCTGCCAATATTGCTTCGCATAATAGGCAACACAGACCTCAAAGAACTAACCAAAGCCGATGTTGAACGAGTTGTTGCTAACATTAACAGCAATCAAAATAAAGCCTCCACCAAACACGACAAAAAATTGACCCTTCGAAAACTGGTACAATACGCTAAAACTGGAAGCTGTGCTAAAGGCACACCATTACCGCCTGAAGTTAGCTGGGTCAGCTTAGCCCTAAAAGACAAAGATTCACGAGTAACCCCCGAAAACTTGTTGACCTCTGAAGAATTAATTGCCATTCTCAAAGCTACGTCTAATAAGCGTGATAGGGCGATGATTTATGTGCTCTTTGAGGCAGCTCTGCGACCTGGTGAATTGTTAACTATGTCTATTGGTAGTGTGGAGTTTAAGGAGAGTCATTGTCTTATTACGGCTAATGGTAAGACAGGGGTTAAGCGGATTCCTTTGGTTGTTTCCTGCAAACCATTAATGGAGTGGCTAGAGGAACACCCTTACGGTGGTGATCCATCGGTGCCTTTATGGTGTTCTTTGTCGCATGGTCATATGGGTGCTCAGTTAAGTTATCGGCATTTTAGGGAGATAATTCAAAGGTCAGCAAAGAAAGCAAATGTGAAAAAGTCTATCTGGCCTTATCTATATCGTCATTCTTCTTTGACGGCTATGGCTAAAGTTTTTACGGAGTGTCGTTTGGAACAGTTTGCAGGTTGGACGTATGGGAGTAAGATGACTAGGCGTTATGTGCATTTTTCGGCTAGAGATCTGGAGGATGCTGTTTTGGAGTTGCATGGGATAAAGTCTGTTTCAAAAGATACTGGTTTGATAAAACTGGTTGATTGTCCAAGATGTAGCGCTCAGAATCCTGTAGGCAATATGCGATGTGCAACTTGTGGCATGGTATTGGATAAAACAACAGCGTTGAAATTTGAGGAAACTGAAAAACAAAAAGAAGCTTTGACACAGGAGAAAAATGTAGAGTTACAAAGTCGTCTTGAAAAGCTGGAAGACTTTATTTCTTCTCTGATTTCCTCTCAGAACAAAGCATAACAGGGGAGTTGGCGAGCTTTTTCAACTCTGCTACTTCCTTTAAAATTTCCTCTAGCACCTTTTTATCGATACTGATTTGTTCATCCATATGTTTCACTACAAAGCATGATTGCTGAATTTTAAAAGCCGTGACATAGTTTGGGCAATACGTGCTCAATTTAGACACGTATTGGTCAAACCATGTCACCTGCCCTTTTTTCACATCCCTGCCAGAGTTTAAAGGAGCTGTGACTGAAGTGATTTTTACGTTAGAAAGACGTTTTTGGAATGTATAGCCATGGTTTGGGGCAAGAAGGTACATTTTTTGTGTCATCTTGGCTTTAATCGTGGCTATCCTTTGTTTGTATTTGTTGTGTGGTTTGGTAGCCATGGTTTTTGGGTAAACAAGACAGTGGCTGTCTTGTTTGGGGTTTAACCGTGGCTACCGTTGTTTGTGTCTGTTGAAGGGTTTTTGGTAGCCATGGTTATTGTAAGACAACACAGCCGCTGTATTGTCTTAGTGCAACCATGGCTACCATTATTTGCCGTGCTTGCTGGAGGTTTTTTGCTGACATAGTTTGGGGCAAAAAGTAGCTGTTAGAGCTACGTCTTGGGCAAAACTAGATCATTTTTCAAAGAAGTCGGGGGTGTTGTTTGGTGTACATGGTGGGAGGAAGAAGGTACATTTTTTGTGTCATCTTGGGTATACCGTGTACACCCTTAGAGTGTAGATGGTTGTGTGTTTGCTTGCATTTTAGGTGCTTTGTGATAGCCATAGTTTGGGCAATACGGGGAAGTCAGTTCCCCGTATTGGCAAAACTAGGGATAGCTTTTGTTTAGTTGTTGCGTAATTGTTTTTGCGCGACATGGTTGGGGGCAAGAAGGTACATTTTTTGTGTCGTATTGGTCTAAACAATGTCGCAGTTGTAGTGTTCTTTTTTTAGGGTGTTATTTGTGTTGTGGGCTTGTGGTGGGGTTGTTTGTGTTTTTGTTGTTGGAGGAATTATTAATTGAAACGAGAGGACAATGGGTTTGAAATGGTTTGTGTTGCGTGGGAAACACGGGAAACTTGAGAAATAGTTTTATTTTATGATAAAATATTGTAAAAACCGTTTATGTACTGATGAAATATTGGTTATAATGCATATAAACAGAAAAACTGTTGCACATCCGATAACTGGTGGAGTATTTGCCCCCATTATAGTGTACAGATATTTTTGTTTTGTTTCCCATTTTTTGTTTCCCACATCTGATATGACTTTGTAGTGGTATTGGTCTTTTGTTTTTTTGTTTATTATTTGGGTTTGGTTGTAAAATTTTTTCAGGTGTTTGTCGTGAATATTTCGTGTTGTATTGTGAGAAATTGGTGTGTTTTTGTGTTAAGTCTATCGAAAAGGTGAAAAGTAACATACGTTTTATTATTTCAAGTATTGACACGTGATAACCTAATTAATGGTCCAAAAAATGTATGACCTCACTTTAGCATTAACGGATCATGGCACTTTCAGAATTAAGATGGAGGATAATGGGGATGTTAGAAACAAGAATAAAAATCTGTGGGATGGATAGTCTAGAAACTGCTCTTTTTTGTGCTAAAAATAATGTTGATTATCTGGGGTTGCACCTCTTTCCAGAGTATGATGTAAAGAAAAAAGAAGAAAAAATAAAGTTATACCACGAAATTCGTGAAAAATTACCTAATGCGAAATTAGTGCTTGTCGTAAAAACAAAATATCCTGAAGTAGAGATAGAAAAAGAAGTAAAAGAAATATTTGATGTATGTAAAGACGTAAAAGTTGACTATCTGCAGCTTAACAGAGGTGACGGTAAAACTAGTGCTGCTCATGTAAACGAGTTTAAGGGTATGTTTAAAAAAGCAGGTTTGAACATAGGCATTATTGCAGTTTTAGATCGGAATGAGCTTATAGTTAAAGAAGTAACGGCTGTTGCAAAAGTTGCAGATTATTTATTGTTTGAATCAGGGCGCGGTGGTGGAAGCGGAAAAACTGCGCCAGATGATAAACTTCTTGAAATATTGCCACATATTAAGGGTGTAAAATTTTTCTATGCTGGTGGGCTAGATGCATCAAATGTTGCAGACATGATTTATAAAATTAAACCGTTCGCAGTTGATGTAGAAACAAGTTTGGAGTCTCCTAAAGGTATAAAAAAACAAAATTTAATGGCGGAATTTATTGATATTGTGCGAAATGTGGATGAAAATGACTTTAATATAGCATGGAGAACAGTAGAGAAAGAAAATATAGTATCTAAACTGAAGTTTTTAACTTTGCTTGAAACTAACAACCCATTTGAACATAGTGAAAAGATTAGACTTGAGATTCGCATAAAAAATATGCTTAATTCTTTACCTGAACAACACCACACGGCTGCTTTAGCGGTATTGTCAAATGTCATTTACATTACGAAACAAATGATGAATGATGCATGGAAAAGCCTTGCGTATCAATATAAACATGATTTTAAGTATGAGACTAGGATTGATTTACAATTAAGGGATGTGCATTTTTTCGAACTTGACCGAGATGGCTCACGAGATATTTTTTTACAACTTATAAATACGTGGGGATTAAGTTCTTTTTCCAAACTGAATGGACGTTTAGAAGATAAATCTTTGTTTAATTCCGTGGATTATTTATTAAGGCTCTTGCACATACTGGATGATACGGGTTGCCTGCCAGATACGGATTTGTTGTATCTTCTGGGCTTGATGAAAAAGAAGCACTGGGTTTTGCTTGTTGATTTATCTTTAAGCGGTAGCTCTGTCTGTAGTGAAATTAAAAAATTAAAATTTATTGCAGATTACATATTGCAGATTCAAGATTTGGATATTTCTATTTTTATTCTAACTGCAACTGAAGAAGCTCAAAACCAGGTTGATGACTTGCTAAAGGACTTAAATAGTTCAAACGAAAATGTAACCTGTTATTATGCTATTAAAATTCCTTATGAATGCGCATTTAATGCTAAAGAAAAAAGAGAATATGGTTTATTGAAAGATAAAGAGTTGATAAAAAAAGTTGATGAATTATGCTCTTATTTTGCGAAAAATATCATTGAAAAATTTCCTAATGATCTTACTCAAACTATTGATAAAAAAAATGCTAAAGGTGAATGTGAAGAAGCTGCTGATATAGCAAAATATGGGTACGGACGGCTTGGTTGGAATGTAATTACATATAAGAATGCGCCCAACAATTCGTTGCCATTTCTTTGGTGTCAACCAGACGGTTCTTGCACGTACAAGGCGCCATTTAGAAGAGTACCCTCTAGAGGAATAGAAACTGGTATAGTGAACCCTTCGGCAGGCATCTCAAGTGAAGCTGACGATAAAATGAAAGAATGGATTAAAAGTGTGGGTCTTGATAGTGAAAATGGACGCCCGAATTTAAACGTATGTAAAAAAATTTATGAAAAATATATCGCCTGTTTAGCTAAACATCCTGACATAGAAATAAAATACGGCACGGATGATTTTGATAATGGCAATAATTGTGATTATGATGATGGTAATGATGATGTCAGTAAAAAAAGTAGGATTGATTTTGTTGACAGCAATAACGTTATTAAAAACATGGCAAAAAGTCGAGAAAAAGTCTATTTAATTTCATGTATCAATCATGAAGAAAGGTCAATAGCTTTTACTGAAAATATCCTGAAGGCCTACGAAGACGAGGGATGCCTAGATAACCTTGTTATATCACCTTGGAAGCTAAAATCAGACCGTTTTACCACTTGGAGTCTGATAGGGGAAAGAAAAAAAGCCTTTATTCAACGTATAAAAAAGTTGAAAGCATTTAATTTTGAGGATGTACTTTGGTCTGACAGTAATAACTCTGCTAATTTAAAGTCTATTGTTAATAAACTTAGTATATATGAGGGTAGAGGTTATAACCTCGTTATCGATTTGTCCGCGATGCCGTTCAATATTTGCCGTGAATTCAGCGAAAAATTGGCAAATGATGTACCGAAATATAAGCGTGTGTACATAGTTCATACATCTGCAAAAGAGTATTTAGCAAGGAAGGGGTTGGGACCCTCGCGTGTTGGTAATATAAATTTGCCACCTTTTGAAAAAGATGATGTGCCTATTGCATTGATTTTTCCTGGCAGAGAAGGATATGAAGCGGCTCTTGCCATTTTTGCGTTTAAAAACAAAGGTGTGGGAACAGCAGTCGCAATAAACCTTTTCGATTCAGATATGTTGAGTGCTTTTGAAATATGTTACGCCAATCAACTGGTTTGCTCGGGAAGCATAGAAAAGGTTAATGTTTATTATTATTACTCTCCGCAAGATTTGCAACGCGTTTTAGAAGAATTTAGGAAACATGCAGAAACAGTCGATGCCACTCATGTGAGATTTGATATTTTTGACATAAATTGGAGGATAATCAGCGTTGCATTTGAAGCGACTAAATTCAAAGAGCTCAAAAAGATAAAAGAAGTGAGTCTCTCTAAATTTGATGATGACGTAAATAACAGTAATACTCACCAGTATCATAATTTTTACTCTAAGGGTATTGGGCTAACAAATATGTTTTTAGTTTCTGAAAAATCCATAGAGAGTATTCAGAAAGAGGCCAAAAAACGAGAAAAAATTAAACAAGTTTTTGACTATTGCAATGCTGTTGTAGTTGATGCCTGCGATACAATATGGCATGATTCTAAGTATTACTCTAAATATAAGGAGTCTGTTTTTAACATTATCAAGAGAGAAAAAAATAATTCTGAGAATAATTTTAGGAATGCTGATTTAGATGCTAAACTTAAAGACTTCAGAGACGGTACGACTGGAGAGTCTGCTTACGTAAAAGCTATGGAATCTCTTTGTAGATCTTTAGGCCTTAGCAGAAAAGGACTAGAAGAAGTCCATGAAGAATCAGCCAAATTCATGGCAAACCCATCAGAGCTTTTTAAATGTGCTCAAAGAGCTTTATTGAAAATTAAGGAGACACATAAGTGCATAATAGTTACTAGAACTGTTCCTGAAAACTTTGAAAGAAAGAAGAAAGCGTCGAAATTAGAGCTGGATTTTAATGATGTCGAATTCATTAAAACTAAAGACGAAGCAAGCTGGAAGGAAATACATGATATGCTAAAAGCCAAAAGTTTACGCCCGCTATACATAGGAAACAGCTACAAAGAGGATATTGAGCCACACATAAAACTAGAACACGAGGTTATGTGGTTTAATTATGAAGAAAATCGCTTTGGGAGAGAGGGACTTCGCGATGAATGTGTACCAAAGGATTTGATCCAAGTGCAATCTTGGGTTGAAATACTTAAAGCTTTGAACAAATGAGAATATGGTTATGAAAATTCGTTTTAAGGCACATAAACTAAAAGCAATAAAAGGAACCCCAGTCTATGTCTGACAAAAATGACGGGATTGAATACAAGCCCGAAACTTTTAAACCTATTTCATGGAGAAAAAAAGATGATGATCACTGGTTTGAAGATGTAATTTTCAACGCATTAACAAAAGAGCTTGCAAACCAGAGACCAACTCTTCAGAGAAGTAGTAAAGATGTTTTCATTATTACATCAAATGAAGCTTTTTCTGCGTTAAATCATAACTTTATCATTAATAACGAGTCACTTAACATTAGAATCGAGTGCATGTGCTCTGAGAATAGTGTTATCTCACCACCTGTACCATCTGAAAGTTTATTGCAAGACATTACTCATTATGTGCTCGTTACTAACTCCTCAATATCGCCGTGTAAGTACTTTAAAATTCAAGAAAGCGCAAAAAATAATAACTGTGAATTTGTACTAGTTGATCAAAATTTTTTACATTCTTATTTAAAAAAACAAAAAATGGTTTGGGGTGATTTTCATCCACTGGTCACATCTCAGAAACAGCCTGTTTCAACAGCTAGAGATAACGAGCTATTAAACTCTCCGAATGAAATGATTCCTCATTTACTTGTACGAAATTATAGTAATGAAGATCAGTCTATTGAAATCAGTATGGGTTCTAACCAAAATTGGGAATTTAAGGAAAAAGATGCTGACATAAAATATGAACTCAAACCAAATGAGTCACACGCTTCTAAATTACGTGTTGTAAGAAAAGATCAAGGTGGCAGTGACGAGGTTTTTCTATCGATAGCAATAACTTCACAAAAAACAAAGTCACAAGAAACCATACGAGTAGATATTCCTGAGGTTGTTGTAAACAAAGGGGGCGAATCGGCTTTTTATGGTGACAAAAATATATATATAGCCACAAAATTAAGCGAAAAAATAAACGCGTCCAAATTTGGCATCTTGTATTTATTTGGAGCAGCAGGCATTGGTAAATCGAGAATTATAGATGAACTTCACCGTAATCATTTATGGAAAACTAATAAAATAATCAAACATGAACTATCAAGTAAGAATGAAGATTATGCAGAGTTTGTAAAAAAGATAAAAGACGAAATTAAAAAAGAATGTCTTGCCCCACAACAATGGGCAAAAGATGCATACAGTTTTGAAGATATAATTAAAGAATGCGAAAACATACCAAATTCACATTTAAAGCCAGTCATAATTCTCGATAATTTTCACAATATAAACACGTCTTTTTTTAACGAAATAAAAAGGCTTGTAGATTGCAAATTTAAAAACGTAAAAATTGTAATAGTAGGACGAGACGATTTTTCTGCTGGATCTAACGAGTACTATGCGTTTAAAGACTTGTGTGAGGAAGATAAGGAAAAATTTGCTGGATATACCGTTGAAAAACTCTCTATTGCTGAAGCCAAACTACTTCTTTACTCTGAATTGCCCCCACAACTTGAACTTCCCAATACAACTATAGATAAAATCTGTGAATTATCTAATAATAATCCGCTTTATATAATTCAATATGCTCAGTACTTTATAGATCGTTATGGTGACAGCAATTTAGAACAAAAAAATATACATGAAAAACTTGTAAGTGAAAAACTGCCTAAAAAAATTGAGGCAATTTACGATGCCCGCTTTAAACATTTAAAGCATATTTTGAAAAACACCTATGAACCATTGATGACATCGTTATGCGCTTTGGTCACAATAGGTAACGAAGTTAAGCGCAGTATCGTTGAAGAATTTATTAAACACGATGATATGCTAGATTTGTTAATTGAAAGAAAATTTTTGTTAAGGGGCACATACAACTATCGTTTTGCTCACGAGACTCTTTTTCTGTATTTAAAAGAGTACATTTTAAAAAACAAAGATGTGTGCATAGAGATTGCTAAAATCTTTGTTAATGATGAAAAATGTTTACAATTTTTAGACAACCGAGAGCGTGGCAAAATGTTTTGTTGGCACAACGATTACAGGCAGGCAGCTGACTGTTTTAAAGACGACATTGAAACTGTTCGTAAATTTATAAAATTTTCTTCAACCAATGTAAACAAAGAAATTTATGAGTATATAGAGAACATTGTAGAAATATTATCACATATAGGTGATAAAGATATTATAGGTAATGCTTTACTTCTAAAAATCTATATTTCACTTCATTATTATAATACTCGTCAAGCAATCAACGATTGTGATGATGCCCTAAATAAACTTGAGGAACTTGAAAAAATATCGCTTTTAAATTTAGAAATCATAAAAAATGATATTAACGTTTTAAAGGCACATGCTTATATGAATTCTGCGCAATATAAAAAAGCCGAATTACTTTATTCAGAACTCATTTGTAAATTTATTAATCAAAAAAAAACATTCAGGTCAGCAGCACTTTTCGACATGTGGGACAGGTTTGCCTCTCTTCACATTGCTTATAACTTACCTGATCTTGCAGATAAATATATTAAACGCAGTATTAAAGAAAAAAACAAAGACAACGGCGAAACATATGATCCTAACGATATTGCTTTAATAGAGTTAACAAAAGGCAAACTATGTTTTTTTAGTAATCCGTCTAGGACATATGACTGTATTCAAAAAATTGAAAAGCTTAAAGGTTATGAAGAGATATCGGATCGAATTAGGTGTCACATAAGGCTTACAAAGGCTATTACAGCAGCAGTTATTAGTAATTGGGACAGGGAAAAATTACAAGAGCACATTAACATAGCACATGATATAAAATATGACGCCCTGAAAAATACTTACACGTTTTCTATTGTTCGTGCTTATAATTTTCTATCTATTCTTTACTATTTAAAAGAAAGAAAAGAAACTATGAAATCATTTGAACAAACAAAATACTATGCGAACAAAGGACTTGATGCTTGCACTGACTATGGTGATGAAAGTAGACTGGGTAATTTTTACAATATACTAGCGCTTGTTTCCATTAAACAAAACTCCAACAAGGCACCAAAATATTTCAACGCTATGTTTAATACATTACGAAATCAAAATCTTCTAACCATAGGTTCCAATAAATTATGTTGCGGCAATATTCTTGCACTAAACAACATTGCAAAATTTTTAGCGGACAGATCCGAAAAAGAATTTAATGAAAAAATTGGACAATTAAACTTTAAAGGAAGCTTAGTTGGATGTGACCCAAAGTGCAAAGAAGCTCTTTGTAAATCAAGCTGTACTTTAGTAGACAAAAGCCCGCTAAAAACATGGTTTAAAGACGTAAGAAGCAACCAATCAATTATCACCACGCGAATCCCTGAAAATTTTTTAGATAAAGAAACCGGATATTACATTATTATTGCGTAATTTCCACGTGCTTGCACTTAGATGGGTTAGGTTCTAATGATTGTTGCAAGCATAAGATGCTGTGAAAAGCATGGTGAACTGCAAGAAACCAACTCAAAAAGTAAAGGATAAAAAAGTAAAGTCATAAAAAGACGGTAATTATCTACACGTGAAGCCTCTCTGTACTTTTTTTGTCCACTATTAAAAAGTTCCCGACAACTAAAGCATCAATGTTTTCACGAATGAAGGTATCTATTGCTACTGATGGAGATTCTACAATTGGCTGGTTATTCACATTAAAGGATGTGTTTAAAAGAACAGGAACGCCAATCAGTTTGCTTATTTCGCATAACAAGTTGTGTACAAAAGGATCAGATTCTTTGCTTATTGATTGCACTCTGGCGGTATTATCTACATGAACAACAGAAGGAATTAAATCTCTGTATTTTTCGTTTACTGTTGGTGCTAATAACATAAATGGCGAAGGCATATCAGTATTAAATATGTTACCACAACATTCTTCAGTGACAACAGGAGCAAACGGTCTAAAGGGTTCACGATGTTTTACACGCTTGTTTAAAATGTTTTTCATATCAGGATTTGCGGGATTGGCAAGAAGACTTCTATGGCAGAGAGCACGAGGACCTATTTCTGTGCGTCCACGATGAATTCCAACGATCTTATTCGCGTAAATTAGTTTAGCTACAATTCTCGCCAATTTATTGTTGTCATTTATGTATGTATAGTTAAGTCTTTTCTCTTGCAATTCCTTTTTTATTTCTTGTGTTGAATAATCAATTCCTATATAAGGTAAGGTTGGAATTTTAGCATGTTCGTTATGTAAAAAATTATAGACATAACAAGCTGCACCGATTGCTTGTCCATCATCACCAGCGGCTGGGAAAATAAATGTATCTTTAAGACCCGCCTCTTCTTTTATACGTGTATTAAGCAAACAATTTAGGAATACACCACCTGCAAAACACATTGTATCTATACCATATTTTTTGGAATAGTTTTTAACAAGCGACAATACTGCTTTTTCTGTAAAAGTTTGCGCTGTTGCGGCTATATTCGCTCGTTCTATCTCTAAATACTCCAAAAACGATTTCACATTTGACGTGCTTTTTTTTATATATAAATCAAAAAGTAAATCGCTGTACGTTAAACTAAAGGAAAAATCAAGAACATCTAATTTAGAAAAATCAAATATGCTCTTTCCATAAGACGCAAGCCCCATTGTTTTACCAGCTTCACCAAATCCATATCCTAGTAAGTGCGTAAACTGTTCGTATTTCCGTCCAATACTGATCTGCATGTTTTTTATGCAATCCGACATAAAAGCATAATTATGATTAAACGGATCTGCCATTTTATGCCTTTGAATATCTTGTTTTCTGTTTTCTAATGGCATAAGTCCTGTTTTAGTAAATAAGAAAAGTGATTCTGCTTCTGCTTTATCTTTAACAATATGACCGCCACCATCTGCTACAAAAACCAGAGAATTTTCTTTGGCAAATGCGCATGCCGCAGAGTAAGCGTGTGCCAAATGGTGACCTAATGGTATTATAGGTACACTTATTCCATAATGAGCCTGAAAACTCTCTTTTATGTAGTCTAAGTACGTAAAAATTTCTGACACGTCATAAGTTATTCCGATGAAACTTATGTCGGAAATAGGTATTCTAAGATACTTTAGAACCGCATCTATTGTTTCAAACGGTAACTTTGCAGAAATTGAGTACTTTATTTTGTCTATTCTCTCTTGCGAAAGTGCACATACAAGAACACCATTTTTTATTATGGCTACGCCTCTATCGTGTCCTATATGCAATCCCATAATGTATTCGTTTTTCATAGTTATAACCTAAAATTTTATTAAATTTGGTGAATATACACATTCCATAATTGAAAAGAACCGTTTTGTGTATGTTAACCACTGATGTATGTGCAAAAATCAGACTGCGCAAAAACGCTAAAAAAATCATGCCAAACACTATGTGCAGTATCAGAGGTACACGTGTACCGCTACATGTTGTGGTCTTGGAAATTTTATGTGAGTTATTGCGCAGTCTGAAATTGGCTCACACAAGAGCCCTGATAAATTTCGTCAAACCATCCATATTAACGTGTAAATGGGTGTACACTGCATATAGCACGTTAGAATATCAGCTTTAGACTTTTATGTAGTTTAAGTTACTGTTAATGTTATTTTGTATATATTATCCAAATGTGTGGCTATCTTTTGTTGTACATTTTTATGTCAATTTTATTTTTTTCAACGATATACTTTATTTCATCTGTAAATAGGCCCAGACTGTACTCTTCTTTGGATTTTCTTACACACAGATAGTTTCTGTTTTTTACGTTTTTCAGTCTGAAATACCAGCCTTCACTTGCAAATTTCAGCATTAAACGCTCTTTCTCCAAACCCTCAAAAGACCCGTTATTTTCTAATGTTAGTTTAGCTGGAGTAATGTTGGATAATTCGAGAGGTGCTTCAATTGATTTAGGTGCGGACGGTTGGAATGTTTGGTTGTTTTGGTCAGTGAGTATGTTGTTGGTTTCAATGGTAGCTTGTTCTGGGTGGTCTGGTTTGAATTGTGTAGTGTTTTGTACGTAGGTTGCGTTCCATTCGGCGAGTTTTTCTTTTAGTTTGATTTCATCAGTTTGGGTTGGTACTATGAAGAGTGTTGGGAAACCCATGTTTTTGTTTCGCATATAGTTGTCTTTTAATCGGTCATAGTGTTTTGAGGGGTAGGTTTCTACTTCTACTGCAAAACTTTGAGGATAATTCCAACTAGTGGGGTTGATGTAACCTTTTCTAACCTCCTCATTTTGGGCGACTGGTTGGGTTGGGGTGACGTAAATGTCGGCTAAGCTTTTTTCGGATTCACCTGTATCTACCTGAGTTATCCAACCGTTTAACCAGTATAATTTACATTGTGCCATGATGGTTTGGATGTGTTTTACTCCACCTGACTTTTCACCATAAAAACTCGGATCCAACAACGCTTTAGCTTTCTTGTCACTTAAAGCTAAACACCAAAGCCGTGAGCGTACCTCTTTAATTTTTACTTCTACTTTGTCATTTGGCTGAAATTCTGTGCATTCTTGCTGTGGTTGTGTTGTTTCTTTGCAGGTTAGCCATGGATCTCTTTTTGCTGTGTCAATTGTAAGGTTTTTCAGGGCTGTTGTTAGAGTTGTTTCTGCTAGGGTGTATGGTTTGGGGTTTGCTTGGTTGTATATGAGTTGTTCTTTTAGGGTTTCTTCGGTTATGGTTCCACCGTGTTGTCTTATAGTGAGTAGTATTAGCCATTCGGTTGGGGTTATGGGCCAGTCTAAAAACTCTGCCTGTACTGACCTATCTTTTACCTGACCCATTAACTCATCAACATCAACATAACGACCGTAGTTTTCAAGACTGTAACGGATCACTTCTTCAGGATTGCTATTGCCAGTTTTGTGGTCTATGGTTTCTAAAACTTGGTATTCACGGTTGCCACAGAACGGAGTTGAGACAAAGAATAGGTATCTTGGTAGGTTCATGAGGGTTTGGTAGCCGTATTTTTTGGGGTAAAATTTTTCAAGGGTTCGGGCAGTGTCTTCGCCTACTCGAAAAGATATTATGGTTTCGCAGGTTTGGGTAATAGCATCTTGTATATCTTTGCGATATTGTGTAATGTATTGACTTGCCAGTGTTATGAAAACCTTGAATTTTCGTAGTGATTGGAGGGTTTCAGAGATGCTTTTGGTAGCGTAACGATAGGCCTCATCTACATATACGTAGAAGGGTTGACGTTTTTCTTCAGAAATATCTTCACGGGACATACCAGCATTGTACACGGATGAGAGTATGAGGCTGCCTAAAAAGTTGGCCATATCTGTTGTTATTTTTCCTTCTGGTAAATCCACGATGACTATTTTTTTCTCATCCATGGCTTCTCGGAGGTTTATGCTGCTTTTGGCTGCCATAAAAATCGGCACCAAAATCCGTTCCTGTACCAGTCGATATATTTTGGTTAGAACAGCTATGGCTGCGTCACTTGGCATTTTATCGTATTGCTTTTCCCAAAACAACCGTACACTTTGATCACTACATCCTGCTGTGAGCATGTTGCGAAAGGCTTTATCTGATAGTACTTTGTAGAGGTCTGGGAGTTTTGGGTTTTCTTTCTCCATAAGCAAATACAACGCATTTAGTAAGATCATGTCTAGGCGTGGGCCCCACCATTTATCATAGAACTTTTCGAGGACATCCATGAACATGCGGGCTACTACGTCACGTTGATGCGGGTTTTGGTGTTCTAAAAAGTTAATTTGAACCACCCGATTACCAAATTTGTCTTGGAATGCTGACCAAGGGTTAATGTAAACAACCCTATTCCACTGCTCAGGTGGAATATGTGATAGGACGAGTTGTGTTAGGTCACTGTGTGAATCTATGACCATAAACCCCTCATTATGATCAATATGCTGTTTTATCATGGATAAAAGAAAGCGGGTTTTGCCACATCCAGGAAAACCCATAACCAAGCTGTGAATTCTGTCGTGGGAATATATGCCTCGCTTTTGTTTTTGACCAATACAGGGATCTATTTCTGCATCTATACCTAGTACGTGTAGTCTGTTTTTATTGTTTGATGGTGAATTTGAATTTTTATTACTCATGTCATTAACCTCGATGTTCTGTAAAAGTGTAAGTTCTGTGAGTTTAAAAAGCAGAAAAATATGTTTTCTGAGTAAACACTCTTTTGCATTTTTTGGCGATTTTGTTTTTGCTTATCTGAGATACACAAAATTAAATAAGATCGTTACTACTATGGTAATACCAACAAGCAAGGCGTGTTAAACATGGTCAATAAAATAGCAATATCCATCTCAAAAGAACTAGACAACGCACTTAGCAAGCTATCGACAGATAAGACCCTCTCAAAAAGCCGACTAATAGAAAACTGCCTACGCGAAAACCCAGAAATCATGAAAACCATCAACAACTATGAACTAAAAAACGCAACTGCTTGCGAGCTATGCCATGACAAATTTACAGCCGAAGACATCAAAATCGACACCCCAAAATATGGCGTAATATGCAAAGAATGCTGGTCAAACAGAGCCGCAACACTAGCCATATCAAAACCAATCACCGACATCTAACCAATCAATAATAGCATATATGCTGATTTGCCCCAGTTAGCATCATCGTATTCGCGAATTTTCTGATAACCCAAATCTTCAAACCACCTAAACACGCCAAAATGAGCTTCGGCGAAAATTACTTTAATTTTCTCTTTTTCAACAAAGTCCATTAAAAACTTGTGTAAGTGGTAACCGTTGCCAATTGTCTGATAGCCCTCTTTAATTCCAATGCGTCGAAGGTATAGCACTTCTTTGACTTGTCTAAAACACAAAACACCAATAATTTCATCTTGCTCTAAAGCAACATAACAACAGTATGTTTCTTCTTTTGATTGGGACATTTTAAGGTATGTATCTAATCCAAATGGTGTGCCATCTGAAGTATAATCAAAGTATCGTAGGCCAGTTTTGAACTCTTGAGTGCAATCAGCTTCACGGATTTCACGAATAACTGGAACATTATCACCCTTATTGGACTTTGTGTTACATCCGCTCAAACATATACCTCTCAAAGAAGAATGGGGTTATATGGTGTGTGCTTGATATAAAGTATGCGAATCACATAAGTGAATACATAAAGTGAAAAATATTCTCATATTTTGCCACCCATTTTTGTATTTTTTTGGGGGGTTGGTTTTAGTGGGGGCGAGTTTGTGTTTGTTGTGGCTGTTGATTGTTGGGTGTGGAGCGGTGAAATATTTATATGATTAAGTGGACTTGTCTTCTTTTAGTGTTAAATATGAAATCTCAAAATCTAAACAATGATTTTGAGGAAAAGCTCCAGACACAAACAGGTCAATCCCATCCCCAGCTCTTTACTGTTGCGTCTGCAGTTTTTTCCTCATTTTGGCAGGTGCCAATATACAGGATAGATTTTTACAGATAGGTGCTTTATGTGTTGTACATGAATTTAAGCTAGTTTTTCTCTGAAAAATTTGACGAACCTGCCAATCATCTATGGAGTTAACACAAATTTGATCCTACACCAAATTATCTATCTAAAGGGGCACACTAACACTCATTTTCTTTAAAAAGTACAGACCCGTCACATTCAGGTAAATGTCTTGTTTCAGTACTCATTTGAAATTCAACACAATAGTCTAATGATGATAGGTATAGCCTTAGTATTAGCAACCACTTTTTTTTCTCGCTCAAACAAACACCCTAAACAACCCAACAACAAACACCAAAAACAAATACCACACACTGCGGTATACCTATTACGTCTGAAACCACATTCTGTATCAACTGTTGAACCAAAACGAGTTAACTCGTTGGTCGTCAAATTTTTCCAAAATTAATAAATCACCTACATTCACTGCTAGTTAATATTGTAATTTTTCAGGATTATACTGTAGAAAGCGTTAGAATTATGGGTAAAACGGTAGATTTAGACATATACCATTTTAATACAGTAAAGGTGGGATAGAAATTATGCCGTTGATTGAATTTAAAAATGTAAAAAAAGAGTATGCTATTGGTGGTGTTAAAATTGTGGCGGTTGAGGATTGCTCTTTTTCTATTGACGAGGGTGAGTTGGCTGTTATTTTGGGGCCTAGTGGTGCTGGGAAGACCACTATTTTGAATTTGCTTGGAGGTATGGATAGCCCGAGTGGGGGACAGATTTTTGTTGATGGTAACAAAATTCATGAGTATAGTAAAAGGCAGCTTGTGGAGTATAGGCGTAGGGATTAGGGTTTGTTTTTCAGTTTTATAATCTTGTGGGTAATCTTACGGCTTTTGAGAATGTAGAGTTAGCTTGTCAGATTTGTCCTAATTCTTTTAAGCCTAAGGTTATTTTAGAGCAAGTTGGGTTATCGGAGAGGATGGCTAATTTTCCTGCGCAGTTGTCTGGTGGGGAGCAGCAACGGGTGGCTATTGCTAGAGCTATTGCGAAGAACCCCAAGATTCTTTTGTGTGATGAGCCGACGGGTGCGCTTGATAGTGATACGGGGCAACGTATTATTGCTCTGTTGCAGAGGACTTGTAAAGATATGGGTATGACTACTGTTTTAATTACGCATAATACGGTGATTTCTGAAATTGCGGATAAAGTGATTAAGGTAAAAAATGGCACTGTGAAAAGTGTTGTCGTTAATGATAGTCCTAAGAGTGCAGAGGAGATTGTGTGGTGAATTTTTCACTTTATAAGAATACTCTATTAAAAATTAGGAAGTCTTTAGGTCGGTATATTTCGCTTTTAATTATTGTTATGGTAGGAGTGGGTTTTTATGCAGGGATTCAGATAACTGCACCTAACATAACTAATGTTGCTGATAGTTATTATAAAGATTATAAGCTTATGGATTTTAAAATTGTTAGCTCTATGGGGTTAACTGATGATGATGTATATGCGTTGAAGCAGTTAGAGGGTGTTTTATGGGTTATTCCAAGTTTTTCTATGGATGTGCAAAGTAGGGGTAATGTTATTCGCATTCATGCTATTGAAGACAGCGTTAACATTGTAAAGTTAACGGATGGCCAAATGCCTCTGTCGGATACAGAATGTGTGGCAGATAGTAGAAAATACAGTATTGGTGATGTAATTGAGGTAACAGGGGATGTTAATGACAAAATCAAAAATGTTGTGTTTACTGTTGTTGGGTTAGTGGATTCCGTTTTATATTTACATAATGAATATGGCAGTACAAATATTGGAAATGGGCAGCTTTCATCGTTTATTTTCATAAATAAGGATAATTTCATTTTAAATGTATACACCGAAATACACGTTATTATTGAAACTTTTAATGCTGTTGCATACTCAGACGAGTACATAGCCTATTCGGTAAGGGTGAATGATGAAATTGTAAAAATCAAACCAAATAGAGAAAACATTCGATTTGACGACATATTTAATGACGCAATGAAAGTTATTGAAGAGAATGAAGCGGAATTAAATAAAGAGATAGCAAAAGTTGAAAAAGAATTTTTTGATGCTAAAATGGAACTCGATTATAACTTACAAGAATTAACCGAGGGAAAAGCATCGGGGATTAAAGAGTTTGAAGAAGCAAAAAAAGTGATAGATGAAAACGCTCAAAAATTGCGGGATACAAAAAATGAGTTGATTGATTATGAAAAAATAATAAACGAATGGTATGAGGAATACTATGTTAATCTTACACAGTTTAACACAGAAATAGCTGAGAATGAAAAAAAGATAAATGAAGGATATTTGGAGTATTACGAAAAAATAGAGTTATTTAATGACAAAGTTGCTGACGCAAAAAAGGAGATTAATAATGCAAAAACTGAACTTTCAGACATAAAACAGTCTCAATGGTATATCTTTAATAGAAACACCGCTGTTGGATACGATGCATTAGGTAGCGGTATTCAAATTGTTGCCGTTGTCGCCACTGTTTTTCCACTCTTTTTTATTCTAATTTCCATACTTATGACCTCAAATTCTATGTCACGTATGATAACAGAAGAACGAGGAGAATTAGGTACATTAACCTCACTTGGATATAGAGATAGAGAAATTATTTCCAGTTACCTCCTATATGTTTTATCTGCTTCGGGACTTGGTGCGGTAATAGGTTTTTTTGTTGGGTGTAGCGTATTTCCACCGCTTATATTTGCTAATTTCACATTCATTTTGCCACCCCTTACATTAGAATATAACATTGTGACTTTTGCGGCTATTTTACTAATCACTTTTTCGCTTATGATTTCTGTTACACTATTTACGTGTTATAGAGAGTTAAAGCAAAAACCAGCTTCTTTAATGCGCCCACTTCCTCCTAAGCACGGTAAACAAATTTTTCTGGAAAAAGTCACTTTTATTTGGAAACGGCTTTCATTCACATGGAAAGTAACCATTCGAAACATGTTTCGTTATAAAAAACGTGTTTTCATGACGATCGTTGGTGTAGCAGGATGTGCTTCATTATTGCTTATTGCTTTCGGAGTGTATGATGGTATGAATGGCGTAACGCAAAAACAATATGGAGATATTTTGCGGTATAATAATGTGATTATTTTAAAAGATGAAACTCAAACATTAAATGATGAACTTAGAGCGTTACTTGATAAGCAACATGTTACAGATCCATTATTAATTAGACAAAACGCGTACAAGTGTGAAAATAACAAAATATTACTTGACGCTTTTCTAATTGTACCACAAGACAACGAATTATTTGAGCAATACTTTAACCTTAAAAGTACAGTAGATAAAAATAGCATTGTTTTAAATGATAATGACGTCATAATTACTCAAAGAATAGCTGTTGTATATAATTTTCAAAAGGGAGACACTATTACAATTAAAGACACAGACAACAACCTGTATAATTTAATTGTGTCAGACATCGCAGAAAACTATGTGTCAAATTACATTTACGTTAACACTTTTACGTATAACGAGACATTCGGAGTCCCGGTAAATTTTAACGCTATTGTTTCAAATCATAACACAAACGAGCCAGATTTAGCTGAAAGCTTAATCGGTAGCGGATTGGCAATTAACGTAATTTCCTAAATTCCCAGGGTCTTAGGCACTATGATATTTAGAGTTTCAGTAATTTCTTTTTGATCTTTAGTCAACTCTTCTACTAAAATCTCTTTATCAT
>JGI20163J26743_11538360_pt1 | contig 20247 bp, 13 predicted proteins | sample TergutCu122P1_FD_26743 | JGI IMG/M metagenome (IMG submission 26743) | reverse complement strand
GCTTCAACGGCTTGTTTGATTGTTACTCTTTCCGCCGGGTTACGAAGCCATGTTGGGTCGTTGATATCTGTAATATCAGGAGTACCGAACATTCCATAAATAAGGTTTCTTGTTACAGCAGACTCCATAGCAAAGAATGGATTTGCAACTGTTACAGGATAGTCCCCTGAGAAAGTTACAACAACACCTGCGTCAATCATACTTCTAACAGGATATGCAAGGTATGCACGCTCTCCGCCAATTATGTCGTACTCCATCGGCTGATACCAGAATGGCCATTTGAAGTGCCAGTACGGCTGAGTCGCACCGATAACTCCAAGCTCGCCCATTCTTATTACATCATCAGGGTGAACTACATGAAGATGTGTTAGCGTATTTCTTACATCATGTCCAGGATTAAGTGCATGTGCATACTCAAGTGCATGCAGTGTATATCTTGCTGCTGCGTCTCCTATAACATGAATATGACTTTGAATTCCCTCTCTTATAAGAAGGTCAAAGTGTCTGCCAAGCTCTTCGTAATTCCATCTTGGAACTCCTCTGAAGTCCGCAGGTAATCCAGCAGCTTCATTTGCTGATGCTTTGTAAGGCTCAAGCATGTACGCTGTCATGCCTTCGATTACTCCATCCATAAAGAATTTAGCTGTGGTGAAGTTTATAAATTGTGAATCTGCAAAAGCAGCTTGTACTTCTTGGAATTCTCTTAAAAGGTCGTAAAATTGCGCAGGAGTAGTAGGGCTTCCATCTACTTCATGTGGAAATCTTAACATTTGGTTTGCACGAATGTGCCACTCGCCTGCATCTTCAAGGGTGCGCATTTTTTCTGCCCACATACGTGCATTTGCCGTTCCGTCCATCATAGCGGACGTGAATCCCCAAGCTAACATCCTGTCTTGGAAAAATCTCAAAGCTTCCATGTTTTGTGCATCAGTAAATTCTTGTCTCATAGTGATTAGAGATGCAGCACCATTAATATTACCCCAAAGTTCTCCATCATCTGTCAAGTGAATCATGCCACCTTCAGGCGCAGGCGTTTCCGCAGTTATGTTGTTTGCTGCAAATGCCGCGCTATTCATCCATCTGTTATGGCCATCAGTAGAAGCAAGTATAATAGGTCTTTCGCTACATATTTCGTCAAGCCATTCTTTTCTCGGTCCTCTAGGTCCGTCACTAAAAACCCCCATGGAGAATCCGGAACCCCAAAATGCATCAAGGTCAGGGTTAGCTTCTACAAAATCTCTGATTATTTGCAATCCGTCTTCAATAGTCATAGCATCAAAAAGATTAATGTTAAATAAGATAGCGTGCGCCGCACCCGGTGGGTGTACGTGAGTGTCAACAAATCCCGGGAAAACTGCATTTCCGCCGAGATCAATCACTGTCGTATTAGCACCTATATACGCCTGAGCGCCTTCATTGCTACCAACAAACATAATTTTTCCATCAGCTCCGATTGCTACACTTTGTTGCGGATTTCTGTCCCAGTTAGGACCATCAACTGTGTAAACTACACCGTTAACTAATACGGTTTCTGCGTAACTATCAGCAAAAACAAGCCCTGTTCCTACAGGAATCATAAGGGTTAGTGCAATAATAATAGCCAGTATCTTGCGAGCCTTATTATTGCGATACGGTTTGTTTTTCATAAATGAGTTCTCCTTTCAATCAAAAAAATTCTTCGTTTTGATATACAACAAAACATTGGGTTGCTTGTCATCAAAAACAAGCTCTTATTTCCTTGTTGATATTTTATCAGCCATAAATTGCCATGTCAAAAGAATTCGCAAAATATCCGTAAAAAAAGCCGATGGTATATTTGTGTGGATATTGTGTGCTTAATCGGTTTTTTGTAAGTGTTTGTTTTGATTTGCTTGACACATGTAAGTTATTTTGTGAAAATATAGGCATATACGATAAATAAACTATTGTTCAATTGATCTGATTTATAAACCGTTTATGAAGGCGCTTCGGAACCATTGTTTATAAATCAAAATCGGAGTAATTATGTACAAACTTTTAGTAGTTGATGATGAATTAAAAATAAGGGAAGTTATTCGTGAATATGCTGAGTTTAGCGGATATTCTGTCAGCGAGGCAAGCGACGGTTTAGTTGCGCTTAACATGTGTAAATCTGACGATTACGACCTTGTTATAATGGATATTATGATGCCAAAACTCGATGGTTTTTCCGCATGCAAAGAAATTCGCAAAGTAAAAGACGTTCCGATTATAATGCTTTCTGCACGGGGGGAAGAATACGATAAGCTGTTTGGATTTGAGCTTGGAATTGATGATTACATCGTTAAACCATTTAGCCCAAAGGAACTCATGGCAAGAGTAAATGCTGTTTTGGCAAGGCGAAATTTCAAAGCTGTGCAAACTCCAACTGAGTTTATTTTTGACGGCCTTAAAATAAATATTCCTGCAAGAACCGTTCATGTAGATGAGCAAAAAGTGGAGCTGACCCCAAAGGAGTATGACCTTTTGTTTTATCTTGTTGAAAATAAAGACTTGGCACTTTCAAGGGATAAATTGCTTTCGGATTTGTGGGGTTACGATTTCTTTGGTGATGACCGAATCGTTGATACTCACATTAAAAATTTGCGCAACAGCCTTGGCAAATACCGAGATTTCATTGCAACTCTAAGAGGGGTAGGGTATAAATTTGATACACAAAATAAGGTTTGATCGCAAAAGTCTCAATTTTAAATTATGGGCTTATTTTGCCATCTTTGCTGTGTTTTTGATGGTAATTTTGTGGTTTTTGCAAATTATCTTTTTAAATACATATTACCAAAGCATGAAAATACAAGAAACTCAAAGAACTGCACAGATTATTCAACGTGAATTTGGTAATGAAAATTTCGTGGATACTGTTATGCAACTTTCTGTTACAAATGACATGTACATTCACATCGAAACATTTGCCGGTGGTGTGGTTTTTTCCCCACAAACAGAATACCGACATCGTCCGCATTACGCATATATGTCCGAGATGATCGAAATAAGAAGAAAGCTCATAGAAAGCGGCGAACCTCAAATTTCCGTTATTCTTCCGGAGCCTAGGACAGATACAAACATACTTGCTTTTGCAAAGCATATACATACTGATACTCATGCAAATGTGGCAATTCTTTATATTTTTACGCCACTTTACCCTGTTGCTTCCACAGTTTCAATACTTAGAACGCAGCTACTTTATATAACAATAATTTCGCTACTTCTTGCATTTGCTATATCGTTTTATCTTTCGAGGCGTATCACAAGACCTATTCGGGGAATTACGAGTTCGGCAAGAAAGTTTGCAGAAGGCAACTACGATGTTTCTTTTGCAGGTGGAAATTACACAGAAATCAAAGAACTTGCCAGCACTTTGACTTATGCTGCATCGCGCCTTGAAAAAACAGAAGCCATGCAAAAGGATTTGATGGCAAACGTTTCACACGACCTTAGAACTCCGCTTACTATGGTGAAATCATACGCGGAGATGATACGTGATATTTCCGGTGATAATCCAAAGAAGCGTGATGCACATCTTAACGTGATAATAGAAGAAGCTGACCGTTTAAACTTGCTTGTCTCTGACATTTTAATGCTGTCACGTGCACAGTCAGGATTTTTGCCACTTGTAATGTTGCCGTTTAATGTGAAAAATGCTATTTCAAATCTTTTGCAATCTTATGAACTATATTGCGAACGCGAGGGATACACCATAACTTTGCTTTGCGACGACGACCTTGCTGTAACTGCCGACCAAGAAAAAATTAAACAAGTTATTTCAAACTTGCTCAATAACGCTTTGAAATATTGCGGAGATGATAAACATGTCATAATTTCCGCAAGGCGTGTTGTTGCTTCCGGTTCTCATTTGGATGCTTCAACTGCCGGTTTAAATGCTAGTCAAAATGTAGGTTCAAATGCCGGTTTAAATGCCGGTACAAATGCAGACACAGGTACCAATACAGTCACAGGCGTAAATACCGCTTCTAGTTCAAAAGTTAGATTTGAGGTCATTGACCATGGCGTCGGAATTCCGGAAAGCGAAATCCAAAAGATATGGGAAAGATACCAAAAGGCAGGTGCCAACCATGTTCGCACAGCAACAGGCACCGGTCTTGGTCTTTCTATTGTGAAAGAAATTCTCGTTCTTCACAATGCCAGATTTGGTGTAAAAAGCAAACCCGGCGAAGGAAGTACGTTTTGGTTTGAGCTGTAGATTTGGAAATAAACTTTTAGCTTAGCTATGACTTTTCTTGATATGCCAAAATTGCTTCATGCAAATTCTTCACGCCAATAAGTTTTATGCCCGTTTGGTCAAGCTTAATGGCGTTTTTGTGTGGTAAAATAATTTTTTCAAAGCCCATTCTTGCCGCTTCTTTTACTATTTTGTCAGCATTTTGAATGCTCCTAAGGTCTCCCGTTAGTCCTATTTCGCCCAGTGCTATTGTTTTTTCTGAGCAGGTTTTGCCTTTAAATGTAGAATGAATTGCAAGCGCAACCGCTAGGTCTGTCGATGTCCCCTCAGGTTTTAATCCCCCGACGATATTTACATATACGTCGTGATTTATTAAAGAAACTCCCGCTTTTCTATCAAGTACTGCAAGTATCATGTTAAGTCTGGAAAGTTCTACCCCCAGTGCCGTTCGCCTTGCAAATCCCACATTTGCAGGAGATACAAGGGCTTGCACTTCAAGAAGTAGCGGCCGTGTGCCTTCATAAACTGCCGCTGTAATTGACCCTTCTGCATCCGGTTCCAAACCTTCAAGGAAAGTTTGCGAAAGGTTTTCGATTTCAACAAGCCCTTCTTCTGCCATTTCAAATGCACCTATTTCGCTTGTCGTTCCGTATCGATTTTTTTGTGAACGCAAAATTCTAAGCTCTTGGTTTCTCTCACCTGTAAAATTGAGCACCGTGTCTACAAGATGCTCTACTATTTTTGGTCCTGCAAGTTCTCCGCTTTTTGTTACGTGGCAAACTATGAAAATCGGGATGTTTTTCATTTTGCCTATTCTTGCAAGCTCGTTGCCACAAGCCCTTACTTGTGAAACGCTTCCTTGAGCAGAGTCCATATCTGATGTGTACATGGTCTGTATAGAATCGATTATGACGAAAACAGGGTTTAACTCTGAAGCTATTTTTGATACGTTTTCGATATTTGTCTCTGAAAGCAAAAATAAGTTTTCCGGTAGTGAGCTACAAACTCTTTCGGCTCTCATTTTGATTTGTTCGATGGATTCTTCACCTGAAACGTATAAGACATTTCCGTATTTTGATGCGATTTTTTCCGCAGCTTGAATTATAATTGTGGATTTACCTATGCCAGGTTCGCCTGAAATCAAAGTAAGCGAACCTTTGACAAGTCCACCGCCGAGTACTCTGTTGAGTTCACTTATTCCTGTATCAAAGCGTATGTAATCGTCAGTACCAATCTCCGTTATTTTGCTCGCTTTCACACGGTCTGTTTGCTCCGGCGTATTTCTACTGCGCTTATCATTTTCATCAACTTCAATGATTTTTTCTTCTACCATAGTATTCCATAGTCCGCAGATACATTGACCTATCCATTTTGGAGTGTCATACCCACATTGCTGGCACACGAATACTGTTTTTTGCTTTTTTGACATTGGTATCACCTCCATTAAATCAACCATGCCGGAACAATCCAATTTTTTTTGTCAATCGGCAAAACATTCGACGCAAGACATATGACTGCACCAATGCCTATTTCGGTTTTAAGATGTGCTATACCCGAAAAACGCTCTTCCTCCGTAGGGTCTTTTGTTATAGGGTTCAGAACGCTGAAATGTTTTGTTGCACCTTTAGGGGTTGCGCTTTTTTTAATTTCAAACGGGTGCACCATGTTGTTTTGATGAATAATCAAATCAATTTCCTTTTTGTTTTGGTCACGATAAAAATACAGCGGTGGCCTCTCTCCTTGATTTATAAAACTTTTATAAATCTCAGATACCACCCATGTTTCAAAAAACGCTCCGTCCATTGCGCTGTTTTCTAAAAACTCAGGTGAGTTCATACGCGTTAGATATGCACAAAGTCCTGTGTCTAAAAAATACATTCGTGGCGCCTTTATAATGCGCTTCAACGCATTATTTACATAGGGCGGAATGAGTGCAACAAGCCCGCTTGAAACAAGAATAGAAAGCCATTGTTTCGCTGTTGGTGCGGAAATTCCTGTTTCGTTTGCTAAAACCTCATAATTGACATTCGACCCAGTTCGTGCCGCCACAACATTTATAAAGGTTAGAAACGAAAGCTCATCGGCTACTTGTGTTAAGTCTTTAACATCACGGCTGATATATGTTTCGAGATACGATTCATAAAACTGTTTGCGATCTACGTTGGGATTTTCATAAAGACGCGGAAAAGATCCTCTGAATATTCGCTCAAACACTTCGGACAGCGATAGCTTTTTTGCCGTTTCAAGACGCTTTATTAGAGCATCGGGATTGAGCTCAAACGCACCGAACCCGTTAAATTCTATTTCATTGTTAGAAAGTCCCAGCATTCGCACAATGCCAGCACGTCCGGCTAACGACTCTGTGACATTTTTCATTAAATGAAAGGTCTGTGAACCGGTTAACCAAAAGTCACCACTACGCTTATGCGTATCGGCATGTATTTTAATATAGTCGAATAGTTCTGGTGCATACTGAACCTCGTCAATAATTACAGGTGGCGAATAACGTTGCAAAAATAATTCAGGATCGGACTTGGCTAACGCTCGGTCGGTCGGGTTGTCCAGCGCAACATACTTCCGTCCGCTTTCTGCAATTGACTGCAAAAGTGTTGTTTTCCCCACTTGCCTCGGTCCAGTCAATATCATTACAGGGAAAGTTTCACTGATACTTCGTATTGCTGGCTCGATTGTTCTGTTATAAAACATAAAATCACCTCAAAAAATCTAAAATGTCTAAGTCAAATATTTGAGTATATCTAAATTTCAATTTTAGATTAACATATTTTAAAGATGAAGTCAAGAGTAGTTATAATCCATTGAACAATACCAAAAAACACACCTCACTGAATTTTCAATTTGGTGTGTTTTGAATTTTGTTTTTATTTTTTTAGTTTTCTTCAGCCTCAGCCTTATGCTTCGCAATAACCTTATCTGCAAGATGCGCCGGAACTTCTTCGTATCTTTCGAAGTTCATTGTGAAGCTTCCTCTTGCTTGCGTCATTGAACGAAGTGTTATCGCATAGTCAAATAGCTCTGCTTGTGGTGCTTCTGCCATAAGTTTTTGTCCACCTGCTGATTGTGGTTCCATTCCAAGAATTTTTCCTCTTCTCTTGTTCATGTCGCCCATAACATCACCCATGTACTCGTCCGGAACGAAAACGTCTAAGCGCATGATAGGCTCAAGCAGGCAAGGTTTTGCTTCAACAATACCTTTTTTGAACGCCAGCGATGCTGCGATTTTGAATGCCATCTCGTTTGAGTCAACATCATGGTATGAACCATCGTAGAAAACAGCTTTGATATTTACTACTTTACAACCTGCAAGAGGTCCTCTATCCATCGACTCACGAAGTCCTTTTTCAACGGCCGGAACGTAGTTTTTAGGTACTGAGCCACCAAATAGCTCTTCGCTGAATTCAAAATCTTCTTGTGCAGGTGAGAATCTAATATGAACATCACCGTATTGACCTGCACCACCAGATTGCTTTTTATGTTTTCCTTGAACGTCAGAACTACCTTTGATAGTTTCTCTATAAGCGATTTTTTGCTCAACGATTTGTACGTCAACGCCAAACTTATCTTTTAACTTAGCTGTAATAATTCCAAGCTGAATTTCGCCTTGTCCACCGATAAGCGTTTGACGCGTTTCGATGTTTCTTTGTAATACGAAAGACGGATCTTCTTCCATAAGTTTGTTAAGACCTGTTCCAATTTTTTCCTCTTCACCTTTTGCTTTTGGCTCAACCGCAAGGAATAGCGATGGCTGTGGAAACTCTACAGGTGGATATTTTATGAAATTTGCTTTATCGCAAAGAGTGTCACCAGTTTGTGTAAATTGAAGTTTTGCTATTGCGAAAATATCTCCCGCAGATACGCTCGGTGCTTCGCCTTGCGTCTTACCTCTCAGGAAAGAAACAGCTCCAAGTTTCTCTGCTTTTTCTGCACGAGTATTGTAAATGTCTTGTCCCGGTGTAACTTTTCCTGACATAACTTTTGTAAGTGAAATTTTACCAAGAAACGGGTCAGCAATCGTTTTAAATACAAACAATGAAGTTGGTGCACTTGGGTCGCACTTTCTTGTAACTTCCTTATCGCTTGAATCTACACCTTTGTATTCGCAGTCCGTTGCTTTTGGTACGAATTTGATGATTGCGTCAAGAACTTCCTTTATGCCTTCGCCTTTTATAGACGAACAAGTAAGGATAGGTGCAATTCCGCCACCAGCGATACCAGCTAAAAGACCTTTGTTAAATTCTTCTTCTGTGAACTCTTCGCCACCAAAGAATTTATCTAAAAGCTCCTCATCAGTCTCTGCAATAGCTTCATTAAGAGCATCTTTGTCATCAAGTGTAACTACAGAAGTCCCAAATTTAGCCTTCAGGTCAGAAATAACTTGATCTACGTTTACATTTTCTTTATCAATTTTGTTAATAAGGAAAATTCTAGGTATATCAAACTGCTTACAAGAATTCCATGCTTTTTCTGTTCCTACTTGAACTCCCGCAGAAGCATCAACTAAGATAATTGCAGCTTCAACAGCTCTAAGCGCAGAGTTTACTTCTCCAACGAAATCAAAGAATCCCGGAGTATCAACAAAATTAATCTTTATCTTGTTGTATTCAACAGGAACTATTGAAGCACTTATCGAATAACCCTTTTCAATTTCCATCTTGTCGTAATCCGATACTGTGTTACCGTCCTCAACACGTCCTAATCTGTTAATAACTCCTGTCGCTAAAAGCGCCGCTTCAAGAAATGTTGTTTTTCCGCAACTTCCATGACCTAAAAGCGCAACGTTTCTAATTGTATCACTCGTGTAGCCTTTCATACACTAGACCTCCTGTTTTTTATTTAATATTTTGTTTTGTTATTTATATAATCCACCGTTTGTTTTGCGATAACGGTAAACTTATTCTGGTAAGTTTGTCTCATTTGTCTCGGCTTGAGTTTGAATTTGATTTTTAGTTTCGTGGTCGATATATTCATTATCTGTGCGGGCTACTTCCCAAATAGCTTTGCTCTTTATTGGAAAAAGCAACCACAATAACCTTGAGAAATCATATTGTGTTATCCACTTCTTATCAGTAATCAATATCGCCACCTCCTATTTTAAATTTTTTCAACTTCAATAATGGACGTAGTAATTAATCGCGTAGCTATGATTATACCATTTTGGGCTTTAAATAGCAATTTTTTTCTTTGATTTTGATAGTGCGATTTGTGGTGGAAGTGACTCTTCACACATTGTCGGATTTGTGGCTAAATGGCTCTTTCCGCAATCTGTTCGGGGTATGAAATCATAAACTGGTCGAATTAGACCAGTTTATGATTCAAAAATTTAGTTTAAAGTTCTGTGGCGCAGGAGTTTTCGTGTAAGTCACGCCTTGTGACAGTGAAATTTTCGTTCAGATTGGGTTCTAATTGTAAATTTGTTACCGGAACGTACTCTAATATGTACGTGAGGACAGCAAATTTACAATTACGGTTCCAATATGGGCGAAAATAGCCTGTCACCTACAGGGGTTTCATGGTTGGAAAGAATATAATATCCCTAATCGACGGCGCATTTGTTATAAGCATTATAACTCTATCTATGCCGATTCCTAGGCCGCCTGTTGGAGGCATTCCCACTTCAAGTGCTTTTACGAAATCCTCATCCATTGGATGCGCTTCATCGTCGCCTGCCTCTAGTTGCATTTGTTGGTCTTTAAATCTTTGATATTGATCTATTGGGTCATTTAACTCTGAGAACGCATTTGCTATTTCCCAGCAATTGATATACGCTTCAAATCTTCTTGTTATTCTTGGGTCTTTTGGGTCTCTTTTTGAAAGAGGCGATATCTCAACCGGATGCCCTATTATAAATATTGGTCCCTCAAGATATTTTTCGCAGTGTTCTTCAAATAACTCCGCTAACACTAATCCTCTTGTCATTTTTTTTGCATCTTCTTTTGGAATTCCGTGGCTTATTCCTGCTGCTCTTGCTTCTTCATCTGTTTCAATTTCTGCAAAATCAACGCCTACCCATTTTTTCACTGCTTCTTGCATCGTCATTCTTTGCCATGGTGGAGCTAGGTTGAATTTCTTGCCTTGATATTCAATCTCCATACTGCCTGTTGCTGCAAGTGCCGCTTTTGCCACGACGTTTTCTGTTACATCAATCATATCTTCCATGTTACCGTATGCTTGGTAAAGCTCCATCGATGTGAATTCCGGATTGTGGTTTCTGTCCATTCCCTCATTTCTGAACATCTTGCCCATTTCGTATACCCTGTCAATTCCACCAACAATAAGTCTTTTCAAGTAAAGCTCATTTGATATGCGAAGTTTCATGCCAAGGTCAAGGGTATTGTGGTGTGTTGCAAAAGGTCTTGCATTTGCGCCACCTGCAATAGTCGTAAGGATAGGCGTATCAACCTCAAGGAATCCACGCTCATCTTCGAGAAATCTTTTGATTTCTTTTATTATTTTGGAACGCATCAAAAACGTTTCTTTAACTTCAGGATTTACGATTAAGTCTATATACCTTTGCCTATATCTTATATCTGTGTCTTTTAGTCCATGGAATTTGTTCGGCAAAACCCAAAGAGACTTGGTAAGAAGCCTTACATCCTTTACTTTTATTGAAATTTCGCCATTTTTCGTCTTGAACACTTCTCCGACAACGCCGACGATATCTCCAATGTCATACGTAACAAAAACATTGTACTCTTCCTCTGAAATTGCATCTTGCCTAACGTAACATTGAATTCTTCCTTTGCTGTCTTGAATATCAATAAAAGAAGCCTTGCCCATGTGTCTGTTTGCCATAATTCTACCGGCACAGGAAACTTCTTTGCCTTCCATTTCATCAAAGTTGTCTTTTATATCCAAGCTAAATGCCGTAACGTCCCATGTTTCTTCCAAAAACGGATCGCGGCCGGCCTCTTGAAGCGCTTTTAGCTTTTCTCGTCTTATGAGCCTCTGCTCGTTTAACTTTTCTTCCGTTAACTCTTCTTCTATTTCTACTTCGAGATTTAGATTTTTGTTATCATCCATATCTGTTCTCCTTTGTTGCTATCAACGCTATGCAAATCTGGCTTTGCCACATTTGACTTTGCGTCACAAATACAAAATTTTGTACCACAATAATTCCAGTTTTTTAATGTGGCGAAATTACGGGTACAAAATAATTTTGTTATTAATTTATGTTATGCGATTTTGCGTTTTAATTACTTGTAAATATCTACGATTTTGTATTTATAAGTTCCATCCGGAACAGCAATCTCTACTTCGTCGCCTTTTTTCTTACCTAAAAGCGCAGCCCCAACTAAAGACTCATTTGAAATTTTGCCTTCAAAAGGATCTGCTTCTGTTGAACCCACGATACTGTATTCGGATTCTTCTCCACTTTTCTTTTCTTTAACTTTGACTTTAAGGCCTACATTGACGCGGTCTTCAGATATTTCACTTTCGTCAATTATTTTCGCCTTTCTTATCATGTTCTCTAGCTTATGTATGCGATCTTCAAGCTCAGCTTGCTCATTTTTTGCCGAATCATACTCTGAGTTTTCCGATATGTCTCCATATGAAATCGCTTCTTTTATTCGCTCTGCTACTTCTTTTCTTTTAACTGTAACTAAATCTTCAAGCTCTTGTACGATTTTCTCGTACCCTTCCTTGGTTAGTAGTATTTCTTCTGACATTATGTGTAGTCTCCTTTGGTTTTAATCACGTTTTGAACCATGTCGTAATATTATAGGCTTTTATTGTTGAATTGTCAAACACAAACAAATTTTTGCATTAATTTTAGTGCCAGAACCTCAATTTGAGTGACGTTGTTCATGGAATTTACATGCGGTAATATTCTCTTCTGACGAGAACATTACCGCACAAGTATCATTTTAAGCATCACCTTTTATAACGATTTTCGTATCTGTGACCTAAAGTACGCATATGCTTACAAAGCTTATCCGAACCCGACTGAGAAAATGGTTTACCCTCTATTTTCTGCCACGTGTCTTTTGATTTTCTTAGAAGTACTCTTTACAAATTCTTCTTTCCTTAAAATCATTTTCTTGATTTTCTTGTAAAATGGTTGCTCAGCATTGATTTTATCAATCTCAACCCAAATTAATTTTTCAAGATCTTCTTCTGTGTAATTTTCGCCAAGTTTTGCTATTACTTCTTCTTCGTTTGCTATGATTGACGCTACTATCATAGTATCTTCGCCGGCAGCTGTGTCTTTTTCCCAAACCATAGTTTCCAAAACATAAGGCACATTAAGTAGATGATATTCTATTTCCTCAGGATAAACATTTTTTCCGTTCTTTGTTATAATAACGTTTTTCTTTCTACCTGTGATATAAATGTATCCCTTGTCGTCGATTTTGCCTAAGTCACCTGTATGATACCATCCATCAATTAATGACTCATCCGTAAGGTCCGGTCTCTGATAATATCCAAGCATTACATGTGGTCCTGCCAGACAAATTTCGCCGATTCCTGTTTCCGGGTCAGCATCAATAATTTTCGCTTGTGTTTGTGGAATCGCACGGCCTGCCGAAGAATCAATCGATTTAAAATCAGGGTTAAGTGCACTTATAGGTGAAGTTTCCGTTAAGCCATAACCTTGAATTACGCTAATTCCAAAGTCGCGAAGCCCTTGCAGCACTTCAGGATTTATAGCCGCTCCGCCGCACACACCCATTCTAAGTCTGCCGCCAAAGACTGCTCTGATATCTTTAAAGAATTTATTTCCTAGGTCAATTCCAATTTTTTTAGTTTTGTTATTTATCTTAATAACTTTTTTAAGTGTATCCTCTTTGCCTTTTTTGCGAACACCTTGCCATATTTTGTTGTACATGTTCTCAAATAGCAGAGGAACACCAAGAAATACTGTAGGTCTAGCTTCTTGCAAGTTTTTCGCGATATGCTTTAGCCCTTCACAGTACGCAATCGATGCACCTTTGTAAAGCGGTACCAAAAATCCGCACGTACATTCATAAGAATGGTGAATCGGAAGCACCGAAAAGAACGTATCATTATGATCAACATACATAACAGTCGTTGCAAGCATGATATCAACTACAATGTTTTTGTGCGACAACATGACGCCTTTTGAAACGCCTGTAGTGCCTGAAGTAAACAGTATTACCGCCATTTCTTCACGGTTTATTTGCGCATCGATAAAGTCGCGGTTTCCGGCTTCAACAAGGCTTTTACCTTCTGCAATCAAATCAGAGAGTGCTGTGATATCACCTTCTGACTGCTTGCTTTGCTTATTAACAATCATCTCAAGACTGGTTTCCCCGCTATCTTTCATCTCTTTGAACACATCTTGGAATTTGTCAGTAAGAATTACGCATGTGCATTCTGCAGTTATGATTAGATTTTTTAAATCGCTAATAGCAAGCTCCTTGTCAAGAGGAATAGCAACGCCGGTTCCGCCAACTGTTGCAAGATATGAAATTGCCCATTCGTAAGAATTTTCACCTATGATTGCGATTCTTTTATCTTTTTGCCCTTTTGCAATAAGTGCCGTTCCAAGTGCGTTTACATCAGCAAGTGCTTCGTTGTAAGTTATAGGCGAATATTCGTCTGCGCCCTCTACCTCTTTTACCAAAAACGCTGTTTTGTCGCCATAAAGTCTGACACTTTCCTCAAGCATATGCTTAATGTCAAGAACAGGAACCATATTACTTTTGTATTTTACAAGCGGGTCTGGATTTGCTTTTACTTTTTCAATTAACTCAAGAGTTTCTTCCATTGCTTTTTCTCTTAAATTTGTGTACTCTTCCTTTGTTAACATTTCTCTCTTCTCCTTCACATGTTACTTTCTTTTTCACATTGTTCTTATTTTAATACTGTTTACATTATAATCGCTACAACGTCAAATCGGAAATGTTTTTTTCAATTTTTTTGAAAAAAAATGTAATTGACTGTTACAGTTTACACTCGGTGGCAAATTGCTCTTGAAGCAAGCCCTGCGGAAAGAGCCATTTAGCCACAAATCTGACAATGTGTTAACAGTAACAATTTACTAATACATTTTTTCTATAATATCGCCTTTAGAAATTTTTCCGCCCTTGATAACTCTGCCAAATATGCCTTCTCTCGGCATTACGCAGTCACCTGCAAGTCGTTTTATTTCGCACTCGTTATGACACTCTTTTCCAATTTTAGTTATTTCGATTATTGCTTCGCCGCCCATTTGAAGTTGTGTCCCAAGGGGCAATGTGCTAAGTTCAATTCCTTCGGTGGTTATATTTTCTGCAAAACGTCCAAAACATAACCCTACTTCTAATTTGTCTCTTATTTTATCAATACTTTCATTCGCAAGCAAGCTAAGTTGTCTTTCGCCCGGTCCTGCATGAGCATCACCCACAATTCCATGCCCTTCTTTTAAAATTGCTTCAGGTGTTTCTTCTTTCATGACACCTTTTTTGTCGCTTGTGTTTATTGCCATTATTTTTCCCATCTTTACCTCCTTACTTGTCAATTTTCCGTATAGCGTTGTTACTGCTCACCTCTCCCTCGTCTGCGCAGCCAGATTTGAACAAGCAAATCTGCACCTACAACACATACATACACGTCACTCGGGTTCGGTTCACGTGCCTAGCTATCCGAAAAATTTCCTGCGTAACTTAAACTAGTTTAAATATCTATTTCAAATTCCAATCTGTTCAATTTGCTATTCTGCGCAGACGTACTCTCCTGAGCGTCCGCCCGATTTTTTTAAAAGTCTAATATTATCTATAACCATATCTTTGTCAATCGCTTTGCACATATCGTAAATGCACAGGCACGTGCCGGATACAGCTGTTAGCGCTTCCATCTCAACGCCCGTTTTGCCCTCTGTTATCACAAGTGCTTCTACCGTAATTATGCCTTTTTCAACATCTGCATTTATTTCAATTTCTACCGAGTTTACAGAAATCCCATGGCATAAAGGTATTAGCTCAGGCGTTTTTTTCGCTGCCATAATTCCAGCTACTCTGGCAACTGCAATAACGTCGCCTTTTTTAATCTTTTGCTCCGTAACCTGGCGTACTGTTTCAGGTTTACAATGCACCTCGCCGCCTGCTATAGCTTGACGTAGCGTTATTTCTTTATCTGAAATATCTACCATTTTAGCACGGCCTTGTTGGTCTAAGTGTGTGAAAGACATGTGCAATCTCCTTTACTTTTCAACTTGCTAGTATTTAATTCGGCTACCCTCCGATATTCCCCATTCCACGGTTTGTTTTAAAACCACTGCAAAATCCTCGCTCCGGTTTAAGTGCAATCGCAGCTTTTATTTTCATAAGTGCGTCATCGTCGTTTTCTTCTAATATCTGCCTCAAATCAGTTTCAAGATTATCGCCAAGACAATGTCTTATCTTCGCATCTGCCGTAATCCTAACTCGATTGCATTTCTCACAAAATGGACGACTCACAGGTGTAATAAATCCCACTTTGCCTTTATGCCCATCTATCTGATAGAGTGTTTCAACTCCCGGTGTTTCTTGTGTTTCCTCGCATTTTTTTAAATGCGGTCTTTTAGAGAGTACTTCCTCTGCAGAAATATACCTGCCATCATGTTCTTTTCCCATAGGCATGTACTCTATAAATCTTACCTGCACATCCCTGTCTTTGGCAAGCAAAATAAAGTCATCTATTTCATCGTCATTGACATCATGCATAAGAACCGTGTTGATTTTTACAGGCGTTAAACCTGCCTCTATCGCTGCATCAACTCCGGCTAACGCATCGGTCAAGCTGTCTGCTCTCGCAATTTGCTTGTATTTACCTGAATTAAGGCTGTCAATACTTATATTAACTCTGTCTAGTCCCGCTTTTTTGAGTTCATTCGCCATATCCGGCAACAAAATGCCATTTGTCGTAAGTGCAATGTCTTTAATGCCATCTGTTTCTTTACATATTTTAATAATTTCAAAAACATCGTCGCTCACGAGAGGCTCTCCACCTGTAATCCTGATTTTTCGTATGCCACTTTTTTCAAAAAGCTTAACAATTCTTTTTATCTCAGCAAGCGTAAGCATGCTCTCACCGTCAGAAGGCGAATGTTTACAATACGCACAATTAAGATTGCATTTGCTTGTTATCGATAAACGCAAATAATCAATAGTTCTGCCTAATTTGTCGGTCATGTTGTGTTCAGTCAAATTTATGTCCTCCGTCTTGCTTGTTAATTTTTAAGTCAGTCTGTTTTGTATCCGCCAAGCTCGTATAGCTTGTCTTTCATCTCGTTTGATTGCAGTATTTCAATAAATGCTTGAACTTTTGGGTTTTCCTGCATATCAATTGAGACTAAAAAGTCGTATTCTTCATCGGCTATCGGAATAAAATCCAAGTCAAAAATCTTTGCCGCCGAATAAATCCCCATGCCGGCATCTGCATTTCCGCCTGCAATTTGAGCCGCTACCGCAGTATGGGTGTATTCTTCGTTTTCGTATCCATTTATCTTATCATAAGTCATGTCATTTTGCTTCAAAAGAAAATCAAATAAAATTCTCGTGCCTGCACCTTTTTGCCTGTTTACATAAATTATGTCGCTATTTTGCAAATCTAAAATTCCTGCAATTCCTTTTGGATTTCCTTTTTTCACTAAAATCCCTTGCGTTCTTTTGATGCCTTTTATAAGGGTTGCTTTACCTGCAAGGTGCTTTTCCATATAGCTTTTATTGTATTCGCCGGACTCGGTGTCAAGCAAGTGTATCGGTGCAATATGTGCTTCGCCCCTCATTATCGCCATGATTCCGCCCATGCTTCCAACGTGCGTACCCGAAAGTACGAAGTCAGTCTTTCTTCGCATTATGTCTCCCAAAACATCAAGCATAGGGTCGTGACTTCCTACTGACAAAAGGGCCTTTTCGATTTCTTCCATAGGCCTAAGTAATGTTATTTGTGCCTCTTGTCCTGCTTCCAAACCTTCGCTATCAAATGGAATTTTTAACATTCCATCAGCTTTTGCAAGGGAAGAAATTGAGCCTGCACCTCGCTCCATGGGCGTCGCCACAAGTTTTCCTGAAATAATTCCAAGTTTCACACGCAAATATTCTTGATACTTGAGATTTGAAATTACTCTGCGCGACACCGTCGCCTTCACTGCCTCTTTGGCGTTTGGAGTGTTTTTTGTAAACAACTCAATTACAGGATAAACTACATTTTCAAGCACAACCATAGCTGAAACAGGATATCCCGGAAGCCCTATTACAGGCACATGCCCTAAAGCTCCAAGAATTGTCGGCTTGCCCGGTTTGATTGCAATTCCATGGCAAAACACACTTCCACTTTCCTCTATAATTTGCTTCGTATAATCATCTCGCCCAGCTGAACTTCCCGCATTTAATAACACAATATCGCTTTCTTTGACTGCGTTAAGTAATGCCTTTTTTAGAAGTTCTTTCTCATCTTTTACAATATCATAAGTTTTAACTTCACAATTTTCTTCAAGAAGTCCTGCTTTTAACATGTGCGAATTGAATTCTATAATATCGCCGTTTTTTGGTTCAACTCCAATCGGAATCAGTTCGTCTCCTGTTGGTATAACACCAACTTTTAGCTTTTTAAACACTTCTACTTGAAGAAGCCCTCCAGATAAAAGTGCTCCAATTGCAGCAGCATTCAACTCTGTATATGACGGCAATATTATATCACCCTTGCACAAATCTTCGCCAATTTGTCTGACATGTTTCCACGCATAAACAGCGTTATAAAGCACCGCCCTTTCGTCCTTTAGAATGACATCTTCTATCATAACTACAGCGTCAAACCCATCAGGGACAGGGTCTCCTGTGTCAACCATCACAAACTGGTCTTTTTCTAGCGTTACAGGAGTCAGTTCAGTTGCTGAAAATGTGTCAATTGCACGAACAGCGATACCATCCATGGCACACGCGTTGTAATGTGGATTTGAAATCTTTGCAAAACAGGCACTTGCTGTTATTCTTCCAAGAGCATCCGAAACAGGTATAACTTCCGTTTCCTGCGCCTTAATAAGCGGTTTCAAAAACTCACTATATCCCACAAGGGCGTCTTTTAATTCACGATTTTCCAAATAGTAGTGTTTCATGCTTGCTCCGTTTTTCATTGCTTTTTAATAAAAATAATTGCTATGTTTTATTAGTTTTATAACCATTTGCTCAGTCGGGTTCGGATAAGTTTTGTAATCATATGCGTTTGCCGTTCAAATTGATTTATTTTAACCATTTGCTCAGTCGGGTTCGGGGTATGTAATGTTTTCTTCGAAAACATCCCGTAAAATACGATTCCGAAGCGACTTCGTAAACGGTAAAATAAATCGCAGTATGCAAACCTCGTATTGTGTAATCAAAGTTCTTACTAGCTAATATCTATAGACTTTAACTTCTGTGTCAGCATCCAAGCCCTCTGCAAGGCGTGAAATGCGAATATATCCGTCACTTTCTGAAAGAAGTGCGATAAGTCCTGATTTATATGGAACTGGCTTTGCCACAAGTTTTTCGTCTAAAGTTTCAAGCGTAATTGGCACAAAATCTTCACGTCCATGGTTTGATGGAATTTTTTCCGAAATAGTTGCCAAAACAAATGGTCTTTGCATTTCAGGTAAACCGATAAGTGCTTCACAAATTGGTCTTACCACTTCAAGCATAACAAAGAATGCAGACACTGGATGCCCCGGAAGCCCAATTAAAGCTTTTTGTCCTGACTTTGCGATTATTGTTGGTTTTCCGGGTTTTAAAGCAATTCCATGCATTAAAATCTCTGCACCTACAGCTTCAGCAAAGACTTTTTTCGTGAAGTCCATCACACCTGCAGAGCTCCCCCCCGAGACAAGGACAATGTCACATTCGTCATGGGCTTTTTTTATGATGTTAGCAAGCTCTACTTCATTGTCTATACAAATTCCGTATGAAACAACTTCACAAGAAAACCCTTCCGCCTGTGCATAAAGAAGATGCGAATTAACATCTCTAATGCCTGCAAGGTTATCTTCTAGTGGGCTTTCAATTGGAACAATCTCATCGCCTGTTGAAATTATCCCACATTTGACTTTGCTTTTTACAGGCACTTTAGCATAACCCAGCGCCGCAAGTGTGCCAATATGCCTCGCCTCAAGAAGTTGGCCGGCTTTGAGCACAATGTTTCCTGCTTTCGCATCATCCCCTTGAAAAACCACGCCGGTCCCCGGCGCTACACTTTCATTTATTAAAACGTTATCGCCTAGTGTTTCTGCAATTTCTATCATTGCGATTGCATCTGCACCAGCTGGCAAACATCCGCCAGTTGGAACATAAATCGCTTGCCCAGCATTAAGGTCAGACTTTGGTCTTTGCTTCATTGGGACTTCGCCTGCGTATGTCAGCATGGCGGGCACAGACTCACTAGCGCCAAAAGTGTCCGCCGCACGCACCGCATAACCGTCAAGTGCGGAGCGTGTAAAGGGAGGATTATCCTCCCTTGCTGACATGTCTTTAGCTAAAATTCGCCCTACTGCATCATTTAAGAAAACAGTTTCAACGCCTGTATCAATCCTTAAAAAATTAGCACGGATTATCTCCAGTGCCTCATTGAATGACTTTACATTTAACATATGCTCTCCATACTTGCCTTTTTGTTCTATAGCTTTGTTGTTGCTCGTATATAATTTTTATTTCTTGCTTTGACGTTTTGCGCCTGTTGCAAGTCCAGTTGAATTCTTTTATAATTAAACTAAATATCTCTTACAATTATATTGAATTTGCATGAATTCTGCAAGTAGTTTCTATACTACAATTCGTTGATAGTATGTGATAATACGACATTGTAGATGTTGCAGAGAATACATACCGTTATAAGTAAGAAAAGCTCAGATTTAGTAAATCAGAGTATGATGCAAATTAACAACTTGTAGCGCGAAACTAAATTTGAAACTCTAAATTTACATTGCGCTATAGTAGCAAGGGAGACCAACTATGAAATATACTGCTGCAATTATAACAGCCAGCGACAAAGGTTCAATCGGTCAAAGAGAAGATTTGAGCGGACGTGAACTTCAAAAACTTTTAGAAGAAATGGGTTTTTCCGTTTTGGATTACATGGTTATACCG
>JGI20163J26743_11538361_pt1 | contig 20266 bp, 18 predicted proteins | sample TergutCu122P1_FD_26743 | JGI IMG/M metagenome (IMG submission 26743) | reverse complement strand
GCGTCCTCACGTATCCCTACTTGTCTCGCTGTAAGTTGCAAAAAGCGTTCAATGTCTTCATGTCTTTCAAGTTCTGTAAACACCATTGCAAGTGCCCAAAAGTCAGCATTCGTAAATTCAACATTCGCAAACTCACCTGTGCGACGCATGAAATCTTCCAGGACATGGAGGTTTAACCACCGTTCGCCTAGATCCCAGTTGTCGGTAGTAAAAAATTGTGCGAAAATTCTCTCTGCCTCACGCCTAAGCACATCCAAGTAAACAAGTGGGTGATTTTCATACAACCAACTGAGGAAATCCGGTCTCTTATCGAAACTGTCGCCGGAAGAAAATACGCTGTTAAGGTCGTTCTCTGCTTGAATGATTTTGTTTTTTAAATTAAATACCTCATAACCTATATCGCGTATCTTATTCTGATACTGACGATCAATGTCAAGTGTTCTTTGCTCGGTGGTTTCAAAGAATCTGTTAGCTTCACTGCGAGCTATCTGCAGCTCCCAAACTGTTTGATTTAGCTCGATTATAGCTCTGTTTATGCCGTTCATCTGCGCTTGTATCTCATCTGCATCTAAGCGAGCTTCTTGTCTTCTGAAGGTATCCTCAACCAGTTTAGAACCTCCGTTTCCATCGCTGACACTTTTCATTGCCGTGTTTGCAACATGGTCTCGTTCATTCCACCTAATCTGCAGACTTTCTATTGTACGATGGCAACCATTAACTGTTCGGCTCATATTTGATTCTTGATTTTCCATAGCTTTTTCATTTTCATCGCGCACTCTTGCTGCAGCTTGCTGATTCCAAACAAAAAAGGCTTTTCCGTCGACTAAGATTTTTTGTACATAATTGCGCATTTCTGCATTATATTTGTTGGTGAGCCTACTGGACTCCGGAAACATACTTTCGAGCGAAGACAAGTAAAACTTCAAACGGTATCTCGTGTGCGGTAAAGAAAAATTCGTCTCACTCAAAGTTTCAAAAGCTCTAACCAACTGTTTAAACTCTATATGGGCTTCTTGTTCTATTTCATTCTCTATCCAATAAGAACACTCCATATATTCTTTTTCGTCAACAACAATGTTGCTCGATTGTCCTCTGGCTCTAGCCCATTCTCCCGTAAAGGCTGTCTCTGCATGATACGGCACTTTTTCATTAACTTGCAATGGCAAACTCGGCCGTCCGGTTCGAGCAATAGGCGCACCTCTCAAAAGGTCACGAGAATGAACTTCTATGGCAATCTCAAGTGACCTTTCTACTCTATCAAGATATTTGTATACAGCATCGCCTCTAAACCCGTTTGGCACTGTTTCTCTCCTCGTTGATTTTTTTGATAATTTTATTTATATATCTATTTGCGATTGAATACTGACGCAATTTCTCTTTCGGTGTTTTCAGTATATTTTGATGCTTCGGCTACAAAAGCGCCTAGCTTATAAAGTACTGACGCAGTTGCATTTGTCCTCTCTTTGCTCAAAATTCCAACTTCTATAACAGTAGCATTCGTTGCACCATCTAACTCTCCAAATCTTGTCATTATCGAATCATACTCTTTTTTGACTCTTCTTTTTTCTGCGTCAGCACGACTCTTGAGCGCTGTTGTCTCACTTGCGACTTTTGAGTATACGACCTTTATCTGTTTCATCCCATGACTGTGCGCTACACTGCTTTTTACGGTCATAAGTTTATTCCCCATCCTTCTATCTTTTACTATCTATTTACTTATTTACTTTCTCTATCTATTTCATTCGATTGCAGACAAAATATCGCCATCGAAAATATTTTCTTCTTCAAACGTTTTATAAGCGCTCACTAAATTTTGATTCATAGCCGACCGAAAATAATCCGGGGTTGTTTTCGAAATTAGTACGCCTCTTTGCTGCAAAATGCTAAGTCCTTCGCCAATCTTCTGTTTTGAATCAATACGTATGTCGGCCTGTCCTGTCGCCGTTCTAATTGTTAGTTCTATAAACATTTTTCTTTTGCTCCCTTTTTTGCGTTATTACACGTGCCAAAACAAAACCACTACCTGCACAAAATATAAATAAAAAAACAATCAGCCAAACAGGAACGTTTCTTGCCTCCGGTTCTGCACGCAAAATTCTGTTAAATATAACAGGCTCAACAAACAAAGCATAGTCAGCCGTAACATCTCTGACTCGCAAATCAAAATCAACCATTTGGTTTTCTTGCGGTGCATTAAATAAGCCGGCTTCCATCTCTGCACGCTCTATTTGCATTTGACGAACCATACTTCTTTCAAGCCTCTGTGAGCTTTCTGAAAACAAATCTATGTTATGACGCACTCTAAACGGGCTCTCATGTCGCCCTGCGCCAATAGTATCCGCATCGATTGGTAAGTCTTCTGCTTGCACCGCCACTGGAAAACCTAAAATGATTGACAATATTAATATAAAGCAAAAAAGTTTTTTAAACATCATATGCTCTTTTCATCACTAAAGCCTGCTTCACATCATGAAGCAGTCAACTTGAATTTGCATTTATCAATTTTCTCTTTGCTTTCTATACTTCAGATCCCTAAACCTTAAATTTTGAAGCAATTTCGCTGTCCATTTGTTCAACAGCATCAGCAGTTCTAGCCAGTTGCAGGCTGAGATCTTCAAACAACCGCTGCATCGAGTTAAATGATGGCTGTAGAGATTCAAACTGAGCTGCAAATTGTCGGCTTGCTTGCCCTTCCCATTCAGTTTGCAATTCGTTGATAATTCCTCTCATTCTTTGGATAACTTCTTGAAAGGACTGACCCTGTGCTGTAACTTCGCCTGCACGCGAACGCATGCGATCCGGTGTCATTCTAATTTGTGACATAACTTCTCCTCCATTTCATTCTCTAATAATTTTGATAACTTAACATTAATTGTCTTTATTTTCAGTCTTTGAGCAAAATTTTATCAAAAATCGATTGCATTGTCAATTTTTTCAAAAGCATTTTGTCAAAAGCTTTTCCAAAATGCATCTTTCCAAAATGCAAAAACCGACAAATTTAACTCTGCCGGTTTTTTGGGTTAGGTTATTGAAGGAAGTTATTTGGAAGAAAGTTATTTAACTTGTATATCTGATTTCTTTCGTCTTTTCGCCTTTTTTTGATTTTTTGATTGCATATAAACCTGCTATCGCTGCTGCTATAGCTAGCACAATTGCAATAATCACCATGAGATTATTATTGTTTTCAGCCGGCAAATTTTCACGAATTGCTTCTATGTCTGCCACTTCATCACCGAGGTCTGCCATTATCGGCATTATATCTTCGCCATCCGGATTTTCACCCATGTCCCAATAGACCGGTTCAACATCGTCATAATCGTAATCATAAAGTCCCGGCATACGCGCTTGAATTCCCGGCGGATTCTCATCATAAATTACGATGTCTGCATCGCCGTAATGCCTAATTACTCTTCCAAGGCTGCCGTCAATGCTAAAGTTCGTAAAACGACCTCCGCTATTTACAAAGTCAGTAAGTTTGGCTGACGAAAAAACATCGGTGGCAAAAACCTCCAGTGTTTGAGGGTCAAGCGAACTTACACCATAAATTCCCCATGCCACAACAAAGTTTTCACCATCGCTATTTAGCGAAGCAATTACAAAGTCGCCCACTCCAAATACACTTGTCATATTCCTATGATTTACAACTACAGTTTCAGGTCTAAGTTGCGACCTTACTGCATTTGCGTTTAAATCTTGTGAGCTCACAACAAAATCTGCTGCACGAATTACAATCTTATCATCGTCTATTTCCGTAATCTCACCGATTACAAGTGTGTCGTGATCATTGTGCAGAAAGCGATAATGCGCATCTGCACCAAAGGCAACTGTGCCTGACATGGCAATCACAAGTATTGTTACTGCAATAATTTTAAAAATATGTTTCATCCTCTACCTCTTGTTAAATATTAGTTTTATGATAATGTATACCTGTGTACAAAAAGAGTTTCTTGGGTTATTTCAATCTCGAAATGTTACGACTTGGTTACTCTTTTATATAATTAGACGCTTTTTACAAAAAAATGTTCCCACCTACAAAAATCCTATGAGCATCCACCGCCATCGCACCTAAACAGCAAAAAGCCGACGAGAATTTCTCTCTCCCATCGGCTTTTAAATTAGAATTTTTAGTTTTTACGTCATTTTGCTAGATAGCCTTTGTTGTGCCGCTCATCATCCACCACCAATCGGCGGAAATAATGAAATTATGTCATCGGTATTAAGTTTTTCGTCAGGTTTGCACTTTACGCCATTAATAAGGAAAATCGCAACTTTATCAGCTTTGATATTAAGCATGTCAAGCAAAGCATAGCCATCCATGCCTTCATGCCAATCCACAAAAACAACTTTTTCTCGAGTTTCCCTTAATGTCGCAAACAATCTAACTTCCATGAGTTACGCAAGACCAAGCCTTTCAAGTGTAGCTTTAGTCGGGAATGCATTTTCCCAGCCTCTTGCTTCATAATATTTTGGAAGCATTTCAGAAAGTTTGCTTAGCTGACCTTTTGAAACTCCGCTAGGAATAGGCTCTTCAAGCAAACGCTTAGGAAGGGTGTCATCTTCCGGCTTCATTCCTGCTTTTTGGTTAAATAAACGCTCTAAGTTGTAAACTCTTTCGCCGGCTTCAAGCACTCCATCTACATCATAATTTGTTCCTGTCGCTGCGTTAAGTAATTCCGCATAATCAGGTGCGCCAAGTGCAAAGGATGAGAACAAGCATAGACCGGTTGAGTCAATAACAGAAGTCAGGTCTTGGAAAATTTTAACCCAAACATGTTTGTCCTCTGCAGACGTTCTGTCTAAAGCTTCAGGTTTGCCAAGAATCTCCGGAGAAACTGTGTATCCCCTTACGTGGCATCCGCCTCTGTTACTTGTTGCATAAGTAACTCCAATTCCTTGAACTCCACGGGCATCGTATGCAGGAAGCTCAAGTTTTTTCGAAGTCATAGAAAGATCTGCACGTCCATAATGTTCGCATAAGCGGTATGAACCTTGCGCCATTAGTTTGCCCAGTTTTGTTTCGCCTCTTCCCATTCTTTCTGTCCACTTCACGATTGCTTCGCCACTTCCCCATACAAGAGGAACTCCTTCACAGTCTGCATCCGTAATGTAACCTCTTTGATAAAGCTCCATCGCTGCTGCAATTGTGCAACCAACGGAAATCGTGTCATTACCCATCTCGTTACACATCAAATTTGCACGGCTTATTGCTTCCAAGTCAGAAACTCCGCAGTCGCTTCCAAATGCCCAAATTGTTTCATATTCAGGACCGCCAACTTCTTTTCCGTCGAGCTTAACTATACGACCACAGCCAATCGGACATCTGTGACAGAATCCGTTTTTAACAAGAAGTGTATCTTTTAGCGTTTCGCCCGATGTTAAATCCGCTTTATCATCATACGCTTCCTGCCAGTTTCTTGTAGGATATGCTCCCACTTGGTTCATGATATTTACAAGTACAGCCGTACCAAACGTCGGAAGGCCTGTTCCGGTTACACCGTCTTCTTTAATTTTTGCCATGCATTTAGTTGACGCTGCTTTAAATGCATCTGCATCATATACCGGCACACTTCCTCTGCTTGCAGTTACACAAATTGCTTTAAGGTTTTTTGAACCAACAACTGCACCAACACCGGAGCGTCCCGCAGCTCTCTCACCGTCGTTCATAACTGCCGCTACTAGCGACAATGTCTCACCGGCAGGACCAATATTAAGAACAGAACATCCTGCATGCACTTTTTCAAGCTTCGATTTACACTCTTCTGAAGTTGTTCCCCATAAATCAGCAGCATCAAGAATTTCAACTTTTTCGTCTACGATGTTGACATAACAAGGCTTGTCTGCTTTTCCTTCAAGAATAATTGCATCAAAACCTGCGTATTTTAATAACGCTCCCCACTTGCCTCCGGAGTTTGAACAGGCAATCATGCCGGTCAGTGGTGATTTAGTTACAACCATATAACGACAACCTGTTGGCACCGCAGTACCTGTCAATGGGCCGTTTATGATTACCACTTTGTTTTCAGGCGAAAGCGGATCAACTTGTGGCGAAACTTCGTCCATATAAAGTTTCGTGCCGAGCCCTCGACCACCTATGAATTTTTTTGCAAGTTCCAGATCTAAAGCGTCTACCTTGCAAGCTTTCGTGCTCAAATTGACTCTTAAAATTTTACCATTATAAGATGTTGTCATGTTTTTTTCCTCCTCTATTTATATAAAAATTAACTTTATTTAGTTACAGTAACTGATACAAATTTATTATTGTGGTTTACGCCACCCGGCGCAGGAAATTTTTCGTTTACACTTTGTTTTTGTGACGCCGGAATTTTCTTTCAGATTGCGGTTCTAATGGTGAATTTGTTACCGGAGCGTACTCTAATGCGTACGCGAGGACAGCAAATTTGCCATTACGGTTCCAATCTGGAGGAAAATAACAAGTCACTAATCATGGGCAGGCGATAACTCCCCTACACCAAAGACAGTCCGCACAAGAGGGCTCGTTTGCCCTGCAGTCTGCTTCACTTGTTGTGATATAATCACAGCATTCCACGTAATCACAATCTATACATGATGGATAACGGCTTGCGTAATTTTGAAATCTGAATGCTAAATAATCCTTCTTATCCCAAATTTCCGTAAGGCTGTTATCCTTAATGTTCCCAAAGGAAACCGCTTTAACTTTCTTTTTGCGACCAAACACAAACTCTTGGCCATCGTGAGCAAAGCGAAAGCAAGGTGCTATGTCGCCATCTGCCGTTATAAAAACTGCGCCATCCTCTACAAAGTCACACCTGTGTTCCGCATTAAACTTTGATTGCGGAATTTTCATAGGCATTTGATTTGCCGGACCTATCGGATACCATGCATTCACAAAAGCTCTAAGTTCTTTATCCAAATAAGGCGTATATACTATTTTGTCTTTGTCTTCTTCTGTTTGCGGTAACAAATGAGAGATAATAAACTTTGCAAATCCTATCTCTTTAAGTTTCGGCACAAGTTCTTTTATGTCAAACATGTTGTCTTTTGACAGAATCAACTGCGCATGGATGATCGGAACTTTTAAGTCTTTTGCTCTTTTTGCAGAAACAAGCCGTTTGACGTTTTCTGCCATTACTTCAAAATCAAAACCTCTTGCAGCTCGAAAGGATTGGGGCAATCCATCCACTGACACTGTCACCTTTTTGTAGGAAGTCAAAATCGCCTCTAACGTCTTTTCATCCCAATGATATGCATTGCTTGTAAGTTCCATATTTTCGTGAGCTAAGAGCCTCGAAAACTCTGCAAACTCCGGATGCGTTGTTGGCTCGCCCACTCCAACAATTGAAACAGTATTTACCAAGGGCACTTCATCCAAAACCTTATCAAAAACATCTCTCGTCATGTGGCTCGGCGATTTTGTCCAATTGCTGCGAAAACAAGCCGGGCAGTTTAAGTTGCAATGCTGAGTTAATTCAATATATATCTTTTCAATCTTATCTTGATATGTAATCAAGGTTATCCTCCTGCAGACATAAAGCGAAATCGGAAATCGGTCAAAAACTTTTCTGCTAAAGATTTATCACCTTGCACGCTTATCGCATGTTTTGGAATATTTAGCTTCGCCAAATCGTCATTTTTTTCTATGATAATTTTTATTTCAAGCCCTAAGTACTCATAATATAATTCGAGATTTTTCACATTGTCGAATCCTTCGTCCGGGTAAAGCTTGGTTTTTTCGGCTCCGCCAAGTGCAATTATATATGCCTTTATATCTTCAAGTGGCATTGCACTTATTATCTTGTGTTCGTTATAATTAAACATATCTCGCAATGCCATACTCGCCTCAATCGGGTAGGCGCCCACCCATCAGTTGGCTAGCCACTCAAAAAAAGCTCCTCATAAAAGAAGCTCCTTTGCAAACACGGCAGGCGTGCATTTTTGTTGCAGCCCATTGGTCGGAATTCTCCGACTCGGAGTTATCTCCACTATACTACAAAACCCTTTGCGAGTCAAGAAAATAGGATATTTTCAGAATATTCGCGAGACATTCTCTTGGCACTTCAAGCCAGATGTTTTCGCAACACCTCAATTACAGATGATAGTTCGAAAGGTTTGCCCACATGGTCATCCATGCCCGCTTGCTTACATTTTTCTATATCATCCGGAAAAACATTCGCTGTAATTGCAATGATAGGAACCTTGCGATGTTCGGGAGCGTCTAGTTCCCTAATGTGGCGTGTTGCTTCAATTCCGTCCATTTCAGGCATTCGCATATCCATTAAAATTACATCATAAGGAGGCTTTTCTTTTATTTTTTCCAGTGCTTTTTTGCCATTTTCCGCCGTATCAATATATATCCCTGTTGGTTCCAGAAAAGAGCTTATTATTTCGCGATTAATCTCCATATCCTCAACAACAAGTAGCCTTTTGTTTGCAAATTCTCTTTGGTTGTGCACAGGCAACGGGGCAGCTTCAGTTGTATCAAAGTCAGATAGGTCTAAGATTTCAAACTTCTCAACATGTGCAAGTTTTACGGTAAAAGTAAAATCTGACCCTTTGCCGACTTCGGATTTGACGCCGATTTCTCCATCCATAAGCTCAACAAGACGTTTACATATATTTAGCCCTAATCCGGAGCTAGCGTGCTCGCGGTTATTTACATCCACTTGCTCAAACATTTGGAATAGTCGTGCTTGATGCTCTTCCGGTATTCCTACGCCGTTATCAGATACGACAAATTTCAACTCACAAATCCCCTCTGCTTTTGAAATAATTGCCACACTGAGACTAATTTCTCCACCCCTGTTAGTGTAGGTTATGGCATTGGCCAGTAAATTAATTATTATTTGTGTAAGACGCTGATCATCTCCCCAAAAATACCTCGGTACGTCAACTCCCATGTTGATGTTAAACGTGTGCTCTTTTTCTTCCATTCTGAATTTAACTAATGACAAAACTTTTTGTAGCATCCTGCGTATGTCAAATTCAACAGGATGTAATTTCATTTTTTTTGCTTCAATTTTAGACATATCTAAAACGTCATTTATTACTCCCAGCAAATGACGTGCTGCTTCCGCTATTTTATCTAAAGCGTCATTTATTCGTTTTGGGTCATCGGTACTTTTTGCGATTGATACCATACCTATGATCGCATTCATCGGAGTTCGCATTTCATGGCTCATAATCGACAAAAATTCACCTTTGGCGCTACTTACCGCAACAGCTTGCTTTAGCGCTTCTTCTTGCCTTTTATAGGCTTCCTCAATTTCATTTGCCTGCATTTTTCTGTTAAAAACATTTGTAAGCATCAATCCTGTCGAAGCCAACATATTCATTTCCTCTTTTGAAAATGTTCGGTCATATTTGCAGTCATCAACACTGAAGAAACCAACAAATTCACCATTCATAAACAGTGGCAGTACAACAACCGACTTTATTTCATAATAGCCGATAAATTCGGCCTCTTTAGGAGGCAGCTCAGATATAGGTCCATTGATTGCTTCGCCCTTTAAGAATTTTTCATACCACCCTTGACAGATGCTGTAAGGAACGCTCGTGCCGAGTGGCACTTCAATTTTTTGCTTTCCAAAATCACTTAACCACTCATATCGCATTACAAAATGCCGCTCACCGTCTATCACTTCGTTACGCCATATTTGAACACGGTCAACGTCTAAACACTTTCCTGTTAGCTCCATCGCTTCAAACAAGGCTTCTAAAATTTCACTTTCCTTTGTCGTTAGTAATTTTTCTGCAACTTCCGTCATTGTATGCAAAAGTTTTTCGCGGTATTCAAGGGTTTCATGTGCTTGTGCAAGTAGTAGCGCATGTTTGTTCTCTGAGCAATTTGTTTCAAGATTATCCATTAACGTGTCCTCCATTTTTTCACATTCAGACTTTGCAAAAAATCTGCTTGTCAAAATATGCCTTTATTATACACGAGATTTGCATAAAGTACACATTAAAAATACATTGTATTCCAAATGGCGACTCGATTTTACTTGCACTGACACATCGAAAAGTGGTAGGATAACAGAGGGATTTGAAAAGATCCCAATTACATAAGAAAACTAGGAGAATTGTATGAGACTTAGAAAAGAACTAGATGAATTGCAAGAAGAAGAAATATTACTTATTTCACAAGTATCCGATGCGCTTGCACATCCTGCGCGAATTAAAATTTATAGATTTATTATGAAGTGCAATAAAGAAAGAGTTTCCGTATGTAACAAAGACGTTGTTGCTGCGTTTGACTATTCCCAAGCCACAATATCACAACACATTAAAAAACTCGTCGATGCCGAGCTCGTCACAGTGCAAAAAAACGACAAGTTTTCTATGTACTTTGCAAATTTTGGGATTTTAATGAAGTATCTTGATGCTACAAAAAAGTTTGAGTAGCTATTTATGATATTTCTCATTTTTGATTATTTTAAAGCTCCTGTAAACTTGCTCAAGAAGCATTACTCTGGCAAGCCTGTGCGGAAACGTCATCTTTGAAAAAGACAATCGGAAATCGGCTCTATCGGAAACTTCTTTCGAAAGACCCTCTGACCCTCCGATTACAAATACCACTTTACTCTTCCCTGAAAGCGAAAGATTCTCTAACGTGCTTGCCAATTTATCGGAGTCTATGTGCTTGCCACTTATCTCAAGGGTGATAACATAGTCTTCTTTTTTTATGCGCTTCAAAAGGTTCGCACCCTCTTCGTCTTTGTCATCTCTATCAGATTCTTTTATTTCGTCGATTTTTAATGTGCAATACTTGCTAAGCCGTTGGGAATAGTCAGCAACCGCATCTATCCAATACTGCTCTTTTAACTTGCCGACGCATAAAATTGTTATGTTCATGTTTAATCTCCGCATTAAATCAAATTCATATAAGTATAGCATATTTCTCGCATCACAAGAAAGAATAGATTTTTGCAACGTTCAAGGAGCTGACGCAAAGTCAGCCCCTTATATCGTTATTCATCTTGCAATTATTATAGTGTTAGAAACCATCTGCATCAGTCGTTGTGACCATGTCAGATTCGGGAAAACAAACAACGCAGCATTCATAATCAAGAGCATTTAATGAATGATCTTGTGATATTGTTTCTGATTCGCTATCAAGCTCTTCACTGCGCCAATATCGTACAGTGAACCAAACTTGGAAATTGTTCGAAACTCCGTTTGTTGCCGTTGCTGTAATCGAGATTGAGTTACAACAACAATTAATCTCAATGCAGTAACCAATCGCTCGTACTAACCCAGTTTGATCTACCGATACAAGATAAGGATGATCGGAGCTCCAAACTACTGTTTGATTTGCAGTAGTAGGAAATATTGTTGCTCTTAATTGTTCCACCGCTCCGGGTTCACGGATTGCTCCACACCACGATGCATCAATTAAAACGGCTCTCGGATTTGGGTTGGAAGGAATTGGGAATGAAACATCTAAGTTCAAAAATCCGTATCCAAGTGCACCCCAAACCTGAATGCGTAAGCGGCTTTCTCTCGCTAAGACAGGGTTACCAAGTTGACCACCAAAATTATCACCCCAAGTCCAAACTGTGCCATCGGCCCTGAGCGCAATATTATGAAAACTGTTTGTAGCAATCGCAGTAACATTTGCGAGATGTTGCACTCGTACAGGCATACGACGAACAGTTGACGTACCATCGCCAAGTTGGTTCATAGAATTAGCACCCCAAGCCCAAACTGTGCCATCATCTCGAAGTGCAATAGTGTGGTTACTACCTGCAGAAACCGCAATAACGTTTGTAAGGTTTGATACTTGCACAGGTGTATGACGTGCAGTTACAGTATTATCGCCAAGCTGACCGGAAGCATTGCTACCCCAAGCCCAAACTGTGCCGTCTGCTCTTAGTGCAACGGTGTGGGCACCGCCTGCGGAAATAGCAATAACGTTTGTAAGATTTTGCACTTGCACAGGCATATGACGAGCAGTTGTCGTGCCGTCGCCAAGCCTGCCACTTACATTATTTCCCCACGTCCAAACTGTGCCGTCACTTCTTAGGGCAACAGTATGAGAATCGTTTGCAGAAACAGCAACAACATTTGCAAGATTTTGCACTTGCACAGGTGTACTGCGCATGATTGTCGTTCCGTCACCAAGTCTGCCACTTCCATTATCTCCCCATGCCCAAACAGTACCATCGGTTTTTAGTGCAACGGTATGCTGAGTACCTGCTGAAACAGCTGCCACATTTGTAAGATTTTGTACTTGCACCGGTGTGCGCCTGGTCGTTGTAGTGCCATCACCTATCTGTCCCCTAGCATTGCCACCCCAAGCCCAAACTGTGCCATCATCTCTTATGGCAACAGTTTGGCTACTGCTAGCCGTAACGGAAATAACATTTGAGAGATTTTGCGTTTGTACCGGTACATTACGAGTAGTGGTAGTGTTGTCGCCAAGCTGACCACTGCTATTACTACCCCACGACCAAACTGTTCCGTCGTATCTTACAGAGGCACTATGCCTACCGCCTGCGGCAATCCTTTGTTCTATATTTGACACTACTCCGCCTTCACCAAACGTATACGATATCCTAGCCGTGATACCCGTGTTATGGCTTATAACTGCTAGTCTGCCGTTTATAGTTGCTGATTGCAAACCGCGAAGTGTATATCCTGTTCTTGCGGATATTATTGCTGTTACGGTGCTGCTATTACTTGCATCTGCACCAAACGGTGAAATGTCCGGTGACCAAGTTGCTGTTTCAATTCTATAAACAGCACCTCGACTACCAAGCAGCGGAAACTGTTGTTCTGTTCTTGCTCCTGCGATTGGCACTTCAACTTCAATTGCAACGCTAGGAATAACCGTCTCCGGATATATTTCTAACTCTCTGCTTTCAATCCGCGGACTGTTTCTCCACCTAAAAAATTCATTTATTTGTTCGTTGTCAAAAGTAAAAATCAAATCAACTGGAAAGAGTTCCGCTGATTGACAATGGACTTCCGCAGAAAGACCATGAGTCAGCAAAAATTGTCGTGTTTCTTCATTTGCTCTTTCAAAATCCGCTCGACTAATATTAAAATATCTAATGAAGCTAACTGCAACACTTTCGTTTTCCCTTTCTTCTGCACATCTCGAACGCCACCAAGCTTGATAAGTTTCTGATCCTACAATATCTACAAAAGCCGCAGGCAAATTATAAAACAAGAAGCGAAACCTTCCGTGATCATAACCTCCACCACCATAGTCAAGCTCATAATATAGCTCTTCATCAATTATATCATCTGTTCTACATCCTGATTCAGTGTTTGACATTAAATCAGCAATTTCTGTTTGTGCGTTAGAAATATCATTATTCGCACAACTACTTAAAAGAATCATCAGTAAAATCATTATGATACTGATTATCGTTATTTTTCTCATAATCGTAACCTTTCCTTTCTATTACTATAATTATTTTCAAATACATACTTTTATGACCTTGGAATTAGAAAATACATCTAGCTTGTAGGCACGTTCCAATTACGTTCTTCCCATATTCTTATGGTAACACTACTGCCACCGAAAGCATCATGCGAGTAAAAAAATCTTGGATTTATACGATTTCTAATTACAACTTGTCGATCAGTGCTTCCCCAAGTAGCAATTCCACTACTAGATATTTCAAAATGCAAATGCCCAGAACTTCTTGGTGCGCCCGTTCTTCCGGCATAACCGATTACTTGCCCTCTCATTACTCGCCTATGCATTTCAAGGGTTGGCGCATATTGCAGATGATGGTGAACAAATATCAATTGCTGTCCTGTAGCCGGATCTCTGTAACGAGGGTTAGTTGACCTTATCGAAATACTATAACCTGTGCCTTCTTCACCAGGTGCAAAAGTTCTTCTCACGTAGTGTACAACATATCCATCAACAACTGCTAATACTGGAGTACCGCGTGTTGCTGCACCTCCACCGCTATGTCTTTGTATGTCTATGCCCATATGTAGCCCTGCATCTGTTCGCGGACCGAATGCAGAGCTAATGTGGTTAAAATTCCGATTTTCCCTTATATATAATCCATCTCCTTCTCTAGAACCAAGTGGCCAACCTATTCCCATCGCCAAATATCGTGATTGATGTGCTCGTCGAACCAAACCTACATCAACAGTTACACTGGCTGCCAATCCGTTACTTGTTCGAGCTATTAAAGTAGTTGCGCCTGCAGCACGTGCAGTCACAAGACCATTTGTGTCTACAGTTGCGATATTAGTATTAGCAATTGACCAGGTCACACTTGTGTCGGTAGCATTTTCCGGCAATACCGTTGCCGTAAATTGCTGTGTCCTATACCTAACTGGGTCAACAAGAAGTCTTGTAAATACTGCCGGAGATATCGTTACACCAGTCGGAATAACTTCTGGAGGAATTACCGAACCAATTGGACTGCCAAAACGTTGCTCAATTACTGCTCTATTTCTTGTCGATATCATGTTAAAAACATTTTGCCCTGAAAAGTCACCAAGTTTTGTTACAAATAAGTTAAATCTATCTCGGTTATTTGTCGGTACACGATTTGACGGCAAGTTATTAAAATATCGGAATGTTTGCCTAAAAGGCTCCCACCCTATCCTGCCTTGTATATCCACAAAAATTGTCGCAAGACCAAAAGCAAAATTCATGCAATCCCATGCGTTAAATCCATTGCGACTGTTATATCCCCAAATTGAATGATCTCTAAAAAGATTCGCATAGTTTCTTCCTGTGTACCATTGTCGCATCTCTTCTATATGAAATCTTACACCTGGCACTGTATCTGCGACGTAAAATGTTTTGAAGAATGCAAAAAATTCTATGCAAAATTCCCATCTACGACTCCCAAAGTTATGGCTCATTTCATGTATGATAATCTCTCCCCAATCATTACTAGCTAGTCGCATCATAAAACTTCGAGCAAAAGGTCTGTAAATGCCAATAGGATTTCCCGCCCAACCTGCTACTTCAAACCACGTACTTTGCCCATCTGGTAACGCCCCACCAGGTACGGTTCGTGCCGATCTTATTGTCATTTGCGACATAGGCGCATGACCAGTTAGCCTTTCAAGGGCATCGTACACTGTTTCCATTCGGTTAATCCATGTGGTGAAGTTCGCCAACGTTGCTTGGTCCCGATCTTGTTCTTCAAAGTATGTAATAATTCGACCTCTATTTGAAATTGACCTTGTTAGGGTTTCTGTTGTATTGTGTGGCGGTAAAACTCTGCGAAATATAGTATTATTTCCGCCAATCGAAGCTCCGCCGTCAGTTGACCACATAAGCGCAAACTGATATAAACCACCCGGAACCAATCCGCTTATAGTAACTAGCCCATTTGCTCTGTTTGTATTATTTTGATGTATAATCCATCTAATTTCACCTTGATTAAAGTCCCAAAATCCAAGAGTGTTTCCCCGTGCACCAGACACCGGAAAAGTTAAGTTAAGCGTTACTGAATTTGACGTCATGCTATGAATCGTAATAGCAGGCGTTGAAGACATTGGCATTATTGCACTGCCTTCTTCAATTTGACTAAACTGAAATTCCCAAGCCTCTTCTTCAGTCGCATAAACAGTATAATCCAATATTATAATTGGTGCAGTAGCTCCCATTCCGGGGCTAGGTTCATACATTTCCATTGTTTTCAAGAATTCATCAAAAGGTACTTCTTTATAAGACGTCCATTCTTCCCAATTTGTTGCATCATCTAACCAAAAATCGGGTGAGTCTTGTTGCACCTGAAATGCGATTGCTTGATCGAATGCAAGTGCGCTCCCCAAAAACATAACTAGCGCAAGACAAATTGCGATTATCTGCCGTGCGCTTTTCCCTTGATTTAGTGTGCTCGTTCTTTTTGTCATATTCGTTATCATAACTTTTTTCTCCTTTCTTTACTAAAAATTGCGATTTGTCAAAATTGACCTTGTGTCTTTCTCCCACATGTGCTTAATCGGGAGATGAAAGGTAGATTTTTAATTATTTTGAAATTTTCTTTTTATTAGAATACTATATCATTTTGTTTTTGTAAAGAAAATTTTGTCATTTTTCTATATTTTTTACTAAATTTTTAGATTTTTTCTTCAAATGATTATATTTGTCATTTTTATCTATACACGGTGCATGTTTTCAATACAACGTCAACAAAGTAAACAAAAGCCATTTATTGCATAATCAAAACAACGAAAAAGCCGACAGTTGTTTTCGTCGACTTGAAAAAAGCAATTATTAATGATTTTCTATTATACTGCAACAGTTTTTCGATGACGTCAGATAATCGAAACCGGCGACATCAGGCAGAGTAATGCGCGCTCATCTCATCCCCTGCTATTATGCCCAGTCCGATATGCGTATCGATAAAGTGGCTCTTTTCTTCAAGTAAATTTTTGATAGTTTGATATGCCATTTCAGGAAAGTTGTTTTCTTTACTAAGATGAGCTAAAAGAACATGTCTGTACTTCTTTTTTTCTGAAAGGATTTTGCATATTGCATCTGCTGCATCCACATTTGAAAGATGCCCCGTTTTACCTAAAATACGTTGTTTTAAAAAGTACGGATACCTTCCTATGCGGAGCATTTCCACATCGTGATTAGCTTCTATGACAAGTATGTCTGCATCTTTTATCTCATGAAAAATGTCGTCATTTAATACTCCCGTATCCGTTAATATGCTTATTTGTTTGCCGCTTTTATAAAACGAAAAACCAACAGGTTCCTCTGCATCGTGTGACAGTAAAAACGGTCTGACTTCAATGTCACTTATCGCAAAAGGCTCTCCCGTTTGAAACGTTACTCTTTGTTTTTCTTCTACAAGGGGGTGTATGTTTTTCCAAGTTCCGTGATTTGCATATGCCCGAACATGTGGCATCTTTCTCGTTAACGTTCGAAGGCTTTTAATATGATCCGTGTGTTCATGAGTTATTAAAACAGCGCTTATTTTATCTACGCTTACTTCTGCATCTTCCAAAGATTTAAAAATTCTTCGCCCACTTATTCCGGCGTCAATAAGTATTGCAGCCTTTTCAGACTGCACAAGATAACAATTACCACTACTACCACTTGAAAACGAACAAAATGTCAAACCCATATCTATCTCACTAAATAAAATAATTTATTGCTAAAAAACTTTCCTCTCTACCAAATTCTATCGCTATACGCTATAACAAGAAACACGTTAGTAAGAATAAGCACTATTATTAAAATTGTTTTAGCTTTAGACCAGTTCATAAACGATACCCCAACGGCTCCCCACTCTCAATATCAAAGTAAAACTCAATCCCATATATCGTCACAACCCATGCCGCTTTGAGTTTGTTTTCTTCCTCGTATATTTTAACATATCCGGAGTCCAAACGTGTTGTTTTTTGTACAATTATATTAAACTTTGTATCTTGCGAAAGAGCTTCTTCATTTACTCTTTGTGTATTTGCTAACGTTTCCCATATGAACTCCGTATTATTCGGAATTAAATTGACCATTGAAGAAAACACTTGCCGGTATTCACCTTGTGTCTCTAAAACTTCACCCACATAAAAATTTATCATTTGCCGTCTGAAATATGAAACTTCACCATTGCTCACGTCTATTATCATTGCGTCGCCATGTTGGTAAAATACCCTGCCGTCTCCAAGCTTAACACCAAAAATAAAGCGTAATCCACTTTGACCTGATACCGGATTTACCTTGACTTCCCTTATAAAAGGTGTAAGGGGAAGACTATTTATGGAATTAAACCCACCCTGCATTGCAATAAATTCGTTTGCAACAGAAAACGCCTGAAGATAGCTAAGCTGTACAGCATTTCGGCTATTATTTTGCCGTCTATATTCTAAAACCCCTGTATGGTGCGCAACTACCACAAGTTCGCCATATCCATACATGTACATAACTGTGCCATTAGCCTCTTCGATTCGCCTTACAAAATCAAAATTGTCGCCAAAAAAACTTCTGATTATTTCAGTTGCCTCGTCTTCTTGTTTAACAAAATCTTCTCTTGAGTAACTTATATCATGTAAATTGCTTTCCACCGATATCGGCCAAAGTGTATTATTTTCTATCCCACCACCTACAAAAGTCGCAAGGGGAAAGTATATCGGATCTATTGGTGTATTTTCAATAGCGGCTCTTAATGGATCAAAGCAATCTGATCTTGTTCCTGCAATTCTAAAATAGCGCCCTGCTCTTCTGTCACGTACAAACAAACTGTCGTCAAGCCCGGCGACATAAGCAATTTCGCTTACTGCGTTAATATTGTCTGCACCTGAAATTCTGTCGATTCCGTGTAATTCAGTAAGCGCACTAAATGGTATAAAATATTCAAAAACGGCTCTGATTGATTGCCGTCTTATTAACTCTTCATAAACTTCACGTGGTATTTCTTCTACAACAAGATTTCTTCCCACTGAAAACGATCGAAAGCCGTACATCATTAGTTCAAAATTATCATTTGTAATAGTATGGGTACCGCCGCCAAAGGAAATTTCCATCCGGTCGGGCTGAAATAACTCCCGTGGTTCTATTGCGATTGACCTTGGATGGTTATTTTCATCTGCTCCAACTCTAAAGTTTTGATCTCCCCAAAAGAAATACAAAAGTAGTATTGTTAATAAAAACAATACTACCAAAACTACACTTTTTATGTTTTCAATAAGCCTTACGCTTTTTGATACGTTCATATGTTGTACCTTGTTACTACATTAGTTCCCGAAAATTGCTCTAAGTACATTTCTTAAAAACTGTGCTGTTCCCGAACTTTGCGATGTTGTAGGCGCTGCGTTCGTTGCATTTGTTTCCGGTGCTCTAACTTCTACAGGGCTTGAGTTTGTATGAATAACCTCGCCGTTTTGATTAATTGTTTCTACTGTTATCCTATATATTCCCGGCGTTACATCTTCGACTCTTCTTGTGAAAAAACTCAAGTTGTTAACGTTTGTAAAGTCATCAGCAGTTCCAACTGCGACACTTCTTATTTGATTGCCGGCTGCAGCTAAATGCTCTGTCAAGTTTAAACTTCTGTCTTCACCGTTTACAACAACAAATTCTTGGGTAACCGAAACTCTTATTGTGACAGGTGCCGTCATTTTAACCGAAACAAGGAGATTGTCCGAATACACGACGCTTCCTGATACAGGATTTACAATGGTTACGTATGGGTTTGGGGTTGGGTTTTGTGTTTCCGTTGCAAAAATCGCTGCCGTACTCATAAATAGCATAACTACTACTATTAGCATTGATATAATTGCAATCCTGTTAGTACGCATGTTTTCGTTCTCCTTTCTAAATTTTGGTAATTTTGGGCACGCAAAAAGCTCCTATGTCCCCTCAGTATACAATAATTTTATTACGAACAAGTTACGCTGATTTTAAGATGCTTTTACATCTGTTTTTTTAATTCCTCTATCGCCGAATTATGTTTTACCGAATCAGAGATACTGACAGCTTCTTCGTAATATTGTAACGCTTCTTCGAACTTTTTCTCTTTTTCGCAGATTTGACCTAACCAGTACAAACACGAGTCGCATTTCGGGCGAGAGCACCACGCACCTTCTTTTGACGGCGTGTCTACCATACTTAAAAACAGTTCTTTTGCTTCTTCAATTTTGCCAAGTCCAAGCTTACATACTGCCGTATACACATTATAGCAAGGTGACGGCTCTTCTTTGCTTTTCGTTTCATATAGTGACATTGCCATTTTATAGTCCGCTTTTATAGCAAACGATGAAAGAAATGCTTTTTGTTTTGCGCTTGCCTTAGCTCTTTCAATATATGTGCGTGGCTCGTCAGGTCTAAGCTTAATAGCACGGTCATAACTCTTTAACGCTTCGCCATAATTTTTGAAATGATACATATGCATATATCCCATGTTTTCGTGAGCGTCCGCAAAATTTTCGTCAAGTTCCAAAGCCATCTCAAAATATTTAAGCGCATTTTCAGCGTCATTTAAATTTCCTTTGTACGTAATTCCTATCTCGTTATATATGCCCGCCATAGTCCACCCCGGTATTTCTTCAGGAAACTCGGCCGCTTCAAGCATACATTTTAAGGAATCTTCGTAACGACACAATCTTTCAAATACAAATCCTCTTTGCATTAAAATCGTGCCTTTGTTTCCTGCCTGCATTTCTTCACTTTTGTCAAGCATTTCAAGAGCTTCGTCATAACGTTTAAGCACTCGCAAAGAAAATGCACACTCTTCATACAAATCCGCTTGATCAGGTTCTTTTTCAAGCGAAATTTCATACTGTGCTAAAGCTTCTACATGCTTTTCTTTTCGTCCCAAATAAAACCCAAAATACCTGTGTCCCATTCCGC
>JGI20163J26743_11538362_pt1 | contig 20315 bp, 20 predicted proteins | sample TergutCu122P1_FD_26743 | JGI IMG/M metagenome (IMG submission 26743) | reverse complement strand
AACGCCGCATATGCAGGGCTAATCTGCAAGTGAGCGTCGACGACAAGTGGCGGAAAATCGACCAAAAAGTCTTGCGAACATATATTTGACGACACGACCTAACCTTCATACGGGTCTTTAAGCCAATCGTTAAACATTTCACGTACATTATTAGCTCTGTCAAAAGAAAGTGCGCCTCCAAGCCTTCGTAAATACCATCTATACACATATTCTTCCACAGTCGTAACCACATTGCCGTTTCTGTCTTTGCCAAGCAGCGGTACTACCATTCTTCTCAATTCCTCATCTGTCGGGTCTCTGTAATAATCTCTATGCACCACAGATATGTCAATGCGCGGGGTTAATTTAGCCTCCATCTCAGGCGGGCGTCTGCCGAAAACGACTAAAGTAATGGGCATAACGTACTGCGGCAGCCTAAACAATTGCTTATGCTTCTGATAATTTATTATCATGTCCGCGATATAGCAAGAGCCGATTCCCAAAGACTCAGCGGCAATCACCATATTTTGAGCCGCGAGCAAAGCGTCAATGGCGCATAGTATTATTTCATCTTCTCTGGGATGATTAAGCTTGGTACTGCTGGTTTTCACATACATATTAAATAATCTGAACCACCGCCTAAAGTCGCTCATTACAGCGTAAACACCCGGCGCTGTCGCAATAAACGGCTGATTGTCGCAGGTTTTAGACAAGGTCTTTTTTAATATAGGGTCGCGCACATCTATCAAAGTAAACTTGGACATCCTGCCGCCGTTTGGAGCCCTAATTGCGGCTGAGGTTATGATTTTCCTTTCTTCTTCCGTAATTGAGTCCGGCACGAATCTTCTTACGGAGGATCTCTCTTCGATTACTTTTATGGTTTCATTCGCATACTCTCTCATGTTCTGTCCTCCTAACCTTCATACGGGTCTTTAAGCCAATCGTCAAATATCGCCCTTACGCTGTTGGCTCTTTCAAAGGAAAGCGCACCTCCAAGCCTTCGTAAGTACCAGTGGTTTACATATTCCTCTACGGTTGAGGTTACATTGCCAAAGCCATCCTTTGCGAGCAACGGCTCCACCATTACGCTTAACTCCTCATCAGACGGGTCTCTGTAATAATCTTCATGCACCAAAGGTATATTGATGCGCGGAGTCAACTCAGCCTCATAATCGCCAGGGGGCTTACCAAGTACAACCAAAGTAATAGGCATAACATACTGAGGCAGCTTAAACAGCTCCTTATGCGTCTCATAATTCAATACCATGTCTGCGATAAAACAAGAGCCAATCCCTAAAGACTCGGCGGCAATTACCATATTTTCAGCCGCAAGCAGGGCATCTATTGCGCATAGAATTATTTCATCCTCTCTGGGATGATTAAGCTTAGTGCCGCTGGTTTTTACATACATATTGAATAATCTAAACCATCGCCTAAAATCACTCATTACAGCGTAAACACCAGGTGCAGTCGCAATAAAAGGCTGATTGCCGCAGGTTTTTGCCAAAGTTTTTTTTACTATCGGGTCCCGCACATCAATTAATGAATATTTGGACATCCTGCCGCCGTTTGGCGCTCTAAACGCGGCGGAAGTAATGATTTCTCTTTCTTCTTCCGTAATAGAGTTCGGTAAGAAATTTCTTAAAGAAACTCTCTCTTCGATTACTTTTATGGTTTCGTTTGCGTACTCTTTCATATTCTACCCTCCTAAATCAACTCGTCCAATTCAAATCCGCGGCTAAGTGGCAGGCCACATAATGATTTTCCTCAAGCATTATGAACGGCGGCTGTTCGTTATAGCATATTTCCTTGGAATAATTGCAGCGCGAGGCAAAGCGGCAGCCCGGCATTCCTCCGAGAGGCGTCGATATCTCGCCTTTTAGCAAAACCCTCTTCGGCTTATTGCCCAAAGTGGGCACAGGAATGGCTGATAGCAGAGCCTTCGAATAAGGATGGAGCGGGCGCTCGAACAATTTACCGGAAGGCGCCTTTTCAACCAAATGCCCGAGATACATCACACAAATCTCATCCGAAATATGCTTCACCACGGAAAGATCATGAGTGATAAACATATACGTCAGCTTCATTTCTTCCTGCAAATCCATCATCAGGTTTAGTATCTGCGCCTGAATAGACACGTCCAGCGCCGATACCGGCTCATCACAAACAATAAACTCCGGCTTGAGCGCAATAGCACGCGCCACGCCTATTCGCTGGCGCCTGCCGCCGTCAAGCTCATGGGGATAGGAGCTTTCAAAACGCCTGGCCAAACCAACCATCTCCATCAGCTCATAAACTCTTTTATTCATGTCTGCCTTATTGCTATACAATTTGTGCCTTATTAACGGTTCACCAATAGTTTGTGAAACACTCATACGCGGATCAAGTGAAGAAAACGGGTCTTGAAATATCATTTGCATATCTTTATGGTAGGTTTTCAGCTTCTTCTTCTTAGCGTCTGTAATGTCTTGGTCATTAAATATAACTCTCCCGTCCGTAGGCTTTAAAAGCCGCACTATCACTCGCCCCAGGGTAGACTTGCCGCAGCCGGACTCGCCCACAACACCAAAGGTTGTGCCCCTTTTTATCTGAAAGTTCACGCCGTCTACTGCGTGAATTGTGCCCTTGGGTGTTTTAAAATATTTCTTAAGATTCTTTACTTCTACAATTGCATCACTCAACAGCCCCATCACCTCTTTCCGGCAACCAGCATTTTACTTGGTGCGAGTCTCCTATCTGTTTTACAGGAGGCAGCTCTTTTTCACATCGTGCAATTTTTTCATCACAGCGTTCGGCAAACTTACACCCCTCAGGCAAGTCCGCCGGGTCCGGAATCATACCCGGAATGGGCTTAAGCCTCCTGGTCGCTACATTCAAATCGGGAATGGAGTTAAACAAACCCTTTGTATATGGGTGCCCGGGGTGTAAAAATATATCTTCCAAAGTGCCGTACTCTACTATCTCACCGCAGTACATTATGGCCACATTATCGCACATTTCAGAAACCACACCCAGATCATGGGTGATAAAGAGCATTGAGGTATTAAAATCCCTCCTCAAGTTGTTCATAAGCTCTAAAACCTGGGCTTGAATTGTAACGTCAAGCGCGGTAGTCGGTTCATCGGCAATTAAAAGAGCGGGGTTACACGCGAGTGAAATAGCTATAACCACTCTCTGTCTCATTCCCCCTGAAAACTGATGAGGATACTCCGCGTATCTTTCGCCGGAAATACCAACTATCTCAAGCATCTCTCGCGCTTTAAGGGTAGCATCGACCCTGGAGGTTTTTTCATGAAGACGTATAACCTCGGCAATCTGTTCACCTACCGTCAGCACAGGGTTCAGGGCAACCATAGGGTCCTGAAAAATCATTGAAATGCTTTTACCTCTAATTTTTCTGTAAGAGTCCGCCGACCGGTCAAGCAAATTTTCACCTTTGAAAAATATTCCATCTGCTTTTACTTTTGTCTGTTCCTCAGGCAGCAGATGCATAATCGACAGAGCCGTCGTTGTTTTTCCGGCTCCGGTCTCTCCGACTAATCCAAGCGTGCGCCCTTCTTCAAGAACCAGGTCAATCCCGTTAAGCGCTTTTATCACAGATGTATCCGAATGATACTCCACCCATAAATTACGAATTTCCAATATGTTATTAACCATATTCACACACCTATCTTTTAAGCCTCGGGTCTAATGCATCTCTTAAACCGTCGCCCAGTAAATTAAGCGCAAGTATAGTAGTCATTATAGCAACACCGGGAAAGGTAACTATATGCCAATAGTCTCGTATATACTGTCTGCCCGCGGCAAGCATGGCACCCCATTCAGGGCTTGGCGGGCCTATGCCCAGGCCTATAAAGCTTAACGTAGAGGCGGATAGTATGGCAAAAGCTATGCCTAAAGTAAATTGAACAATAATCGGAGCCATAACATTAGGCAGTACATGCCTTACGATTATTTGCAGATCATTGCAGCCTATCAAACTTGCAGCTTCAATAAATTCGGCTTCTTTAATAGACAAAACTGAAGCGCGGACAATCCTTGCAAAAGAAGGCACTGCGGCCACTCCTACCGCAATTATGAGATTAAACATGCCGGGTCCGAGAGTCGCCGCAATTATCATAGCGAAAAGTATATTAGGTATGGCAAGGAGTATATCCATACATCTCATGATAACATCGTCTATCCTGCCGCCGTAAAACCCGGAAATGGCTCCCAAGAACCCACCGAAAACCGACGAGATGGTAACAGAAACCACTCCGATAACAAGAGAAATCCTTCCACCGAAAATTATCCTTGTAAATACATCACGCCCGATATGATCAGTGCCAAACCAATTAGTCCTGTTGGGAAACCTAAACATATTGGGCAAATCCATCCCGTCATAGGGAAATCGCATAATCCAAGGGGCCAAGGCGGCACTGATTACAAGAGCCGCAAATATTACAAACCCCGTAACGGCCATTTTATTCTTGCAAAACCTTCTGAAAAACTGGGCGCCAAAGCTGTTGCGGCTTCTCTTAGTTGTTTTTTCCATCCCTTACACCGCCTCTTTTTTAGACCTTTTATATTGCGATCTTATCCTCGGATCGATATAAGCGTAAATTATATCGACACCCAAATTAACCAGGCTAAACACAACAGCCAAAAGCAGGACGCCGCCCTGAACTACAGACAAATTCTGAAGCCCTATAGCGTTAACCAGAAGCATGCCCAGTCCGGGTATGGCAAAAACAGCCTCAACAACCACAGCACCGCCCAGCTGTCTGCCAAACTGGAGTCCAATAATGGTAACAACCGGAATAAGCGCGTTTCTCAGGGCATGTTTGTAAATAACAGTACTCTCCTTATGCCCTTTAGCCCTGGCCGTACGTATATAATCTTGCCTTATGACCTCCAGCATACTCGCGCGGGTAGTACGCATTATATTGGCTATGCACCCCGTCCCGATAGTCAGCACAGGCAAAACCCAAAACGAGGGCCCAAACCAGCCCGAAGCCGGGAACCATCCCAAATGCAGGCTAAATATCACTATCATTATCAGACCCTGCCAAAACGAAGGCATAGAGACACCTATAAGACAAAAAAAGGTAACTACTTTATCAAAAAGCGAATAAGGTTTTGTCGCGGAGAGTATCCCCGCCGGGATTCCCAATATGGCCGCCAAAACAACACTCATTGTAGCCAACAAAAAGGTGGTCGGAAAACGCGCAAGCACCTCCTCCGTCACAGGCATATTTGTTGTAAACGATATACCCAAATCACCCCTGGTCACAATACCTATTAAGTACACGACAAACTGCTCAACAAACGGCTTATTAAGCCCATGCATTTCATTAAACGCATAAACCTGATCGGGCGTTGCCATTTGCCCAAGGGCCAGAGTTGCCGCACATCCGGGCGTCAGCCTCATTACCGCAAAGACTATGAATACAACACCAAGAATTACAGGGATAGTCTGAAGCAGCCTCAGCATTATAAATTTTATCATGTATATTCCTCATTTAATAACAAGATTGTAATATTGGCAATGGTACATAACCCGCTTTCGTCCGAAAAGACGCAGGAATGGGCTCGGCATCAATGCCTGTCAGTTTTTGTGATTTACCGATGTAACCCTTGGGGAGGAAGGAAGCTTTAAAAATTTTCCTTCCCCCAAGGGTTTTATTCTTTCTTACGTCCGTTTGTCCTTTTCAGATTAATCAGCAAAAGTTACCAACCAGTAGTCGTAACGCTGAGATGCGCGGGACACAAGGTTTTGGATATTGTTTCTATATCCTACGAAAACGAAACCTACATTAAAGTTGACCATCGGCGCCTCATGGGCAATCAATATCTGAGCCTCTCTGTACATTTCCATACGCACTTCATGATCCATCTCAGCTGCTGCGGCGTCAAACAAAGCGTCAAGCTCGGCATTTGTGAAAAAGCTGCGGTTTCCGCCTCCGCCATGATTTCTGGAATGGAGAATTGCGCCGATAGCGTAGTCGGCATCACCTGTAATAGCTGTCCAGCCGCCTAAGAACATTTGCTGCCTGCCATTAACAATAGCATCTAACCACACGCCGCGATCAAGCGCCCTTATTTCCATGTCAATGCCGACTGCGGCAAGGTATGCCTGTATAATTTCCGATATCGGCTGACTGCCGTTTGTGTATAGCGCTGTGGCAAAGCCATTGGGGAAACCGGCCTCCGCCAGAAGCTGCTTGGCTCTTTCGGGGTTATATGGATATATAACACCGGGATTGTAATGGCCTATAACCATTGGAGACATGGCGGAATAGGCTCTGACTGCACGCCCTCTGAAAGCCGCTTGGATAACGGTATCAATGTCGATTGCGTGTGTAATGGCTTGGCGAACTCGAATGTCGTTAAAAGGCTCTATACCATGATTGAAGCTCATCCATGAGGTATTGAGTATCTCAAGCTGCTCAATTGTAATTTCATGCGCGTTTCGCTCCATTAGGCGTATCGCGTCGTTAAGGTGAAGTGCCAGCGCAATGTCAACTCCGCCTGTTTCAAGCTCAATGGCTCTGGTTGATGCTTCGGGAATAAATCTGTGGAAAAGGTATGTGTATGATACAAACGGTCCCCAGAAATATTCATTTACCCTATACCTGACAAAATCACCTAAAGCTCTCTCAACCAGTACAAAGGGGCCTGTACCTATTGGCTGGTCAGGGTTAAAATCGGTTGAACATACAATAGAAGAAAGAGGATGCGCCAAGCCGTTTAAGATAGGAGCAAACGGATAGTGCAGTCTCAAAAGAAATGTGTAATCATCTTCAGCAACACTGTTTGCCGCGTCGATTGCATCAAGCATTCCCACCGCAAAAACAGAGGTTTCCGCATGGCCTAAGGAGAATCTTACATCCTCCGCAGTCATTTTATTGCCATTTGAGAAATAAACATCATTACGCAGATGAAACCTGATAGTAGTATCGTCTATTATGTCCCAAGAGGTAGCCAATGACGGCCTGAGAACTCCGGCGGCGCAGTCAAACGTAAGCAGAGTGTCAAAAACCAAATCCGTCATATAACCTGTCCCTATGTCATTGCCGCCGAAGGGGCTTAAGGATGATGGCTCGGCGTTAATGGCAACTGTCAGGGTTCTGTCCGATCTTACTTGTGCTCCTGTCGGCTGTTCCGGTGTTCCGGGTGCCGTCGGTGTTGTTGCTGTGGCCGGTGTTTCCGGCGGAGTCGGAGCCGCTGTCGGCGCGCAACCCGCTATAATACTTGAAGCCATAACCAAAGCAAGTATAATGCTCATAATTTTCTTCATATTTCCATTCACCTCATTTTTTGAATTTAATATTTTAAGCGCATCGTCTCCTATCCAATGCACAAAACATTTATTTTTACGCCATAACCTTACACGCGCTCTCTATTACACAGTCAACATGCCGGTCGCTAATATGGCGATTTGTAACCATACGGACAGTTGTTGCATTCCGCACACCGCAAATAATATTGTATTTTTCTTTAAGTTCTTTGCCAAAGTAAAAAGCATCTTTATCGCCGTCAAATTTTAAGAACACGATATTTGTCTGGACGGATTCAAGGTTAACCGATATCCCGGGGATGCCGCTAAAGCCTTCCGCAAGCCTTTTTGCGCTCTTATGGTCATCGATAAGCCTATCAGTCATCTGATTAAGCGCGACTATACCCGCTGCCGCCAAAATGCCCGCTTGGCGCATACCGCCGCCCAACATTTTACGAATCGCCACAGCTTCTGTTATAAACTCCTTGCTTCCGGCAATCATTGAACCGACAGGCGCGCTTAAGCCTTTTGACAAGCAAAACATCACGCTGTCTGAGTATTTTACAATCTCTTTAACGTCTGCCTCCTGATATACAGCCGCGTTAAATACTCTGGCGCCGTCCATATGCAGCTTGAGGTTATTCTCATCGGATATTTTTTTGAATTCTTTTAAATATTCAATCGGATAAACCGTTCCGCCGCCGAGATTATGAGTGTTTTCTATACAAATCATGCCGGGCGGCGGAAAATGTATGTCTTTGTGACGGATGGCTGCCCTTAAATCATCCGGGTCAAAAATACCGTTTTTGCCCATTATCTGATTTGGCATTAACCCGGCAATGCGCGCAATACTGCCACCCTCAAGCGCATTAATATGGCTGGTGGTTTCCACAAAAACCTCTTTGCCTGCCGGACAGTGACACATCAAGGCTATGAGATTGCCCATTGTGCCGCTTGGGACAAACAGAGAGTCCTCCATACCCAGCATCTCGGCCGTTAGTTTTTGCAGCTTCGCAACAGTAGGGTCTCCTCCGTAAACATCGTCGCCAAGCTCGGCTTTGCGCATAGCGTCATACATTTCCTCTGTCGGATAGGTTACGGTGTCGCTCATTAAATTAATAATCTCCGTCATTTTGAGCCTCCGTGATTTTACTGCATTGTTTGTACTCTTTGCATTAATTCATCATTAATCACAGACCAAATCCTTAACAATACTCTCTTTATATGCCTGCAGATGAATTTTTTCACCGCTTACAACTTCCTTACAAGACAGCACCGTCTTCCCGTTCACTTTTACAAGACATTTACCGCAAGCCGCTTGTTTACATGCCGCGTGTCTAAAAAACGCCAATGTCGGGTCTATGTTTTGGTAAATATGCTCAAGTAAATTCATAACCGAATATACCTGATCTTCATCCATAAACACCGTATACTCCTGAGTATAACCCTTTTGCGCAGCCTCCGGGTCGAATCTGTCGATTATAATATCTATCTTATTCATAGCGCACCTCTTAACTAAGTCTTGTAACGACCTCTTCAATATACTTTTGATAAGCTACTTTGCCCTTATCCGTACAGAAGTTATTCTTAACATTTTCCATTTCTGTATTAAACAAAATATCTTTGATGACGATATTTTTAAGAAACTCGTCATTGTCAGTGTATAAATAATCTGTTCGAATGTGGCAGCCGCGGCTTTCTTTGCGCAGGAGAGCGCTTTTCAAAATTGCGCCTGCAACCACCAGAGAACTTCTAAGTTGTAAAAAATCCTGCCATTCTCTGTTATAAATCTTCGATTTTGAGCTGAATGTCACATTCGGCAGCTCTGTATTTAAAAGTGAAAGAGTTTCGTCAAAAGCTGTGGTCATATCCTCTTCGTTTTTCAGAACGGACAAGCCTTTGGAAGTAACCTTATGCATAGCTTGAATCAGCTCTCTGGGAGATTTGCCGCCTGTATTGCCAAAGGGTTTTTGCAATTGCTCGCACAAGTGCCAAACAATGTCTTCGCACGCCTTAACAGGCTCTGCCTTTAGCGCGTATGCGCCGGCACTCTCCCCTGCCACGGCTCCTTCAATAAGCATCTCGGTGGTGGCAGCCGAAACTCTGTTTGACCCAAACAATCCACCTGCGCACTCACCCGCCGCAAACAGGCCGGGGATGCTGCTTTCCATGCGTTCGTTTATCCGTATCCCACCCACAAAATAATGAGCGGCGGGAGTCACCACAAGGGCTTCGCCCCTGCCGATAATTTCCATAATATCCTTATAAATACCCATGCTGAGCGAAGGCAGCATGTCATATAATTCATCCATAACATTTGTCGGATGCTTAGGCAGGCTTAAGTACACACCGCCTCGCTTGGTTCCTTTGCCGCTGTTTATTTCTTTTTGAATAGCGTATGACATTAACATTTTGTTCCATTCGGTATCAAGCGCAAGCACCTCAACCTCGCGGGAGAAATACTTCATGGTAAATTCCTGCCCGAACTTGTTTAAACGCTTTCCTACGCCAATAGTTGCGAATATATAAGGTAAAATATTACCCTTATATATTTCAGGGTAAGAAATAACATCAGGGCAATACGAAACCATTTCCATATCAATAAGCTCAGCGCCTGCCCGAAGCGCCGCCGCCTGACCCTCGCCGCATAAATCGGTGCTTCCGCTGTTATGAGAAAATGCGTTATGCGCGCCGCCTGTGGCAAGCACAACGGCTTTAGCGGCAATATATTTTATCTCGCCTGAATTAATATCAGCCAGTATAACTCCTTTACATACGCCGTTCTCAACAACCAAATCCGTAAATACGGTGTCTTCCATAATGCTTGCCTTAAGCTCCTTCACTCGTTTCATAAGCGAGTCAAGTATGTCGGAGCCAAATACGGCTATTCCGCGCTCACCCTCCAAACCACGCACTTTCATGCCCCAATCCATAAGCTCTTTAATCCTATCCGGGGCGGTGTTGACAAATATATCGACAAGTTTGTCATTGTTAAGATAAAACCCTTCGTGAATCGTGTCTTCATAGAATTTGTCTTTCGAGTCATACTTATTAGTGCCGGTTATGCCCATATCATGCAGGCTCTTCCCGTCACAAGCGATATCTGCGGAAATATTGGCTCCCGCCAAAAGAGTAGCACCCGAACGGTTCACCTTTCCCTTTGAGACGACCAGTGTTTTCGCGCCTTTTTCGGCGGCACCTATGGCAGATCTGAGCCCCGCGCCGCCGCTTCCAATTACAACTACATCAAAGTATTCCTGAGTGTTCATGCAATGAATCCTCCTAAAGAATTTTCAGATCCAACGAGCTCTCACTCAATGTCCTGTAACCTTCTTGCGTAATTACTATTGTATCCTCAAGCTTAGCGCCATATGTAGCACACGGAGCCTCCGCGGACAATTCAACACACACTGTCATACCGGGAAGCAGCGGGCCTTCATCAAGCATAAGATCAATGCCCTCCATAGAAGTTTCAATTCCGCAGCCATGACCGCATCTGTGGCGAAGCTTGCCCAGATTGTATTTTTCATAAAGCGTCAAGGCGTGGGCGTGTAAATCTTTCGAGCGCATATGAGGCTTTATCTGCGCAAGCAGCTCGGTATAAGCCTTATGCAGCCTGTTGAAAAAATCCAGCCTCTCGGCCGAAGGTTTGCCTATAGAAACTGTTCTGGAAACATCGGAGCAGTATTTTTTATACCTGAGCCCAACGTCTATAACAATAAAATCACCGTCTTGAACAACATTAGAGCCGGCTTTATAGGCAACATGCCGCGAGTTTATCCCCGCCCCTATGCTCGATGAGAAAGAAAACTGAGCCTCACGCTTCCTGCCTTCGTACTCAAAGCAGGCGGCAATTTCTAGCTCAGTCATACCCGCTTTGATTTTCTCATAGGTTTTTTCCAAAGCAAGTTCGGTTAATTGCGATGCTTTATGAATAAGGCCTATCTCTTCGGAAGATTTTATATGGCGCATTGTAAGAAATTCTTTATCAAGCTGAACTATCTCCTCAGAAGTCTCAAGAAGCGCTGCATAAAGATCATAAGGAATCATTTTTTTGCCGACTACACCGATTTTGCCCGGCTTGCCAAGTATTTCAGCCGCCTTTTCACCGAAGTCATAGCACGGGATAACATTATTGAACTCGTAGGTTTTACCGGCGTTGACGGCGTCCCAGGTAAAATGGATTAAAAGCCTGTCGAGCCCATCTTTTTTTAGAATATGTACGGAACCATCACTCATGCTGGGCTCATAGCCGGTAGTATAAGCGACATTACCCTGCCCGTAAATAACAAGAGCGTCAAGTTTTTGCTCGTCAATTAATTTTCTCAATTTGCTGCAAATGACTTCGAATTTGCTCATAACCATCCTCCTTTTTGAATTAATGAATAATATGCAAGCATTGTTTCTATATGCAACAATTTTCTACAGTATAACATTTAAAATAAGAGAAATGCAACTGTTTTTTATAAAAATATGCCGATTTTGTTGCAATGAGAAATCAAATATGGTATTATCACAGGCAATAAGGTGCGAAATTTATTTAAAATATTCATAACTATATATAAGGAACCTCTGTACAAACACTTGTGTTTGCACGAGTACAGCGGAACGGGTTTAACAGAGGTTGCCATAAAAGGAGGACATGACAATGAAAGGTTGTTTTATCAGCGACATCACTCATGCCGACGCGGCCAATTTAATCAATGAAGATACCATAATAGTTCTGCCGATAGGCTGCGGCGCAAAAGAACACGGCAACCATTCACCGATGGCGACGGATTATTATTTGGCGGACTGGATGGCGAGGCATATTACCGAGAATTTTAAAGTTGTCACATTGCCAACGCTTCCCTATGCGCATTTCCCGCCTTTTTACAAGTTTAAGGGTACCGTATCCTTGTCTGCCGGAAATTTCACAAATGTTGTTAGGGATATTATATTAAATTTTCAAAAGCATGGCGTCTGGAAGTTTCTTATAATGGATATTGGCGTTACTACGCACTTTCCTCTTAGAGCCATGGCAAGGGATTTGAATAATGACTATAACATAAAAGTAGCCGTAAGTAATGTGCGCGGCCTTATGGCTGAGACCGAGCATCTTTTAGGGCAGGAGTCCGGCGGGCATGGGGATGAGGGCGAGACTTCCTGTATGCTTTATATCAACGCGAATCTGGTTCATATGGATAAAGCCGTGGAGGAGTACGACGCCCCTCACCTGCCCGGCACTGTTGTGGACGGCGTTACAAAGATATACTTCCCAAGCCGCATAGCTACCAATTCAGGAACTAACGGCAACTCAAAGCTTGCCACATATGAAAAGGGCGAGAAGATTATGAATTCAATGCTCACTGATATACTGGCCTTTTTGGAGTTTTTCGAGGGTTATAAAAAAAGCGATATTGAAAGTTAGGAGGGAGCACAATGAAAGGGCATTTACTCGCCAATATGACATATATGCAGTGCGAGCAGTTTATCAACGAGGATACGATTGTAGTTCTTCCTATTGGCGGCGGCGCTAAAGAGCATGGGCATCACCTGCCCTTGGGGACGGATTATTACATAGCGGATTGGCTTGCACAGAAAGTAGCGGAAAAAGCGGAAGGTGTTATTGTGTTGCCTACGCTTCCTTACTGCTATTTTCCGGCTTTTGTGACATGGACGGGTACCATTTCGATAGGGGAAGAGAATTTTATTAACATGGTAAGGGATATCATTATGAGCTATGTGCGTTTTGGGGTATGGAAGTTTTTGATTATTGACAACGCTGTGGCTTCTTATTTTGGTAATTCGACCCTTGCCGGAGATTTGAATAATGAACATAATATAAAAGTAGGCGTAACCAATTGCAGAACCCTGGGGAAGGAGACCGATGATGCCCTTTGCGAGCAGAAAGCGGGCGGCCATGCCTGTGAGGCCGAAACCTCCACAATGCTATATGTTAAGGAAGAACTTGTGCAGATGGACAAGGCAGGCGAAGACTACTCGAGGGTTTTTCCATGGGAGGCGAAGGTTGTATTTCCGCAGCGGATAACAAGTGCGTCGGGCGCAAACGGCAACAGTACGCTGGCCACGAAGAAAAAAGGGGAGGAAATGATGCAGGCTAAGTTGGATGATATTCTGACATTTTTAGATGGGTTTGGAAAGTATACAAAATATGACATAGAATAATAACGCTAAAGGAGGAGAACGCATGAAAGGGCATTTACTCTGTAACATGACATTAGAGCAATGCGAGAAGCTTATCAACGAAGACACTATAATAGTTCTTCCTATCGGCTCTAAAAGCAAACAGCACGGCCACCATCTGCCACTGGGCACCGATTATTATGTGGCGGATTGGCTAGCCAAAAATGTTGCCGAGCGCATGGAGGGCGTGGTTGTGCTGCCTACGCTTCCTTATGCTTATTTTGCGGCGCATGTATCTTTTGTCGGCACTGTCTCCTTGACGGAAGAGCATTTTGTAAACATGGTGCAAGATATTATTATGAGCTATGTTCGCTTTGGGGTATGGAAGTTTTTGATTATCGACAATGGTGTAAGTACATTTTACGGTACAGTGGTTCTCGCCAGAAATTTAAACAACAGCCACAATATAAAAATAGGTGTGACTAATTGCCGGGAGCTTGGCAGAGAAGCCGATGCCGCTGTTTGTGAGCAAAAAGCGGGCGGACACGCTTGTGAGGCTGAAACTTCGACAATGCTTTATGTGAATGAAGGCCTTGTGCATATGGACAGGGCAACGGAGGAGTATTCGAAGATTTATCCGCTGAGTTCAAAAGTTGTACTTGAGCAGCGCGTCGGAACCGTGACCGGTGTAAACGGCAATAGTAAATTGGCTACAAAGGAAAAAGGGAGGAAAATGATGCACGCTAAGCTGGATGACATTTTGCTCTTTCTTGAAGCATTTAAGAAATATACTAAGTCTGATATTGAGTAATAAACTCTATGTGAAAAAATCGAGACCCCACGAAGCCGGAATTTTGGCTTCGCGGGTGCAAGTTGGCCGAAAGGTCGAAAGGTGTGCATAATGGATATTATAGTTCGCAAAGTATTGCCTGAGGAAGCCTATGAATTTTCAGAGTGTAAAAACAAAGCCTGGCAATCGGCATACAAAGGCATTGTACCGGATGAATTTTTAGCTAATATATCACGGGAACGGCCGCCGGAGAGAATTAAAAAATTGATAGACAGCTCGAAAGATTTTGAGTGTTACTGCGTGATTTATGACGGTAAAATGATTGGGGTATTAATAATCAACAAAAGCCGTGACGAAGATAAGCCGGATTCAGGAGAAATAACATCTCTTTATTTGCTCGAGGAGTATCGGGGCTTAGGCTATGGAGCAAAAATGATAGCTTTTGCTATAGACAGACTGAAGAAGATGGGGTATAATGAGATTATTCTTTGGGCTTTTGAGGAAAATTACAGGGCAAGGAGCTTTTATAAGAAAAGCAATTTTGTTTTTGAGGGTACGAAGAAAGAAATTATAGTGGGCAAGCCCTTAACTGAGGTTAGGTATGTGCTTAGAAATGCATTATAAGAATAAATAAATGAGCGGCGGGAGCTTTTTCCAAAGCTTTATTAAAAGGGGCTTCATGAGAGATATAGAGTATCAAATGGAAGTAGCGATTGAAAACATAGTAAATAAGCATTTTGAACTGTTATATTCAAATAAGGTTGCTTATACTGCCGAGATTATTCTTGGTGTTATGGAAATACATATAATTGACAAAATAGAAAACTACGGCGAGCAGAATATTACGCAACTGTCGGCTCTGCTTGGTTTGAGTAAGAGCACGGTATCGCGTAAGGTTTCGAGCCTTCAGAAAAAAGGCTATGTCAAAAAGTTTAAGAACGGTGACAATAAGAAGGATGTTTATTTAAGACTAACCGACCTCGGGAAAGAAGCGTTTTACGCACATGAGGAATTTCATAAAAAGCGCAGATATCTTTGCTATGAAAAAATGACCAGCTACTCATCCAGAGAAAAAGAGCTTATTTTAGAGTTTTTGACCTTATATAGCGACAGTTTGACCAAGTTTTACGACAAGGAAGTTTATGAGCAAAACGGGAAATACCACTCTGAGTGATTATGAGTAGCTTTTAAAAGAATCATTCTCACTACAACATTGTCATACAGTAAAGAATGGTGTTTTAGACCGGCTAACCCGGTCTTTTTTTTGTTCAAGGACTATTGAGAGGTATGCGAGAATGGCTTTAAGCCGAAAGCTCCGGCAAAACATATACTCATACTTGGGAACAGAGCCTTCCATTTCCGTTTATAGTCAATCAGCTTCAAAAACCGAACAAGAAAACGCAGATGTTTTTTTTGTCAGGCAAGGAGAGTCATTAGTGCAGTACCCGCAGTAGTACGAGCGCTAATGACTCGACGATGCATGGCGAAAAAATAGCATGTTTTATGTTTGGGTTTTGGAGTTGATTGGCTATAACGGTGAAGGCGTTAAGGTCAGAAATAAGGAAGCTCATTCAAAATATAGTACCATAAGCTATAGCACTTTGCACGTGCCGACGCTTAGGGCAATCATGGAAGACAGGCATCGCTAATGTACTCAACGAAAAGTTTACGAATTTTTAATATCGCAGACATTGGCAAAAACAGTAAAAAACAAGGCCCCCCATTAAGCCGGAAAGCCTTGTATATACTGGATGAGTCACCCGGGGCTCGAACCCGGGACACCTGGATTAAAAGTCTGAAAACCTATGTCACACTTAACCTTATTTAAAATCAATCAATATAAGATAAACATAGTTATTTAGGCATTTTCAGGAACATTACAACCTCACTATTGAAGAAACATAAGTATATCAATAAATAATTTCATAACGAAAACCGTGCCAAAAATGTGCCAAAAAGTTAAACGCATCAGAATAAATTTTTTAACAATATTTCTATGGAATTGAGAGAATAGCGTAAGTTAGTTTTGACTAACATCTTAATTTTAGCACAGACTAACTTAAGAGTCAATAAGGCAATATAACTTCTACATATTTACAATATCATACTCCCCAGTAGCAATTTTGCTATGAATCCAATGTCTTTCTTCTTCTATAGCTTCATATGTCGCAATTATCGGTTTGGATTTAGCATTTAACGAACTTATAATTTCATCATAGTGGTTAATTGCAAGCTCAATTATTGAATGGTCAAGTAAGTTTTCATGTTTAAACTTGCTTAAAATTTCTATAGATTTTTCTTTAGAAAAAGCAGATTGATAGCTGCGTGATACTGATATGGCACTAAAAACATCTGCTACTGCCATAATACGATCCAGATAAGCTAGGGAATGTTCATCTAACCCCTTTGGATATCCCCGTCCATTTAATTTCTCATGATGGTTTATGGCGATGTTTAATACTTCCTCACTTACACAACCGGAAAGCACATCCCCGGAAAGCACAACATGACTTTTCATTATAGCCATATCCGAAGGGGAAAGCTTTTTATTTGTTCCCTCTAAAATATGCAAAGGTATACCCATCTTACCAATGTCGTGTAGCATTGCCCCTGTTTTTAAAGATGAAATTTGTATTTCATCTGCACCAGCCAGAATGGCAAGAACTTCTGCTACATACGTTGCGGCAAAAGTGTGAATCATGGTTTGCGGGCTACGGAAGTCAATTGAGAAAGCAAGCATTTTAATGTAGCTTTCTATGTCTTTATCACTAATGTTGCTTTTGTAGAGTATTAAGTTAAACTCCGCGTCTTCATGCATATCGGTGCAATTCGAGTAACCTCCATTAAGGCATTGGTGAGTATCTGCTTGGTCTGACTGGCGTAAAAGTTTTGCAAGCATCTGATGCTCTTCACTCAAGTGAAGCATTTGACTATGGCCTGCATGGTGAAACAGCAATGCGGGTGCCAATGAACGTATAGGCGAAAAATATTTCAAAAAAAGATAACCATAGATAGCATGATTCCACTCATTTTCCTTATCAAAACCTAAGATGCTGTTAATATCTTCTGTCTTATATGCGCCAATATCATGCAATAGCCCAAGCATACAAATATCGTGTATTTTTTCATCGTTATAAGCTTCCATTTGATACAAGGCTTTAAACATTTTATAAGCTACTCTCTTGCCATGACCTATCAGTTTAGGACTTGCAAGGTTTAACGTACGTTCTATTATTTTAATAGGATTGGAAATGTAATTAGTCAACATTTTACATCACTCTCGCTCTTAAATATTCAAGAAACATATATAAGGAAGGCCGGATAGATTGAAAATATCCGGCCTTCTGTATAATAATAATCTACAAAACAAACTCAAGCACTACTAAGCTTAAAGCCATTACAGCCATACCTAAAAACAGCCATTTCATAACTATATGATGTTTGCCGTATTTTTGAGCGGCTGGGAGCAATGTGTGTATTGATACATACACCATAATACCGCCAACAACAGCAAAAGGAATACCAAAAAGCCCTTCTATATTTTCAAAAATATTGCGTATAAACAGCCAAGCTATCAATGCTCCAATCGGCTCTGTTAGCCCGGCACCGAGAGAAACTAAGAATGCTTTCCGCTTGCTGCCCGTTGCGTGATAAATAGGTGCCGCCATAGCAATGCCTTCAGGTATATTGTGTATTATTATGGCTATGGCAATAGCAATACCAAGTGCAGGGTCGTATAACGCAGCTAAGAAGGTTATTATACCTTCGGGAAAATTGTGTATAGCAATAGCTATGGTAGACATAATTCCTGTCTGCTTTAACTCTTTATTTTCTCTGTATTGTAATGCTTTTTGCTTGTCCTGCTCAGATGAAAACTCCATTAGCTCTAAAGCTTTCTCATCATGGTCGTGATGTGGGAGTAATTTATCAATAACAACCATAATTATAATACCTGCGAAAAAAGCGACTGTCCCTATTAAAAGTCCGTTCTCATCTCCGAATTCATACTCCAACATCTCTAAGGCTTCAAGGAATATCTCTGCAAAGGCGATATAAAGCATAACGCCCGCAGAAAAGCTAAGACAGACCGCAAGGAATTTTTTATTATCTAACTTTGAAAACATTACAATAATACCGCCGATGCCGGTTGCTAAACCGGCGATTATAGTAAGCGTAAAAGCAAATGCTACATCACTCATTGCTGACCTCCTTTAAATTTATTTGTTATATGTTTTCCATGCATTCATGCCGCCCGACAGGACACTGATACCACTATAACCTTTGGCTTGCAATAAACTTGCGGCGATGCTTGCGCGAAAACCACTTTGACATACAATAACAGACTCTTTGTTCAGAATATCACATAGATTGTCAGTCTCCAATATTTGATCAAATGGATAATTGATGGCTCCTACTATATTCATTTTTTCAAATTCTTTTGGTGTACGTACATCAATTAAGGCAGGGGAATTTGCCCCCGAAATAAGTTTCTGTAAATTTGAAACAGAAATATGCAGCAAATCCAGCGTTTTAAAACCTTTGTCTAACCAAGCATGAATGCCGCCTTTAAGCCAGCCTATTATTGTGTCGTACCCAATTCTTTGTAATTCAAGCTGCATTTCTTCAAAGCTCTTATCATTTGGAAGAATCAAAACAAGTGGAGTACCGGGAGGAACTACCACGCCAATCCAGTTAAGCATAGAGCTTGACGAGGCATCAACATTAATACTGCCCGGGATATGCGCTGCGCTAAAGGAGAGAGCATCTCTTAAATCCAGCAAAGTTGTACCATTTTTATGTAATTCGTTTACTGCCTCTGCGCTAAGCGCGTACTTTGATAAATCTTCGCACATAGGAATAATAGAAACCTCATTCATGTTACCGGAGATGATACCGGAAAAACTTTGAGGGCGCATAGGCAGGTTTGAAAGTATAACTTGTTTAAAGTCCGCAAAATTACAGTACTGCATCATTGGATTGGTCAGGCGCTCATACCCAAGTGTGGATAACGGTTTCGCACTCATTCCTTGGCCACATAGCGAACCTTGTCCATGACCGGGATAGACTTCTAAATAATCCGGCAACTCACCTAAAACCTTGTACAAACTGTTATAAAGGTTTTCTATCTGCTCATCTAAAATTTCTGCTCCGGGCAGATCAGGCCTGCCGATATCCCCTACAAAAAGTAAGTCACCGGTTAAAATCATTTCAGGTTTCTTGGAGCGAGCCAAGTCAGATATCAGAAGTGATATGGACTCAGGCGTATGCCCCGGTGTATGCAATATACGAACATATGCGTTGCCAAACGTAAACTCGTCGCCGTCTTTAAGCCGTTTTGCTTTATAACTTACGGGTGCACTTTCATGTATATAAACATCCGCATTTGTCTCGGCACGTAATTGCTGAGCACCGCTTATGTGGTCGGCGTGTATATGAGTGTCAAATATATGCGTAATACGCATGTTGTATTGCTCTGCAATGCGAAGATATATATCTGTGTCGCGGCGTGGGTCAACAACCATCATAACGCCTGCGCCCGGGCAGCCGACTACATATGAAAAACAGCCAAGACCGGGAGTGGTAATTTGCTCAAAGTACATGCTAAAACCTCCTATGTATTTATTGTTCCACCGATTAAAACTTTATTTAACCGATGGAACAATGTTGTCAAACAAGCTAAAAAGTAATCTTCACTTAATTAATTTCCGTTTTCCAAAGCCCATGCAAATTACAGTATTCATAAACCGCAATCGGCTTGTCATTTACAAAGCTAAACTCAGCAACGGGCTCATCTCCAGGCTTTAAAATCTTGCGCTGGCCGCCATTTTCCGCTTCTACATATATAAACGGTATGTAATGCTCTTCAGTCATAGGATGCAAAACACTGCCAACCTGAACTTTGATAATATCACCGGAAATTGTTACTTCCGGCAGATGTTTTTCATTACTCGCATCAACAGTATTTGGGACAAGTTCAATAATTTTTTCGCCGCAGCATGTGATTGGGCCACCTTTATCCTCGATAAGGCCAATCATATTTTTGCAAAGATTACAGATAAAAAATCTTTGTTTTCCTTTCATGTCATTTCCTCCATTCGACCTATTAGACTTTTGAAAATAATTCTTTTCCTACAGCGCAAAGCGGGCAGAGAAAATCTTCTG
>JGI20163J26743_11538367_pt1 | contig 20931 bp, 13 predicted proteins | sample TergutCu122P1_FD_26743 | JGI IMG/M metagenome (IMG submission 26743) | reverse complement strand
GATTCGGGTGTCAAAAGGGTGGCTGGCGGCAACGCATAAAAATATATGCGGTTTCGGAATGCTGAACTACTAGAAGAAGTCAGATTTTTCTTTTACGAAATGCATAAAAACGAAACTCGCAAAAGCTCAGACAGTCATTTTTATGCATTTAAAGAAAAATACTGACTATCTTAGTAGCTCAAGCATCCCTGCAAATGCATATATTTTTATGCGTTGCCGCCAGCCACCCTTTTGACACCCGAATCTTAATATAAATCTACTTTATGGAGGTATATTAGCAGTGAAAGGAATCGTATTAGCAGGGGGTTCAGGTACAAGGCTTTATCCCCTTACAAGAGTTACCAGTAAGCAGTTATTACCAATTTATGATAAGCCTATGGTTTATTATCCTTTAAGCGTCCTTATGGAAGCTGGCATAAAAGATATTTTAATTATTTCTACTCCAGATGATACTCCTAAGTTTGAAGAACTTTTAGGAGATGGTAGCCAATTTGGAATAAGTTTAAGCTACAAAGTACAGCCATCGCCGGATGGCTTAGCTCAAGCCTTTTTAATTGGTGAAGAATTTATTGATGGAGATGGTTGCGCTATGGTACTTGGAGATAATATATTCCAAGGTCATGGACTAGGAAAGCGCTTGAAAGCAGCAGCAAGTAAAGAGAACGGAGCCACAATATTTGGATATTATGTTGATGATCCAGAGCGATTTGGGGTAGTAGAATTTGATGATGAAGGTAGGGCTATATCAATAGAGGAAAAACCTGCTATTCCTAAATCAAACTACGCTGTTACCGGATTGTACTTTTACGATAAAAATGTAGTAGACTTTGCCAAGAAGGTTAGACCAAGTGGCAGAGGCGAGTTGGAGATTACAGATTTAAATCGCATGTATCTAGAAAACGGGAATTTAGATGTTACCTTGTTAGGGCAAGGATTTACATGGTTAGATACCGGAACCCATGAATCTTTGGCGGATGCTACGAATTTTGTGTACACCGTAGAAACAAATCAAAATAGAAAAATAGCCTGCCTTGAAGAGATTGCTTACAATAACGGATGGATTGATAAGGAAGAAATGAAAAAGGCCTGTAAGCTGTATGAGAAAAATCAGTATGGTCAGTATCTTAGAGATGTTTTGGATGGTAAATATATAGACCAATATGTGGAACAGTAAACTTCACTAGGAGGACAATATGGGGAAAATTACAGTTGAAACATGTGAGATAGAAGGTCTTAAGATTATTACTCCTACTGTTTATGGAGACGAGCGAGGCTATTTCATGGAGACCTACAACTATAATGATTATAGCGATGTGGGCATTGATGTGAAGTTTGTCCAGGATAATCAGTCGAAATCTGGCAAGGGGGTTTTGCGAGGCTTGCACTTTCAAATTAATAATCCTCAAGATAAGCTAGTGCGGGTAATATGGGGAGAGGTCTTTGATGTTGCAGTTGATATTAGGAAAGGGTCACCAACATATGGCAAATGGCACGGGGTGTTCTTATCTGCTGAAAATAAAAAGCAGTTCTTTATACCTAAAGGATTCGCCCACGGATTTCTTGTACTATCCGAAAGTGCCGTATTTTCTTACAAATGCTCTGATTTTTATAATCCTAATGACGAGGGAGGTCTTAGGTGGGATGATCCTGAAATAGGAATAAGATGGCCTATTTCTGATGATATGACACTAAATATATCTGATAAGGATAAAAGCTGGGGGCATATAGATAACAGAGAATTGCACATAAATATGTCAGCAGAGCTGACGTAAATCTCGCCCAAGAATGCCAAGGCACTCTTGAATTTATGAACATATTGCAAAAAAGCTGTAAGTTTTTAAAGAAACGGTTGAACATCTTAAGAAAATGTGTTACTTTAATATCATACATGGAGTATAAATGGGGATAAATTAATAAGGAGTCGTGTTTAGCATGAAAAAAATTAGGGGAGTGCTTTCCGGGATCCTGATTGTCGGTTTAATACTGACGTCTGGGGTTTCAGTTTTTGCTGATTCGGGAAGTAGATTTATTTTTGGAGACTTAAATTCAAATAGAACAGATGGGATTGAGAGTGATCAGCAGCAAGAAGGGGAACTGGGATGCTGTCAGTCTAACATTGCCCAACCACCAGCATCTTGCGAAGAAGTAGACGATCTTGAAATCCGTGTAGCAGAACATCAAATTGACGAAGTTGCCTTATACGAGGCTTTAAAGTTTGTATATATGGCTCAGCCTGTGATTCATATTCCAGATGAGCAAAATATTGCCATTGTGTTTGCCGATGAGAGCATGATTCTCACATCGGCTATTTTGCATGTGCGCTCTGAGATTACAGGAGTTGAGAGTGAGTTTGTTGCTTCCAATATAGTAGGTAATGGAGCCTTATTCACAATAAATTACCTTGAAGGCAGTTATGAAGATAAAATCCTTTTGGTGGGTGTAAGCTATACATTTAGTGCCCAATATGGTGAGAGCCCTTTAAGAGTCGATTTTAGTGATCAATTTTATGGAGAAGAAATTGAGTTAACCTATACCATTGCCAATATATTACCTTATCCTACAAGTGAAGATTTTGAGATACTTGTGTATGGATTTGATGAAATGGGTAATGAAATAGTTGAAACAGCCTCTCTAGAAGAGCTTGAGAGAACCGTAACTGCTGTTTTGGAATCTACGGAATTAGCAGTTGGGGACTATGAAGATATAGATGTTGACACTGCTTATGTTCCATATGGTAGTAATTATATGGGAATAGCTCCTACATCAGGAAATCTTGGTATGGCAGCTGGAACAGGAATAGCTCCTTCTAGTAATAATCGTATTATAGTAGTAAGTGCTGCACATTGCCCAACTCATCCAGGTGCAAGCCATAATGGATTAATTGAGCATGAACTAACTTGGGAGGTTGCTGGAATTGTGGTAAATGAGCTAAATACCTTTAATGGAATAACGGCTCATCGAGATAGACCAACCATTAATTGTCGCTATCCTGGACAAAATACAAGTTTTTGTGTCACCCAAAGAATCCGTGATGCCAGGGCAATTGGAGCCAGTATTTTTGTGGATATTCATTTTAATGGTTTTACAAATCCATCAGCCAATGGTGCTGAGGTATGGATTCCAAATAATACTCATAATCAAAGAATCCGAAATGAATCAATGGCTATGGCTCAAGCGGTTCTAAATAATCTTGTAGCCTTAGGATTTACCAATCGTGGAGTTGTGGACAATGTAAGTAGAGGCCAGGGTTGGGAGTTTGCTACTAACAGAATTGCGGCAGAGCTTGGAATGTCAAGTATCTTGGTGGAAGCAGGTTTTCTAAGTAATCCAACAGATGCGGCAAGAATTGCTAATCCAGCTTTTCGCCGTGATTTAGGAATCCAAATTGCTCGTGGAATTGCAGCCTCATTAGGAAAGAACCAAACCCCGCAGCCACCTCCTCCACCGCCTCAAAATGTGAGTTTTGTTGTGCGAACGGCAAATGTGAACCAGGCTGCTGGAACCTTTGATATAATTGCAGGTGATATTGTATCACCATCAGGAGTTGATAGGGTAGTAATGAGGGTGTGGAGCAGGCCAGATCAACGAGATCTTAGAAGTTACACTGCTACAAGGCAAAGCAACGGAACCTTTAGAGCAACAGTAAACATTGCAAATCATGGATTTAGAGTAGGGGTCTATAACATACAAGCTCAATTAACAGCTACAAATAATGCTACTGCAACAAGAGAAATGACTCATAATGTTGCAAGGCCTAATGTGAGTATTACATCTGCAAATGTTGCAGGAAATGAATCGGCATTTACACTGACTGCTTCAAATGTAGTAGGACCATTTAATAATATAACAGGAGTTCACTTTGAAATATGGACTAGAGCTAATCGAAGTGATTTAATTGTTCGAAACGCTACTAGAGGTGCACAAGGAGTATGGACAGCTACTAGCGACACTCGTAATCACCCAGCAGGTTGTGGAAATTTCCAGGTTCAAGCCTGGGGGGTTAGACCAGGAGGAGCTAGAATACTACTGGCAACAACAACAGTTAGTGTTGGAAATGCTTCAGCTAGAATAGATACTCTTCGAACAGAAAATATTAACGAGGTTAACGGCACCTTTGACATTATTACAGGAGGGATTGTATCGCCATCTGGCGTATCCAGAGTAAGGGTAAGAGTGTGGAGTAGACCAGATCAACGAGATGCCAGATTTTATAATACTACAAGTTTAGCTAATGGTAATTTTAGAGCAACAGCAAATATAGCTAATCATGAATTCCGAGTAGGGCTGTACAACATACAAGCCCATGTGACTCTTGGGAATGGCCAAACAATAATAAGGTCAATAACTCACAATGTTGCTCGACCTGCAGTTACAGTTAGTGCCACTCAAGCAGCAGGAAGCCAGACAGTATTTAATCTAACTGCTTCAAATGTAGTAGGGCCATTTGGTAATGCAACTGGAGTCCACTTTGAGGTGTGGAGCAGATCTGACCGAAGAGATCTAGTGGTACGAAACGGCACAAGAGGAGCAACAGGGGTGTGGACAGGAAGTGTAGATACCCGTAGTTTCCCAGCTGGAAGTGGAACTTTCCAGGTTCAAGCTTGGGCTACTAGACCAGGAGGCGGCAGAACACTATTGGCCACAACAACATTTGGGCAAGGACAAGGTGGTAGCACTTCAGAGCTAATTTCTATTATGGGACAATCCCAAACAACAGTGGCTCAAATGGTACGTAACTTCAATAATTCAGGTCATACTTATCCAATGGCGGTATTTAGCCGAAATGGTGGTCCAGCCACAATACAAGCTTTTGCTCAACTTGTTTTTGATGAAGCAAATAGAGAAGGGGTAAGAGCTGAGGTTTTGTGGACTCAGGTTATGCGAGAGACAGGCTGGTTACAATTTGGTGGTGATGTACGAAATACTCAGAATAATTTCGGAGGCATAGGTGCCACAGGAGGAGGGAATCCAGGTCATTCATTCCCTAGTGTCCAAATAGGACTTCGGGCGCAAGTGCATCATTTAGTTGCCTATGCAACAACAGAGCCAGTAAGGCATCCCTCAAATACCGTTCATCCTGTAATGAGGACTTCGCCACCTTGGGGGCAAGATGGAGACCGTACAGTTGTTAACGGAACTGAAAGTCCAAGATTCCATTTAGTAACCCGAGGAATTTCACCCTATGTAAACTGGCTTGGACAAGGTGAAAACCCAAATCATCCTGGTTTTTGGGCAGCTGACAGGGAATATGGAGCAAGGTTGGCAGCAGCTATTAGGGCACTTTTGAGTTCGTGAGTTTGCCAAAAAATATCGTGAACGTAAAAAAACCTTGATTTAACCAAGTGCTTGTGATAAGATATAAGAACTTCACAATAAATATGGGGATGTTTTGTGAACAAAAATATAGATTTGACAAGGAGTATATTAACGACAGATAATAAGGGGGAGATTTACAATGAAGTACAAAAAACGTAATTCTATTATTTTAGCGACTGTGCTAATATTTACTTTAGTGTTTTCAAACATGATGGTTATGGCAGATGGTTTTGATTCCTTTGCCGAAAATCCTAGTGGGTTTTCTGACTATTGTGATAACGACTCTTGGGAGTCAAATGATATGCCTTTCGGTGTAGATATATGTGTATTTCTCGGCACACCTGGAACACCAGCTGTTGGCGAGGTTCTTCGTGTGTATCTAGACGGACAATATTACGCCACACTACTAGAGACATGGGCGTATGAAGGGCATGGCTGTGGAAAAACACAATTTAACACAACAAGAGCCGGAACCTTTACTTGGACAGCCAGAAACGGACAACAATATGGAGTGATAGGCACTTTCAATGGCTTAGATGCTAGATTTGAAGTTCTTCAAATTACTCTACCTGTTTATGGTGCTCCAGGAGGTGGAACTGGAGGCGGTCCAGGAGACGGCTATCCAGGCGATGGTGGACCAGGTGATGGTAGCGGAGACGGCTCAGGCGATGGAAACAATAACGTTGTCGAGATAAACAGAGCAAATCTTTCTGCGGCTATAATAGCAGCGGAGACTCGCACTGAAGAAAACTACACAGCTGAAAGCTGGGGGGTATTTGTAGCAGCCTTATCTTCAGCAAGATATGTCTATCACAATCCTTATGCAACTCAAGCTCAGATAAATTACGCTTTTGAAGCATTACAGACTGCTGTAAACAACTTAGTAGCTGCAGGAGTAGGCCAAGCAGGTCAAGGAGGCCAGACAGGCCAAACTGGTGGTGGAGCTCCTCAGACAGGGGATGGAACAACTGCTTTGTACCTCTACCTATTATTAGCTAGTGGTAGTATGATTATTATTACAGGTGTAGAATTAAGTAAGAGATTCAAAATTAAAGTATAGAATAATGTGATAGAAAGTAACATAGCATAAACGATTTTGTTAAGTTAATGAGCAACCTTCATCTACATGGGGGTTGCTTTTATAGTTAATTAAGGATAACAACGAAAAACTCTGTATCGCCACTTTCGAGGGAGATACAGAGTTTTTCTATCCATGAATTGTAAAATGAGTGTGTTATGTCTATTCTGTCATATCTTGGTTACCGCCGCCGTGATCTGCAGTGTCCTTTGATGGTTCAGGGTTGCCACTGTGTACGGTGCCTTCTGGAACCTCTGGTGGAGACTCAGGAGGGCTTGGTGGAGGAGGAGGTGGGATTTCTCCGATAGGACACTCTCCATTACTACTATTGTCTGCTGGTGGTGGAGCTGGTATCTCTAAAGTGTCGGCAGGCTCATCATTCCAATTGTTAAAAGTGGATGAGGTTGATGTATCTTCTTGATCCCTATCTTCAGTCCAAGGAATTCCAGGGTCACAATCGGTATAAATAGAGTCCGCAGGCTCATCATTCCAATTGTTAAAAGTGGATGAGGTTGATGTATCTTCTTGATCCCTATCTCCAGTCCAAGGAATTCCAGGGTCACAATCGGTATAAATAGTGTCACCAGGCTCATCATTCCAATTGTTAAAGGTGGAGGAGGTTGATGTGTCTTCTTGGTCTCTATCTCCAGTCCAAGGAACTCCAGGCTCACAATCAGTATAAATGGTGTCGGCAGGCTCATCATTCCAATTGTTGAAAGTGGATGAGGTAGAGGTATCTTCTTGAACCCCATCTCCAGTCCAAGGAATTCCAGGCTCACAATCGGTATAAATAGTATTGCTAGGCTCGTCATTCCAATTGTTGAAATTGGACGAGGTAGATGTGTCTTCTTGAACCCCATCCCCAGTCCAAGGAACTCCAAGCTCACAGTCGGTATGAATGGTATCGCCAGGCTCGCAGTAGGTACTAACATAGCTATTATCCGACCCGTTAACTTTATCTCTAAGTCTTTCTGCTTCCAAGCGTGCCTGCATATATGCATTTATGTATTCTTCTGTTGGAGTTTCTGATGCTGCCAATGCCAGACGCGCTTCCTCTAGTTCGCGTTCAAGCTCTGCCAGGCGTGCTTCCTCGGCTTCCCGAATGTCACAAGACGTGAGCCATACTCCAATTAGATCCTCTGTTAATTCAATTCCCCATCCATTTTCTATACGATAGATTTCCTCTTCCAAATTTGTTACTGCACGGTGCATATTAAGACTTTGAAGTGCATTCTCTGTCCACTCTGCCCACATTCTATCCCTCTCTTCTCGTCTGATTCTTTGCTGCTCAAATAATATTGTAAGAGAGGATGGTTCCTCACCTAGAACCCAACTATATTTGTCCTTTGAAGGATCCATAAATGGAAAGTCAGGATTCACTAAAGTATAATTCGAAGCTTCGTACCACCAATTGAACCATGCAGTGAAACTATAGGGTGAGCTATCTATTTCTGCTGCCAACTCTGGATTGATTTCGGATGCATGCAAGGCAAGAAATACTTCAAATATTAGCTCTTCGTCTCCAGAAAGTACTGCTATTACTATTGGACAATCAGGAGTTATATCACGCAAAACATTAACGGTATATCTCACACTTTTAAACGAATAATAAAGTGTGCGAGATATATCTTTTTTCCAAGCATAGGTAGTTGTATTCAAAATTGCTTCTCCAGATCTACCAATGTTATAGATTGTCTTATGTGTGTCTCTGTCTCTGCTTAGATAAGCAGCATAATCCTTACACCTTGTATTAGCTTCATCGTCTTCGTATGTTTGTCGTGGAACCACCAATCCATCAGCACCAGCATGGCTAGTAGCTATAGGCCCTAAAGAGCCAATCAAAATAGCCATAGCAATTGCAGTACAGGCAGCTATTTTCTTTAACCCCCTCCTTTCTTTTTCTTTTCTTTGTACCGTTCTTTTTAGTTTTCTCATTCAAGTCTCCTTTCAAGTAATTGTTTGATCTAAGCTAGTTATAAATAATACTATGAAACTTTTGCTTCACAAGCCTATCTCATTTCGCATCATACACAGGGTTTACCTGGCGCACAATAGGGATTGTAACAAAACGCAGTTTTTTTGTATTATTCGTTGGTCAAAGAAAGGGGTTTATGTGGTAAAATAGTAAAGAATAAGAAATGGACAGGCAGTAAAAGCCAGGTAGAGTAATAGAGATACTTCTAAAAATTTAACTAGAAAAGGCTGAATCATACCATGCATCTTCCTAATTTTACTTTTTTTAATGTGTACAGTGCGGCATTGGTGACAATGTCTGCTTTTGCTATTGCTAAAATTATTACTCTAGATTGGAAGTTTCATTTGAAAGAGAGTGTATACCTCGTTGCTGCAACATTAATCGCCACTGTGGGTAGTGCATTGGCTAGAGATTTTCACAACTTCTTTTTTCAGATGTTTAGAGATATTATCATTTTTCTTCTATTGGTTATTTATTTTCACAAGGTTAAATTCTATACTTTTAAAAAGGCTATGATTTTGATGATTGCGACTTCTTATATTCTTGGAGTATCCATTCATATTATGACGATAATTTTCTACGAACTCTTTCCAAATTTCAACTCACATTTTATTCCTAGAACTGGTCAACGTGAGGTGGTTATTTCTTGGCCAGAGTTTCTACACCTCTCTCTTTTGCTTCTTGTTTCAGCCCTGCTTGCCATTGGCTTTGTAAAAGGATTTGGGCGTTTTCGGATAATGATGAAAAGAAGCACCTACTTTCAAACCATACTCTTGTGGGTGGGAACAGGGATTATCCTAACTTTAATCTTTCTATTCAGTTGGATGCGCCATATAGGGTACCGGTTTTATTTTACAAACTGGGCTGGTTCCCCTTACCTTTTGATAATCACTCTATTTTTCATCCTCTTTAGTTTCTCTCTTTTATTTGTCAACAATAAACATGAAGTTAAACTAAAAGAGGAAAGGTACATGGCATTGCAACGTTACTCTCAAGATTTGGAACAGCAACAAAATGCTATGCGCAAATTCAAGCATGATTACCAGAACATTCTGCTTTCTTTAGATAGTTTTATTGTTGAGAAAAAGTGGAATGAACTAGAGGACTATTACAACTCCAAAATAAAGCCTACCTCTGCTATCATCACAAGTAATGAGTTTGCTCTTGAAGCTCTGAGTAAAATCAAGGTGAACGAAATCAAAAGCCTATTCACTGCCAAATTGATTGTGGCTCAAAACATGGGGATTGATGCTACATTTGAAGCACATGAAGAAATTGAGTCTATCCCTGTAGATTCCATTTCTTTAGTGCGCATGCTGGGGATTATCTTAGATAATGCCATAGAGGCAGTAGTAGAGCTTGGTGAAGGAATGGTTAAAGTAGCTTACTTTAGAGATGAAGCAGACATTGTTTTTATTGTGCAAAACACCTGTCCCTTAGATCTAAGGCTAAGAGATATAGAGCAGCCAGGATTCTCTACTAAAGGCAAAGGGCGTGGTCAAGGGTTGGCAAATTTAACTGAAATTGCTGACTCTTGCCATAATGTTACAAGAGAAATGGGAATCCAAGAAGGCGTATTTACTCAGAAGATAATAATCTCATACCCCGAGGGATAAGAGAGGCGTGAAAGGAGGTTTAATATGTTATCCATATACATCTGTGAAGACGATCCTCGCCAAAGAAAGAGGATGGAATTTATGGTAAAAGATCATTTGGCCATAAAAAACTATAAAGATGTCCAACTGACAATGTCTACGGATTGTCCCAGCACCCTTTTGTCAGAATTGAAAAAACACTCCATTGACCCAAAACTCTATTTTTTAGATGTAGATTTGCAACATGAAATGGATGGAATTGTTTTGGCTTCTGAAATCAGAAAAATGGACCCACACGGGAAGATTGTATTTGTTACCACCCACGGAGAACTGGCTCATCTCACCTTTTTGTACAAAGTAGAAGCACTAGATTATATTCTAAAAGATACACCAGAAACCATTGCAGACAAAGTGGGAGAATGTATTGATTTGGCAGTTGGGCAACTCCTTCATAGTAAGGAGTCTAGAAAGGGAGGCTATAAAGTTAAGGTAGGAAGTAGAATTCGTTTTGTACCCTTTGATGATATTATATTTTTTGAATCTAGTACCGCTTCTTCTCGCAAAATAATCTTGCATATGGAAAATAGCTGGCTGGAATTTTACGGTTCTCTTTCTGAAGTAGAGGAAATCTCCCCTGAGTTTTTCAGATGCCATCAATCTTTTGTGATTAACTTAAATAATATAGAAAGTGTGAATATAGAAAAGAAAACAGCAGAAATGCGAGGAGGGAGGCAGGCATTTATCGCAGTTCGCAAAGTTGGTGCATTACTCAAGCGGGCAAATCAGATTTAACAATGTTAGACATACGAAGATTCAATAATATCTTCGCTAAACATAGAATGATATATAGAGAAACCTGAATGAAGCTTTGGTTCTTGGATTGTCAGTGTTTGGTCCTTAGATTGTTAGTGTTGCTTTACTGATTTAGTAAACAATGTTATAATGAGCAGTGATAATCTTGGATGCCAAGACATGATTCAATAAATAGGAGGATATGGCAAATGAGAACCTACCTTGTAACAGGCGGAGCTGGATTTATTGGCTCAAACTATATACACTATATGTTTAAAAAGTATGACAATGATATTCGTATTATCAATTTAGATAAGCTAACCTATGCAGGTAATTTAGAAAATTTAAAAAATGTAGAAGAGCGTGAAAATTACACTTTTATTCGTGGTGATGTTTGCGACTCAGAGTTGATATTTAAAATATTTGAAGAAAACGATATTGATAGAGTAGTACATTTCGCTGCTGAAAGCCATGTAGATAGAAGTATAAAAGACCCCAGCATTTTTCTTAAGACTAATGTAATGGGGACTTTAGTTTTGTTAAATGCGGCAAAGGCAGCTTGGGAGTTGCTTGATGAAACATATAAAGATAATAAAAGATTTCTCCATGTTTCTACTGATGAGGTATACGGCTCATTAGAGAAAGATGGTAGTTTTTTTTATGAGACAACTCCATATGATCCTAGAAGCCCCTATGCGGCTAGTAAAGCCTCCTCAGATTTTTTGGTGAGATCTTATATGCATACATACAAGTTTCCAGCCAATATTACCAATTGTAGCAATAACTACGGTCCTTATCAGTTTCCAGAAAAATTGATTCCCTTAATGATAAATAATGCTCTACAAGGTAAAAACCTCCCTGTCTATGGAGATGGCAAAAATGTCCGAGATTGGCTTTATGTAGAGGATCATGTTAAGGGAATTGATATGGTTCACGAAAGAGGGCGCCTATTTGAAACATATAATATTGGCGGCCATAATGAAAAGGAAAACATTCAGATTATCCATATAATCTTGAATACTTTACGGGAGATGTTGCCAGAGGATGACCCTCGGAAAGAATTAGTTAGCGAAAAGCTTATAACTTTTGTGAAAGATAGAAAAGGACATGATTTAAGATATGCCATTGCTCCTGATAAAATCAATACTGAATTAGGATGGTATCCTGAAACCATGTTTGAAGAAGGAATAAAGCTTACAATTAAGTGGTATTTCGAAAACGAAGATTGGATGAAGCAGGTAACTAGTGGAGATTATCAAAAGTACTACGACGAAATGTATAACAGATAAAACAGCCTAAAGGATAAAGACAATGATAGTTAGAACTAACACTGAAAAGTTAACTTCTATTCCCAGCGAGCTTTATGAAAATAGAAAATTAATAGCCAGGCTAGCCTACAACGACTTTAAGACAAAATATGCCGGATCTGTATTCGGCGTTTTTTGGGCATTCTTGCAACCAGTTGTAACGGTTCTTGTGTTCTGGTTTATTTTTGAGCATGGCTTACCTGCAGCTGCAGTACAAAGGGTAGCAGACGTTCCAGTTCCATTTCTGTTATTTTTGGTTGCTGGATTTGTACCGTGGTTCTTCTTTTCAGAAGCCATTAGTGGCGGTGCAAATGCTATGATAAGTTATAATTACTTAGTAAAAAAAGTGGTATTTAACATTAGCATTTTGCCAGTTGTAAAAGTTACGGCTTCTCTTTTTGTGCATATATTTTTTATGGGTTTCATGTTGTTTCTATACATGGTTATGGGGCAAGCCATTGGGGTTTACGCAATACAAGTTGTATATTACTCAGTGGCCCTATACCTGTTAGTTTTAGGAGTTAGTTTCATTACCGCTTCCGTTGTGGTTTTCTTTAGGGATTTATCCGCTATTATAACAATAGGACTACAAATTTGGATGTGGGTTACTCCCATTATGTGGAATTTAGAAGCCACTATATATAACCCTGTTATTTTGTTTATACTGAAACTAAATCCCCTATTTTACATTGTTTCAGGTTATCGAGATGCCATGCTGGGAAATAGGTGGTTTTGGGAGAGGCCTTTACTAACCTTGTATTTTTGGTTGTTTACGGTATTAGTTGGATTGCTAGGTTTAAGAATCTTTACAAAATCAAAGGGATACTTTGCAGATGTACTGTAGGATAGCTATGAAGGAAATGGCAACGTTACCAGAGGCAGGCTTGCATTTTTCAAAATAAAGGCTGAGGGCATACCTCGTTAAGAAAGCATATTAAGCTATAAGATACAAGTAATAAAGGCAATAAGGAGAAACCATTTTATGGACAACTTAGCAATCAAAGTTGACAACATAAGCAAAATATATAGATTGTATAGCAGAAACCTAGAACGCCTTATAGATACAATGGGTATTAGTAGGAAGATAAGATATCGAGAGCATTATGCTTTACGGGATGTGAACTTCCAGGTGGAAAAGGGTGAAACAGTAGGTATTATCGGCACTAATGGTGCTGGCAAGTCTACTATGCTTAAAATTATTACTGGAGTACTTACGCCAAATGCTGGAACAGTGGCTATAGATGGGCGCATTTCAGCCCTTTTGGAGCTTGGTGCCGGATTTAACCCAGAGTATACAGGGCTAGAAAACGTATACCTAAATGGAACTTTAATTGGATTTTCTAAAGAAGAAATGAATGATAAACTGCCGAAGATATTGGAGTTTGCAGATATAGGAGATTATATCCATCAGCCTGTTAGAACCTATTCTAGCGGGATGTTTGTTCGTCTTGCTTTTGCAGTGGCTATAAATATTGAGCCTGAAATATTAATTGTCGATGAAGCGCTGTCGGTGGGAGATGTATTTTTCCAAGCAAAGTGTTATAAAAAGTTTGAGGATTTTAGAACTCAAGGTAAAACAATATTATTTGTTAGTCATGATCTAAGTAGCATTAGCAAATACTGTGATAAAGTTATCTTGCTTAATAACGGTATTATGATGGGAGAAGGTAGCCCCAAGGAGATGATTAATCTCTATAAAAAGGTACTCGTTAATCAGGCTGACTTTCAGGTGCCTGAAGGCAAATCAAGTATTATGGCAAATGATATTTCAAAAGAGGGGCAGGGCGTATCAAAAAGAATTGAGGTAAATAAGGAGAGTTTGGCTACAGTAAAAGTGAGGGTTGGCAGTATCAATAAAGATGATATTGATGGCATAGAAGAAAAGTCTGTAGATGGAATTGGTATCCGAGAAAGAGGTAGCAACGAAAAACAGCACCTTTACCTTAACAAAGAGTATAGTGAGTATGGAACAATGGATGCTGAGTTTATTGACTTTGCAATATATGATGATAAGAAAGATATAACTAGTACAGTAGCTAAAGGGGCAACATTTACAATTGCTGTTAAGTTGAAAGTTAATAGAATTATTCTCAGTCCAATTGTGGCTTTTACAATTACCAATCTTAAAGGGGATGACGTATCAGGGACCAATACTTTTGTTGAAAGAGAAGTGATTTCTTTTGATGAGGTTGGAGATGAAGTTGTAGTTACCTTTAGCCAGAAAATGGATTTCCAAGGAGGAGAATATCTTCTAAGCCTAGGATGTACAGGTTACGAGGGAGATGAGTTTACTGTTTACCATAGGCTTTATGATATATGTAGCATTACTGTGGTATCAAGTAAGGATACTGTAGGTTATTTCGATATGAATTCAGAAATTGAAGTGGAGGTGCTTCGCTAATGTTGGAAGTAGGGAAGATTATCATAGATGACACTCATTACCCAGGAAGGGATTTATATAGTGATGGAATAATTGAAGACGAAATGCTAGAAATAGCAAAAACCTACCAAAAGTCTGAATATAATAAGATAATCGCTCAAAAGAAAAATTGGACTATTATGTATCACTTTTCCCATGTTAGAGAAAATATAATTTCCTGGTTGCCTTTGTCTAGGGAGGATAGTGTGTTGGAAATTGGAGCAGGTTGTGGTGCTATAACAGGAGCTTTATCAGAAAAGGCAGGTAAAGTCACTACGGTGGATTTATCTATGAAGCGAAGCCTAATAAATGCCCATAGGCATAAAGACTCTGGCAATATAAAAATGCACGTAGGGAATTTTGAGGATGTAGAAAAAGATTTTAGTGATAAGTTTGATGTTATCACTTTAATTGGTGTGTTTGAATACGCAGTAGGTTATATATCAACATCTAATCCTTATGAGGATTTTCTGAAAATTATTAAAAGACATTTAAATGAAAAGGGTAAAATAATCATTGCTATTGAAAACAAATTCGGATTGAAATATTGGGCAGGCTGTAGAGAAGACCATACAGGACGGTTTTTTGAAGGAATAGAAGGATATAAAAACACTAGCTATGCCAGGACATTTAGTAAAGTGGAGTTGGAGAGGATGTTTGATAATGTGGGCTTTAAAGGCTGGAAATTTTATTATCCATATCCTGATTACAAGTTTCCAAAGACAATTTATTCTGATGAATATCTTCCAAAGGTTGGTGAATTAAACTACAACAACGCTAACTTTGATAGAGATAGAATAGTGCTATTCGACGAAACAGCTGTTTACGATAATATTATTTCGGATAATATGTTTCCATACTTTTCGAATTCCTTTTTGGTTGTTTTGGAGGGTGAGTAAATGGAGAAGATGATATATTCCAAATTTTCAAATGAACGAACCCCTATCTTTGATATTGTAACGGAGATAGTTACTCTTGATGACGGCAAAAAAGTAGTTAAGAAGTCGCCAAGTTCCATACATAGTGTCAGACACATTGAAAACATATATAAATGGGGTCAAAAGCTTGGAATTCGTTTTAGAAAGGTTGGATTAAGAGTTAATAGTTGTAGCCTTGATAATAACGTGGTTTACTTTGAATATATCGAAGGAAAAAGCCTTGAAAATATCTTAGATGAGTATATTGAGGCTGGTGACAAAGATGCATTTCTTGAAACAGTTGAATCATATATTATATCTATGAAATCAGCATATGATGAAGAGGTATTTGAGTCATCAAAAGAGTTTGAAGACGTATTTGGTAAGGCCACATTTTCAGGGGATGTGGTGGCAGTTAGAGAACTAAGTATTGATATGATTTTTTCTAATGTGATTATAAGTGATGATGTTCCTGAAATAATTGATTATGAGTGGACATTTGGTTTTCCAATACCAATAAACTTTTTGTTTTACAGAGCAATATATTACTATTTGTTAAACTCCCCAAAGCGACAAAGGTTTGTTGGCGATAGCCTTATGGAAAGGTTTGGGATAAAAAGAAGTGAAGTAGCCATTTATGAAAAAATGGAACAGAATTTTCAAAACAACTATGTTTTTAAAGATTTTGATTCCACATACTCCTTGTTTGAAAAATTTGGCATGGAGGCAAATGTAGTTGACTATAATGTAGGAGAGTCTAGGCTAACTGCTTCAATGTTTAAAGTGTATCGTGACTTTGGAAATGGATATAACGAAGAAGAAAGCGAATTGTTCAGAATGGCTTTAGACCCTAAAGGAACAGCCATTTTGAATTTACCAATTCCTGTAGGTGTCAATAAAATCAGAATTGATTTAGGTAGCCGACCTTGTACCATTAGAATACAAAAGCTAAGTTACGTTAATGAGGCGGAGCATAATCTAAAGTACAAAACAAATGCAACGTACACCTCCCTACAAGGTGAACATTTGTTTTTAGTTAATGACCCTAAGCTAGAGATAAAACTAGCTGGGAAGCCTATAAAAGAAATTAAGTTAATTCTGGAGATTGATACTATTAGCTTAGAAACAGAGCGGCTAAGGCTGGTACGCTTGTTAAGTCACATTAATATAATCAGACTAGTTACTACCCCTTTAAGTAAACTTTACAATGTTCTTAAAAGGAGAAGATTCTTTCGATTGCTGTACACGGTACTTCTATTTGCTCGTAGAGAAGGGATGAGGGCAACTTTGAAGCGGATTAAATTAGAGTTAAAGAAGAGGTTTAATCGATTTAAAAGGAATTCTCGAATATTAGCTGGTGATAAGCATAGACATATTAGGAAAAATGACAAGGATTTTAATGATATTGCTATTTTGAGTGAAATTGACAAAAGCATTGTAGTTCATTTGCATTTGTACTACGAAGAGCTACTTGACGAAATGGTTAAATATCTAAAGAATATTCCCTATAATTTTGACTTACTTATTTCATGTAATGAAAATGCAGATGTAGAAAACATTACAAGTAAAGGAAATCAGATAAAAAATGCCACTAAGGTTGTGGTTAAAAAAGTTGAAAATAGAGGCAGGGATATAAAGCCTATCTTTGTGGACTTTGGTAAAGAAATTGCAGAATATGATTATTTTATCCACATACATACAAAGAAGTCTTTGTACACAGGAACAGAGAGAATAGAATGGCGCAGACATTCTCTTAATAGTCTGTTGGGAACTCCAGAAATTGTTGGAAAGCTATTTTCGTTAATGGAAGAGGATGAAAAGTTGGGAATTGTCTACCCTGATTGTTTTGATATTCTTCCTATTCAAGCATACACCTGGTTGGCAAATGAAAGTGGCGGCAGGCAACTATTAGAGGAATTAAATATTGACTTCCAAGGAGGAATGTTTTCTTACCCTGCAGGAAGCTTTTACCTTGCAAAAACGAAAGCATTGAAGCCTTTGTTTGATTTGAATTTGGCAGCAGGGGATTTCCAGGAGGAACAAGGTCAAAATGATGGAACCTTGGCTCACATTATTGAAAGAGCAATCGCATTTATTGTAGAATCCCAGGCTTTTGAAAAAGGTATCGTGGATTACTTAGAGGGTGTCATTAGGTATGGCTTTAGTAGAAAGGTGTTTCGCCCTTACTTTGAACTTGATGTAGAAAATGTCAAGGAACAACTTGCCATTAATGAAACCATTAGTTTTGATATATTCGACACTCTTATTACTAGATGCGTGTTAAAGCCTGATGATTTGTTTATGTTAATGGAGAAAATTATCCTAAAGAAGCATGGGATAAAACTAGACTATTTACAAATCAGAAAAGAAGCAGAAGTAATTGCCTGGCGAAAGAAAGGCGACAGCACCAACATTTATGACATTTATGAAGAGGTGAAAAGAATATCGGGAGTTGATTCTAGCAAAGTTTCCGAATTTAGAGAGTTGGAAATTAAACTGGAATATGATATGTGTATGCCTAGAAGAGACGTTTTGGAAATTTTCGACTATCTAAAGGGATTAGGAAAAAGGATTATTTTAGTTAGCGATATGTATTTAACCAGCGATATAATTGTTCCAATGTTGAAAAAGTGTGGATATGATGGCTTTAACGAACTTTATATATCGTGTGAAGTAGGTTTGCGTAAAGACAATGACACCATTTGGGATAGAATAATTGGCACCTACGGCAAAAATCGATTTGTTCATATCGGAGACAATCCTAGATCCGACTGGCAGACATTAAGTGACCGTGGAGTTAGTGCTTTGTTTTTAATGAGTTCTTTGGAATTATTTAAGCTAACGGATTTGTATAGTGAGTTTGAAGGCACCATGTATAATTCCATTCATGATTCATTGTATTGGGGACTTATGGTAAATGGAGGGCTATGTAATTCACCATTTGCCCTAAATGGAAATGAAGGAGATTTAGTTGTGCCGGATGTAAAAGGATTAGGAATAGGAGTTTTTGCTCCTTTACTATATATGTTTACTAAGTGGGTAATTAACGAAACCAAGGAAAATGAATACTTAGCATTTTTGTCAAGAGAAGGATATCTTCTTGAACAACTTTACGATATTGCGGCCAATAAACACGAGACTAAAAAGAAAGGATCCATGTATTTCTTGTCCTCTAGAAGGGCGGCTTCAGTGGCAGCAAGTCATACTTGGGATGATATAATTGAGATACTGAAAATTGATTATAAGGGAAGCTTGCTCAACATGGCTAAAGTTAGGTTGGGAGTTGACCTAGAAGGAAAAATTCAAGATACGGAAATTGATCTACAGGCTTCTGAGGCAGAGCTTAACCATGTTATAAGTAAGCTAGAGCCCTTTAAAGATGAAATATTAGAGGTATGTAAAGAAGAAAGAGCCAATTACATTAGTTATCTAGAGGCCCACGTCCCCAAAGAGGACTGGGAAAACTTGGTGGTTATTGATTTGGGATATGTAGGAACTATCCAGTATAATTTGGCCAAAATGCTCGACTTAAAAATAGGCGGTTACTATTTAGTCATTTGGAAAGAGCCAAAACCTAAGACGTTAGGTTGCAAAGCAATATCAATGACAGTGTTAGGTGAACCATTTATGGATACTATGACAGATACTCATCGATTTTTAGAAGCAGTTTTAACTGCCCCCTATGGCCAGCTAGTTAACTTTGAAATTGAGAATGACAGTGTTGTTCCTAGATATAGGGAAGAAGTAGAAATGTCCCAGGAACTAAAGGATATGCAAAGTGGTATTTTGTGGTACGCAGAAATTATGAGTAATTTAACTAAAGATATTTTTGGAGATGATGACTTTGAAAAGAGATTAGATTTAACTAAAGAGGTTTATGGGAAGTTAATGGAAAGCAAAGATATACTAAAAGGTAGCGAAGAGATATTTGCCATGGATGATAGCTATTGCAGAAATGGAAGATGGATATTTGATTCAAATGCTAACCAATGGAAGCTTGTCTAACATTACTGAGATATCAGGTAGAAACATGGGCGGATCGTCCACTAGAACGTCAAAAGGTTCTGGAAGTAAAGATTTGAGTAAAGATATTAGGAGAAACAAAAGTGCTAATTTTTGAATTTTTTATAAAAGCTCTTCTTGTCTTACTTTGGCTGGGAGTTATACCATTTATATTAGGTGACAAACTTGTTAAAGAAAACGGATTAACTGCCAAAGATATGTTCCTGACCTATATTTTTGGTTGGTTTAAAATGTTTGCTTGGTTTCAGATAATAGCTATTCCATTTATATTTTTACGCTTCAGCTTGTCTACTCTTGTAATAGTATGGGTTGTAGGCATAATGATATTACTAACATACAACCTAATCATTAATGGAAAAGATTATTTAGATATAATTAATAGAAAATGGAAGGTTCCTAATCTTAATTTCATTGAGGTGATAGGAATTGGATTGGTGGCCTTTCAATTGCTTGCAATAACTATATTGACTCATGAAGATGCTGACGATGCCTTTTTTATAGGCCAGGCAGTTACAGACAATCATACAAATACTATGTTACAATATGCCGGTGATACAGGAGCAGCTAGAGGCATTCTTCCCTCTAGATATGTTTTAGCGCCATTTCCCACCTTCTTGGCGGCCATTTCTCGGCTGGTGATGATTAATCCAGTTACTCTAGGTCGAGTGATTTTCCAAGTTGTGTTCATGGTAATGTGCTATATGGCATTTTATTTATTGTTAACAACGTTTTTTGATGATGACAGGAAAAAGGCGGCAATTGGCTTATGCTTTGTATGCCTTCTTAACATCTGGGGCAATATTTCTGTTTTTACAACATCATCATTTTTAATTTTTAGGTTACACCAAGGAAAAGCATTGTTGGCAAACTTAATTCTCCCTTTTATGATATATCTGCTAATTCAATATTATCGTAATCATAAATATAACCAAAAAGAGATGTTACTGGTAATGGTCTCTGCCACCTTAGTATCATCAATGGGGGTGTATTTAGCTCCCCTACTTCACGGTGCTTATACATTGGTTCAGTTTGTAAAGGATAGAAAGTTTGCAACAATTAAAACTATGGTTATAAGTTGCTTGCCAGCAATTGTAATTGGTATTATTTTCTTAATAATAAGATAGATTGAACGTGCAGTATAGATAGATAAGTAGATAAGTAGATGAGTAAGTAAGTAGATAAGTAGATGAGTAGATGAATAGATGAGTAGATAAGTAGAAGAGTAGGTAAGTAGGTGAGTAGGTAAGTAGGTAGATAGATAAGTAGGTAAGTGGGTAAGTAGAAGAGTAAAAGAGTAAAAGAGTAGAAGGGTAAAAGAGTAAAAGAGTAGGGGTAAGAGGATGCGAGAAGTAATAGATATGTTTATTAAATATGCTGGTGGACATGCCTATATGTGGGTCTTTTTTGCATGCTTGGTTTTCATGTTTATTGTATTTAAAAAGGATAGAGAGTATTGGTCCTATCCCAATCTAGTAATTTTGTTAGTTATCTTTAATCCTATTATTATGT
>JGI20163J26743_11538371_pt1 | contig 21073 bp, 23 predicted proteins | sample TergutCu122P1_FD_26743 | JGI IMG/M metagenome (IMG submission 26743) | reverse complement strand
AAATCAACTCCTTTTTACAAATAAACTCCTCTGCGTCCAAAGTGCTTACCCATGAAATAGCGTGCAAAGGGCCAGTATAGATAATGTGAAATTTTACTAAGCGGAACATAAATTAATAAGAACGTAGTAAACGCTATAAATGCTACAACAATTGTTTCATTTGCTGTCATGGAAACTGCTCCTAATAAAAGGAAAATATTTATGATTATCATTGAAAAGAAATCATCTTTGGAGCTGATTATTCTTTTTTCAGCTTTACTAAACTTTTTCGTCATTCTTACAACACCGGCTAAAAAACCAAGACCCATTATTGCCATAAGAACACCAGTAACTGTCGTTGACGCTAATAATTCAGGCCCATAAGGTATCACAAAAGAGACAATTATAGCTGTAGCAATACCTACATGGAATATAACAAATTCTAACCAATTATCTACTATATTCCTACTACTTTCCATAGCCCAAGGACGTGCATTTACTGTTAAGGAACTCATAGCCCCTTTTCCTGGATCGCCTTTGGGTACAGATATCTCTTTTATTAAACGAAATCTAGTTAATGCATAAAGTTTGTAAACATAGACTAACGTTAAAAAAACTAAAGCTAAAGTCTTCATGGTAGCAAGCGTTCCGTAATCTGCTTTAATAAATGAAAAATCCATCGTTTCCCCTCCCTAAACAAATTAAATATAATTCCATTTTACAACAATTAGATAGCCATTAATTTCCTTATGACAACACCTCCGCAAACTATTATTTTAATTAATTTATTATAAATTTCACAAAAAAAAATAGTTACTATTTTTTAGTTCTACAATTACATTTAATAACCTATTATCTGATTATTTGAATATCTTATGCTTAGCATAAAAAAATAATATAGTAAATACTGCAGGAGCCGCATTTGCGACTCCGATAGTATCTATTCTATGTAACTTGTCTAAATTCCTGCTTGTTGCCTCAACATTTCAGCTTTATCTGTATCTTCCCATTTTACATTCAAATCTTCTCTTCCCATATGGCCATAAGCCGCCAGATTACGATATATTGGCTTATCTAAATGTAAATCACGGATAATAGCTCCAGGCCTTAGATCAAAGTCACTTTTTATCAACTCAATTATTTTTTCATCTGAGATTTTTCCTGTGCCAAAAGTATCAACCATAATTGATACAGGATGTGCCACACCAATGGCATATGCCAGTTGGATCTCACAACGATTAGCTAAACCAGCTGCTACTATGTTTTTTGCAACATAACGGGCTGCATAGGCTGCTGATCTGTCTACTTTTGTTGGATCTTTTCCTGAAAATGCTCCGCCACCATGTCTGGCCATACCCCCATACGTATCAACAATTATCTTCCTTCCTGTAAGTCCAGCATCTCCTTGGGGTCCACCTACAACAAATCTACCTGTTGGGTTAATAAAGTACTTCGTTTTACTATCTAACAGTTTTGCTGGAATAACCTCTTTTATAACATGCTTCAAAATATCCTCATAAATGGCTTTTTGTTCAACCTTATCTTTATGCTGGGTTGAGACAACTACTGTATCAACACGAACCGGCTTATCATCTTCATACTCAACTGTAACCTGTGCCTTTCCATCAGGACGAAGATAACCTAGTATTTTTTTCTTCCTTACCTCTGACAGTCGTTTAACCAATCTATGGGCTAATGAAATCGGCAACGGCATTAACTCTGGTGTTTCGTCACAAGCATAACCAAACATCATTCCTTGATCTCCTGCTCCTATTTCATGGACTTCTACTTCTGACATTTCTTCCACTTTAGCATCCACAGCATTGTCTACTCCCTGGGCTATATCCGGAGATTGCCCGTCAATTGCTGTGATAACTGCACAGGTATCACAGTCAAAACCAAATTTGGCACGTGTATAGCCAATATCTCTGATAGTTTCTCTAACAATCTTGGGAATATCAACATAACAATTAGTAGTAATCTCTCCTGCAACCAAAACAAGTCCTGTAGTAACAGTAGTTTCACATGCGACCCTGGCATTTGCATCTTTTGATAATATTGCATCTAATATGCTATCAGAAACCTGATCTGCAATTTTATCTGGATGTCCTTCAGTTACTGATTCTGAAGTAAATAGCTTTCTAGTCATGATTATTCACTCCTTTTTCTTCTTTTAATTTTTTAAATAAATCCAGTTCCATAATGGTACTGATAATAATATTAGCGATTTTTGCTTTTGGTAATAAGTCAGTTCCAGTAATGCATCCATTTCTATCAAAAATAAAAACTTGATTATTTTCAGATGAAAATCCGATTTCAGGATTAGAAACATCGTTAGCAACTATTATATCTGCATTCTTTTTAATTAATTTATCCATAGCAAACTTTGCTAATTCCTCTGTCTCAGCCGCAAAACCTACCAAAATTCTATCGCCTTTTTGCAACCCCAAGGTTGACAATATATCAGGCGTCTTTTGAAGTTCAATGACTAACACATCGGATGTTTTTTTAATTTTATTTTCTTGTACATCAATTGGCATATAATCAGCAACTGCTGCTGCCATTATTATAATATCTTGTTCTATATAGTTATCTAAAACCGCTTTATACATTTCAACTGCTGTGGTAACGGCAATATGTCTGTCTACACAACAGTCCGATTTTTCTATTGTAGAAATAACTGTTACAGTAGCTCCCAATTTTTTTGCGGCTTCTGCAATGGCATATCCCATTTTTCCTGAACTTCTGTTACTTATGTACCTTACCGGATCAATTGGCTCCCTGGTGCCACCTGCTGTCACTAAAATATTGTAGCCGGATAAAGGTTTATTAGGTTCAAGAATACTATATATCTCTTCAAATATTTTTTTAGGAGCAGGTAATTTACCTTTTCCAATAGTTCCGCATGCTAAATATCCCACATCAGGTTCCATAACAAAAGTACCCATTTTTTTAATTCTGCTAATATTATCTTGAACCATTTGGTTCTGATACATATTTACGTTCATTGCCGGAGCAAAAAAAATAGGACATGTAGCAGCCAAAAGCAAGGAGGATAACAAATCATCTGCTATTCCATTAGAAAATTTGCCAATAATATTTGCAGTTGCAGGAACTACCGCTAACATATGAGCATCTTGAACCAGTTCAATATGTGGGATATTTTCTTTAGTTTCAAACATCTGTGTATACGTGGGATTACCCGTTAGAGCTGAAAAGGTGATAGGTGTTATAAATTTTTGAGCTGACTCGGTCATTATAACTCTGACATCTGCTCCACTTTTCACCAGTTGACTTACAAGATCACAAGCTTTATATGCAGCTATTCCACCTGTAACACCAACTAATATTTTTTTATTTCTCAATTTCATTTTACAATTACCCTCGTTTTCCCTTTTGCTTTTCATCTTTCAAAGTTTCGGAACCATTATACGCTATTTCATATAATGCCAAGGTTACAGGTTTCCCTTTTAGTAATTGCCCATTTTCATCACATGTCACTTCTTCTTCTGTAGTTTTACGAGCCATTTTAGCTGTCTTTACCACTAAGGAATACTTATTGCCAACCTTTTGCAATAACAAATCTAAAGGTGGTTGATTCATATAACAAAACTCCTTTTATTCAAATTTGATTTCTTTTCTTTGAGGTCTGCATTTCTCGGCTATAATAATTGACTTGAGCTTTTCTTTAGCCATTTCTATTTCGTCATTTACAACAACATAATCATACTCTGAAACATATGCCAGTTCTGCCTGGGCACTTTTTAAACGTTTTGACATATCTTCAGGGGAATTTTGTCCTCTATTCTCAATTCTTCTTTTTAATTCTTGGATAGAGGGAGGAACTATAAAAATAAACACCCCTTTAGAATATTGCTTTTTTACATGCAATGCTCCTTGTATATCAATTTCCAAGATAACATCTCTGCCTTGTGCAATGTTTTCTTCTACTTTACTCCTGGGAGTTCCGTAATAATTTCCATATACCTCAGCCCACTCTAAGCAGCCATTTGCATCCCTTAGTTCCAAAAATTCTTCTTTAGACATAAATAAGTAATCAACACCATGTTTTTCCCCTTGCCTTGGGCTCCTGGTTGTGGCAGATATTGAATAGTACATATCCGGGAAATCCTTCTTCATTAAGTTACGTAGAGTCCCTTTTCCTGCACCTGAGGGCCCTGAAATCACGATTAATAAGCCTGGTGTATTCACTTCTTATTCGTCTCCTGAGTTATTTGTATTCTTACTGTTTAGTCGCTGAGCTACTGTTTCCGGCTGTACTGCTGACAAAACAACATGGTCACTATCTGTTATAATCACAGCCCTTGTTCTTCTTCCATACGTAGCATCTATAAGCACTCCTCTTTCTCTTGAAACTTGAATAATCCTTTTAATGGGTGCTGATTCCGGACTCACAATAGCAACAATTTTATTCGCAGATACTATGTTGCCATATCCAATATTAATTAACTTAATAGACATTAATTTCCCCTCCAGCAAAAAGTATTTTATTCAATGTTTTGAACCTGTTCGCGCATTTTTTCAATATTTGTTTTAAGTTCTATGACCAAATTACTGATTTCATAATTATTACTTTTTGAGCCTATTGTATTTACTTCTCTATTTAATTCTTGAATTAAAAAATCTAACTTTCTGCCAACAGCCTCATGTGATAAAAGCTCTTTATTTAACTGTTTAAGATGACTTTCAAGCCTTACTATCTCCTCATCTACACTCATTTTATCCGCCATAATTGCTACCTCAGTTAATAAACGATTATCATCTACTTCCCAGCCACCCAAAGCATCTTTTAGTTTTTTTGATAGCTTTTCTTGATACTCTTCTATTACTTTTGGTCCCTTTTCTTTTAACTGTTGGCATGAATTATTAATAAAGCCAATCTTTTCAACAAGATCATTATAAAGCTCGTGGCCTTCTTTTTCGCGCATCTGAACCATTTGTTCCAACGCATTGTTAAGGGAACTTTGAAGCAGCAACCAATACAAATCTAAATCATCTTCAGAATCCTCAATGCCTAATACTTCCGGCATATTTGCAATATCTATAGCCCTAATTTCTTTAGTGATAGATAACGTATCAGATATTTCCTCTAAAGCTGAATAATACGCTTTAGAAAGAGCTTTGTCAAGTTTTACTTGTCTTTTTTGTTCTCCTTCATCTTGCACCTTAACATAAACATCTATTCTACCTCTAGAAATTTTTTTCTTTATCTCTCCCTTAATTCTTTCTTCTAAGAGAATAATATTTCTGGGCATTTTAATTGCTGTATCCAAAAACCTATTATTTACAGACTTTAATTCGACTATCCATTTTTTCCCTTCACTACTGGTTTCTCCTCGCCCATATCCTGTCATACTTTTTATCACAAAAATTCCCCCAACCGCTCTTAAGCTTCCAATCTTTGGCTATCAACAAATAACGACCGCTACATAAGGACATCTTCTATCTATTATAACACCTGATAAGTACAATTGACAATTAACAATAGGCTATTGATAATTTTATAAACTTATGCTGAAATTATACCACATACAGTAATTTTTGGTAATCTATAAAATAGAATTACAATAGCAAGAACAAATTGCCTAACTTAAATTCCAATGCTATACTTATAGAGCAATTAACAATTGATAATTAAAAAACGTTACAAGACAGTTTGGCAATTTGGAAATAATTGGTTGGGAAATATGTAGAGGTTGACGAAGACATTTGCAGCAAACAAATCTGACTTCCGACCTCTGCTATCGGAGGGAATATTATGGCTTTTGATGGTATTACAATGAATTGTATAAAACAAGAATTTCAGGAAAGGATTTTGGAAGCACGGATAGATAAAATTTATCAGCCCAATCCAACTGAAATATTATTTAATTTGAGAAAAAACAGAGAAAATCTTAAATTACTTTTATCTGCACATCCTGTATATTCAAGGGTTTGTATAACCCAGAAAACCTTTGAAAATCCAAAAAACCCTCCTTTATTTTGTATGGTTTTAAGAAAGTATCTTGATGGTGGAAGAATTACAAGCATTATTCAGCCTTCCTTTGAAAGAATATTAGAGGTGCAAATTGAAAGTCGCACTGAATTGGGGGATATGGCTCATCTCACTCTGATAATTGAAGTAATGGGCAAACATAGTAATATTATTCTTTTAAACCAAGAAACCCAAAAGATTATAGATAGTATTAAGCGGATACCTTTTAGTACAAGTCAATATCGCCAAGTTTTACCGGGGTTAGAATATATCCTACCTCCAGAACAGGATAAGTTAAACATTTCTGATTTATCAATGGAAACATTCATTGATAAACTTTTATCACAGGAACTAACACTTCCTATCGAAAAAGCCCTTTTAAATACAATTAAGGGGTTAAGTCCATCATTAGCCAAACAACTGACAACAAAGGCCGATTTGGCAGGACAGCATTTGGAGTTTTTTGGTGAATACGAATTAAATCTTATATGGCAATCTGTAGATTCTTTGCAGCATACTGTTACAACTAACAATTACAAGCCGGTAATATTTACTGACAGCATGGGCCAATATAGCGGATTTTCTCCCGTAGATATATCTGACCATCATAATGATAATGTAGTAAAACTTGAATCTATAAACGAAACTATTGACAAGTATTACGATTGGTCATTAAAGAATAGTTCCTTTACATCAGTAAAAAGTAATTTGCAAAACACCATTAATAAAGAAATTAAAAGATGTGAAAAAAAACTTGGATTACAACTGGAAACAGTCCAAGCAAGCAAAAATTCAGTTCAGGATAAAATCTTTGGCGAACTTCTGACTGCTAATATGTACAAAATACAGAGAGGTATGGAAGAAATCCAGGTGGAAGATTATTATAATGATAATGCTCCTATTCGCATTAAACTCCAACCTGAACTCACTCCTGCCGATAATGCACAAAGATACTATAAAAGATACAATAAAGCAAAAAATGCAGCCAATAAAGCTGCAGTTCAAGCAGAACAGTCCAAAGAAGAATTATCATATCTGGAGTCATTAAGTTTTTGGCTTTCAGAAACTAACTCTCATGAAGATTTCTTTCAAATAGAGCAGGAATTAATTGATGCCGGATATTTAAAATCCAAAAATAAGCCCGGCAAAAAGGCTGCAGTTACAGATAAAACTAAGCCGGTTCCTAATACTTATATTACTAAAACGGGTTTGAAAATACTTGTTGGAAAAAATAACAAGCAAAATGACTGGGTCACTTTTAAGGCTGCTAAGGATGATGATCTTTGGTTTCATGCCAAAGGAATACCGGGGTCACATGTTATTTTAAAACTGGAGGATAAAAAAGCCTCGGATGAAGAAATAGAAGCAGCCGCTCTGCTGGCTGCATTTCATAGTAAAGAAAAATTTTCAGCAAAACTACCGGTAGATTATACTCAAGTCAAAAATGTGAAAAAAATTAAAGGTGCAAAACCGGGGCTGGTTACATATGATAATAATACAACCGTTTTTGTTACTCCGGATAAAGAGTTAATTGATGCTTTAGTGACCTACTCTAAACTAGATAATAATTAATTGGTATGTGAAACCTCAATAGGGACCCTCATAATAGCACTGTTATTATCTTTTATTACAAGGCGCTTTGCAATTACATAACTATACAAAATACCCATGCGACACCTCAATATATATTTGATACACTAATTACTATACATATTTAACTGCTGTACCATAAGCAATTACTTCACAGGCACCGCCCATTACATTGGCTGTTTCGTATCTTACTGCTACTATAGCATCTGCACCTACAGCTTTGGCTTCTTCAACCATTCTTTCAGTAGCAATTGTACGTGCCTCAGTCATTAACTCTGTATATCCTTTAATTTCTCCTCCTACCATAGACTTAAGCCCTGCCGCAATATCTCTGCCTAGGTGCTTTGCCCGTACAACATTTCCTTTAACAAGTGCAACAAGACGAATCTCTCTGCCTGGTATATCTGATGTAGTGCATATAAACATTTATCTATCTCCCCTTTTATTAGGCTATTTGCCCACAATAATGGCATAAAAGAATACTTTTTTACAAGTTTTGGTTTTAGGGTTTTTCTTTAATGACTACTTCGTCAACTCCATCGGTTTCTTTCAGCAGGACAGCTATAACTTCATTTTTTGAAGTTGGAACGTTTTTGCCTATGTAGTCAGCCTTAATAGGAAGTTCTTTATGACCTCTATCTATCAACACCGCCAACTGTACTATTTTAGCCCTACCCATATCAGCCATAGCGTCAAGGGCTGCTCGTACAGTTCGTCCTGTATAAAGCACATCATCAACTAAGACTACATTTTTGTCTTTTAAATCAAAGGGAACCTCTGTTTTATTTAAAACAGGTTTTTCTGCCAAACTGCTTAAATCATCTCTATAAAGAGTGATATCAATAATACCCTCCGGAACCCTACGACCTTCAATCTGCTCAATAATTTCATTTAAACGTCCGGCCATAGGTACCCCTCTACTCCTAATACCTATTAATACAAGATCTTCCGTACCTTTGTTTTTTTCAACAATCTCATGAGCAATTCTCGTGAGACTTCTGCGGATCTTATCTTCATCCATTATGAGAGTTTTGGTCCTTAAATTCATTTCCATTTTAAAACCTCCTCGTATACTAAGTTTTAAAAATCACTTATACAAATCATACTAATCCTTAAATAACCACCTTGCCAAAGCCGGTCTTTTGATACTTACTGCACCCTTAGGGCATAGTTCATGGCAGCAATAACAGTAGATACATTCCTTAACAGTTACTTTCGGCCTTTTATCATATAACTCCATAGCAGAAGCAGGACAGCTTTCTATGCATACTTTACATCCTGTACACTTTTCTTCTGAAAAAACTAAGGTTGGCTTTAACCATTTATAGATCCTAGCCAGCAGCTTCCGAGGAACCATCCTTGCAAAACGATCTGAAAAATCAGCATACTTGGTTGCTACAGGTAGTTTAAAAGGTACAACCTCTGCTTCAACATAGCCGGCACGAGTTATATTATTATCCGTTAAAGAAAAAATCCCTTGCTTATGGGCCAATTTAAGAACCGGTGTATCCAATGGTTCCAAGCCTATCATCTGAGTCGCAATAGTATCAACAAGGTAAGGATTCTTACTGGCGATTATGTAACCCAGGTACTTGGGAGTACCTCCGGAAGGTCCCTCACCTTCCATACCTACAATAGCATCCATTATCGTTAAGTCTGGTTTTAAGAGTTCAGTCAAGGCTATTATAAGTTCGCAAAAATTTTCTAACTCTGAAAGCTCCAAATGATATTTGGCCTTTATCAATCCCGGAATACATCCATACAAGTTTTTTGCCCCTCCTGTAAAAACCGTTAACCCATGAGTTTTGCATTTAGGCAGGTTTATTAAGTAATCACTATCTACAACCGCTTTTAAAACTTGTAATTCCTTATGTGAATTTTTGAATTTAATACTTTTATTACACGGAGTAAGATCATAATTTAGCTCTGCACCGGATTCCTCTGCTGCCCAGATCATTCCCGTAGTTTTATAAATAGACTTTAACCAGGCCACTGAGTTAGGACCACCAGGACTATCCCCAATAATAACTTTGGCTCCTTTTTCAATAAAGTAGAGACACACTTCTTTTACTAAAACCGGATGGGTTGTCACTGCTTGTTCAGGAGCTTTTCTCATCAATAAGTTTGGTTTAATAAAAACAGTTTTATCATTAAAGATCTCATCCGGAAATGCATCATCAATAATTTGCTGTATATATGACCCTATATTAACATCCTTGTAATCGGTACATTTATAAGTAATCACTTTATGCACTATTATCAACAACCCCCGTTAATAGTGTTTTTTATTTCATATCATATTTCCGCAACATATCTATCTCTTTTGGATAAACCTCCGTCCCACCAGGGGTTTCGAGAATAAAAGGAATATTTTTAAAAGTATCCATTCTAATAAGCCCTTCAAAAAACTCCATTCCTAACTCCCCTTCCCCTAATGAAGCATGCCTATCTTTCTTGTCACCCATAGGTTTCAGAGAATCATTTATATGAAATGCTTTGAGTTTATTAATACCAATAGTATTATCAAATTGCTCCAATACATCCTCTAGTTTGTTTTTTAAGTCATACCCTGAACCAAAAACATGGCAAGTATCAAAGCATATTCCCAAACGCTCCTTGTAGTCACAGTAATCTATAATTGCTTTAAGCTCTTCAAAATTGCCACCTACCTCAGTTCCTGCACCAACCATTGTTTCCAGAAGAATCATTGTATCATTACTATCTTTATCTGCTTTGCTAAAAATTTGATTTAATGCCTCACCAATTCTCTTAACTCCCGCCTCTATACCACTACCTAAATGATTTCCTGGATGAATACAAAGATAAGGAGCACTAAGCCTATCCAACCTATGTAAGTCATCTGTTGTAGTTTCAATAGCAAAATTCCAGGAGTTCTCGTCCGGTGAAGCAAGGTTAATAGTATAAGGAGCATGAGCTACAATCGGTCCAAACTCAAATTTTTTCAATAGCTGTAAATATTCTTTTATATCATTTTCATCAAGGGCCTTTGCCCTTGCACCTCTGGGATTCCTTGTGAAAAACTGCATTGTATTTCCACCAATACTATGGGCTGATTGAACTGCCTTGGTAAAACCTTTGGAAATGGAAATATGAGCTCCTATATACATTATAAACAACACCCTTCTTTATGACAATTAAAAACCTAAGACCCTTCATTTCATTCAGGATGGCTAGCATGTTTATTATATTTTAGCTTTTTGCTTGTTTTAGTAAATCTAGTAGTTCTTTTTTTTCTAAATTATAGTTTTTGTTGCAAAAGTGGCATATAAGTTCGGCTTTTTGATCTTTGTTGATAATATCTTTGATTTCTTCTTCACCTAAGCTAATAACAATTTTTTCAATCTTATCTTTACTGCAGCCACATTCAAAATCAATTTCTTTTTCTTCATGAATTACTACATCCCATGGCTCGCATATATATTTTACTATACCCATACTTTCTTTGCCTTTTTCAATATAACTGCTTACTGCACCTAAACCCATTACTTTTTGCTCTATATGAGAGATAATTTCCTCTGATGCATTGGGCATTAACTGGACTATATATCCACCTGCACCTTTGACTGTTGTATCCTTGTCTACCAGTACACCCAGTCCAATAGCTGTGGGTATTTGCTCTGATGAGTAATAGTAGTTTGATAAATCATCTCCTATTTCTCCACTAATGAGAGGTGCACTACCGGTATATACTCCCTTAAGCTTTAGATCCCTTATCACATAGACCATCCCTTGTCCTACTGCACTGCCTACATCCATTTTGCCTGTTTCATCAGGTTCTATATAAACATGAGGGTTACTTACATATCCCTTAACCTTACCATTATTACCTGCAACAGCCAAAAGAACCCCCAGTGGTCCATCACCCTCAACCCTGATTGTAACTGTTTCTTGATGCTTTAAACCTGCTCCTATTAATAATGCTGCAGTTAAAACTCGCCCAAGGGCTGCTGTTGCTGTTGGATAAGTTCCATGTAAAACATGTGCCTTTTCCACCAGATTAGTAGTATTTGCAGCTACTATTCTAATATTTCCTTCTGCAGCAGTTGCTCTAACAAGTTTATCTTGCATTATCATTCTCCTTCTTTCTTTTACTCATTAAACTTATAATAATAGATAATATCTATTATTATAATTTAGGGTCCTCTCGTAGGGCATTTAAACCCACTTTAAAGTCCTCAGGCAAAGGAGCTATAAACTCAATATAATTATTTGTACCTGGATGTATAAAACCTAACATCTCTGCATGAAGTGCTTGGGTGGTAAAACCCAGGCTGTTTTTGCCTTTGGAATATTTAGGATCACCAACAACCGGATGATTAATATAACTCATATGCACCCTAATCTGGTGAGTCCTGCCGGTCTTTAATTTAGCTTCTATATATGTATAGTTTTTAAAGGCTTCAAGAACTGTAAAGTGGGTTTCGGCAACCCTGGCATTTTTGGCTCCAACAGCCATTTTCTTTCTATCTACCGGATGACGTCCTATTGTTGTTTTTATAATACCGGCTGTTTCTTTTACATTACCATAAACTATTGCTTTATATATCCTATTTACACTATATTTTTTTATCTGAGCTGCAAGGTTTTTGTGAGCCAAATCATTTTTGGCAACTACCAGAATACCTGAAGTATCTTTGTCAATTCTATGGACTATACCGGGACGCAAAGTTCCATTAATTCCGGATAAATCTTTACAGTGGTATAGTAGAGCATTAACCAATGTTCCGGAATAGTTTCCGGGAGCAGGATGCACTACCATTCCTTGTGGTTTATTTACCACAGCAATATAGGCATCCTCAAATAGAATATCTATATCTATATTTTCCGGTTTAATATCTAATTCCCTAGGCTCAGGTATTGATACAACTATTTCATCTTGTTCTTTTAGCTTATAGTTAGCTTTTACGGGATTATTATTTACATCAACTAAACCATCACTAATTAATTTTTGAATTTGGCTTCTGCTCATTTCAGGAAGCATATTAGATAAAAAAACATCTACCCGTTTTTCTAAGTTCTCTGTTTTTACAGCAAAAATTTTTTTCATAATATCACCCGACCTTTTCTTTCGGTCCTTCAGGCCATACTAATATTTGCCACGCAACTATAATCACTCCTATAACAATAGCAATATCTGCTATATTAAAAACAGGCCATACTCTAAAATCAAAGAAATCTACTACATAAGAAAATCTGATTCTATCTGCAAGATTGCCAACTGCACCTCCAAGCTGCAAAGCTAATCCAATAGTTAAAATATTATTTTGTCGTGCCAGTTTCCAATATACCCCTATCAGTAAAATAATTATTATTACAGTTACAGCTATAAGAAAAGCCGTCTGTCCTTGGAATATTCCAAAGGCAGCTCCTTGATTTCTGACAAAGGTTATGTGAAAAATATTTTCTATCACAGGTATACTTTCATGTGGGGACATTGTGGTTTTAATTAAATATTTGGTAAACTGGTCAAGTACTATAACTACAAAAGCTATTATAGCTAATATCAAAGTTTTAACCTCCAACCTAAAAGGCCTTTATTGCAAATTAGTATAACATTACTTACCCTTTCATACAAGTAAACACCAACCAAGAAAATTCTCTTAACCTCTTAACCCTTCTTAGCTGGTGTTTGATTTGTTTATTTTTTAATTTGTAAGTGCTTGTATCGGTGCCGGAATTCTTCCGCCTCTGTTTATAAAACAGTCACTGGACCATTTATTGATAGGCATCACAGGAACTGTTCCCAGCAAACCTCCAAATTCAACTTTATCACCAACATTTTTACCCGGAACAGGTATTATCCTTACTGCTGTAGTTCCCGGTGCTCCACATCGTGAGACTCCCAGACTTTCTAAAATATCTGCAACACTATCACCAACAGCCGGAGTTAGAGCTTAATTTTTAATTACCTCAAGACATCTTGGACACAATATTTCATTCTCTTCGGTTTGGGATTTATTACTGTATTTCCAACATCTTTCACATTTATCACCTGCTGCTTTATTTACTAAAACAGCAACTTCCATTTCTTCTGATTTATATACATCAGCAGGTATATTTTCTGTCATGGAGTTAATTTCAACACCGGAAACAATAAATATTTGATCTAAGGGTTCTGATAAACTGTCTAGAATCTGCAAGAATTCTTGGTTTGTATAGATGTTAATACTTGCATCAAGGGAATGACCTATGATCTTTTCTTGTCTTGCAAGCTCCAGGGCTTTTGAAACCTCTTCGCGAAGATCCAGAATTTTATCCCATTTTGCTTCCAAATCAACATCTAGGTAGCTTTCATTTACCTTTGGATACTCTGCCAACTGGACACTTAATGGATCACCTTGCTTTTTCGGCATATAGGTCCATATCTCTTCAGTTGTAAATGCCAATACAGGAGTCAAAATCTTTACAAGAGATGTTAGTATCTCATAAATAACTGTTTGACTTGATCTTCTCAAAATATGATCTGCAGGCATAGTGTAGAGTCTATCTTTACAAATATCCAAGTAGAAAGCACTCATATCAATGACACAGAAGTTATGAACACTATGATATACAGTATGGAACTCATATCTATTGTAGGCATTTGTCACTCTATCTGTTAGCTTATGGAGTTTCAGCAATGCCCATTTATCTATTTCTGAAAGATTTTCGTATGGTACCATCTGGCTTTCCGGATCAAAATCATATAAATTACTTAATAGAAAACGGAAAGTATTTCTTATTTTCCTATAGGATTCAGTCATTTGTTTCATAATTCCGGGCGATGCAGCAACATCACGTCGATAATCTGCCGATGATACCCATAATCTTAAAATATCTGCTCCCATTTGCTCTATAACCTCTATTGGATCAACACCGTTACCAAGGGACTTGGACATTTTTCTACCCTTTTCATCAACAACATAACCATGGGTCAAAACCTGTCTATAAGGAGCAGTACCTTTGGTAGCTACAGAAGTTGAAAGAGAGGAATTAAACCATCCTCTATGCTGATCACTACCCTCTAAGTACATATCTGCCGGAAATCTAAGATCAGGATGAATAGCACATACAGCTTCATGACTGGATCCGGAATCAAACCATACATCCATGATGTCGGTTTCTTTTTCAAAGGTTTGGGCATTACAATAAGGGCATTTAAACCCTTCCGGTAACAATTCTTCCGAACTTTTTTCAAACCACACATTAGATCCATGCTTTTTAAAGAGATTTTCTATGTGATTAATAGTTTGATCATTGATGATTTCTTTTTTACAATCAGAACAGAATAAAATCGGTATTGGTACTCCCCAGGTTCTCTGTCTTGAGATACACCAATCACCTCGATCTGCCACCATATTATATATTCTTTCTTCACCCCAAGCAGGAATCCATTCAACTTCTCTAATTGCTTTAAGGGTTGCATCTCTAAATCCATCTATTGAGGCAAACCATTGTTCGGTAGCTCTAAAGATAATAGAAAATCTACATCTCCAACAGTGAGGATATTGGTGTTTTGTAAACTCTAACTTAAGCAAATAACCTTTATCTTCCAATACTTTTGTTATCTCTTTATTTGCTTTATCATAATACATTCCTGCAAATTGCTCCCCTTGTTCTGTAAAGACTCCTTTATCATTTAATGGAGAAATTACAGGCAAGTTGTATTTTAATCCCACTGCATAATCATCAAGACCATGTCCGGGGGCAGTGTGAACACAACCGGTACCTTGTTCTAAAGTAACATGGTCTCCTAGTATCAACTGGGAATCTCTTTCCAGTAATGGATTAGCACACACAATCCCTTCTAACTCTTTCCCCTGAAATTCTTGCAAAACTTTATATGCCAAATCTGCTTTTTCCATTACGCCTTGAACAAGCTCTTTAGCTAAAAGGAATTTACCCCTTTCTGTTTCCGCAAGAACATATTTGAATTCCGGATGCAAAGATATTGCAACGTTAGCAGGTAATGTCCAGGGAGTAGTGGTCCAAATCATTACATAAGTTTTATCTACCGGAACAATACCCTTACCGTCTTTAACAGGAAAATTTACAAATATGGAGGGAGAGGTCTTTTCTACATATTCTACTTCTGCTTCAGCTAAAGCTGTCTGACAGTCAGTACACCAATAAACCGGCTTTAACCCTTTATAGATATAGCCTTTTTTGGCCATTTCACCAAATACCCTTATTTGAGCAGCCTCATATTCCGGAGCTAACGTCAGATACGGCTTATACCAATCTCCTCGTATACCCAACCTCATAAACTGCTCTCTTTGAACATCAACATATTTTAAAGCGTAGTCTTTACAGTGGTTTCTAAATTCAACAACACCAATTTTACTTCTATCAAGTCCTAAGTTTTTGATAGCTTGCTGTTCAATAGGCAATCCATGAGTATCCCAACCGGGTACATAAGGTGCATCATATCCAGCTATTGAATAATACTTAACAATAAAATCTTTAAGGATTTTATTCAATGTAGTTCCTAAATGTATACCACCGTTTGCATAGGGAGGACCATCGTGTAGTACAAATTTAGGCTTATTTTTGTTTTTTTCTTGAACCTTTTTATAAATATCTTGCTCCTCCCAAAATTTTAAAAACTCAACTTCTCTTTTGGGTAGATTAGCACGCATAGGAAAATCCGTTTTTGGTAAGTTTAAAGTTTCATCAAACTTTGCCATTTTTACAAATCACCTCTATTATTTAATTATTTCCTTTAAAATAAATAAAACCCCTCAGTCTTAAGGACGAGAGATTCCCGCGGTACCACCTTATTAGATACTTTTATAATAAATACCCTCTTTCAAATAGCTAAATAACGGAAACCAACCGCCCCTCCTTACTTTCAAGAACACCTTATACAAGGTTCACCTCACCTGAGATGTTTTCAAGAGGGGTGTTCACAGGTGATTTTCAATAGTGCTTTTGTTCCGGCTTTCACCATTCCGGAATCGCTGTTAAAAAAACTCACCACTATCTACTATCCTGCTCATCACATTTTAATATTAAAATAAACTACATCATATCTCAATTTTAATTTTTAGTCAACTTTTTGCTTATTACATTTTTTAGCAGGTTCCTCTTTGTCAGCTACACTAGGCTGTTCAGCAGCTAGCTTCTCGCTAGTACTCGTTACTTCTGCTAAACTCTCATCTTGTGCTTTCATAATACGATATTGGGTCTCCAGAAAGGATAGTGCTTTAAATCTATAATTATTAAATCGATCACTGAGATTTCGAAGCTCTTTTTCCTTTTCTCGAACTTCCCTTTGGGCTTTTTCCAGCATTGCCTTGGCTTTTATATCTGCTTCTTTAACTACAAGTTCCGCTTCTTTCTCAGCAGTCTCTTTTAAAGTATTAGCAGTTTCCTGAGCTAACACAAGAGTAGCGGATAAATTATCCTCGATATTTTTATATTTACCAATATCATTTTTTAGCCTCTTTAATTCTTCCTTAACTACTTGATTTTCTTTATGAAGTTTTTCATAATCAACAAGAATTTTGTTCAAAAAACTATCAACTTCGCTTTGATTGTAACCTCTAAAAGAAACTTTAAACTCAGCATTTTGGATATCTAAAGGTGTTATAATCATTTTTAACCCCCCTTGTCAAACATAGACACCAATTTTTAAAGCTATCCTATCTTTCCGGGTAGTTCCCATAACTTCCATCACTATAATTCTCCCTTTACCCTGAACTGACAGCACATCCCTTTCATTAATCTGATAATCAACTCGTGTTATTGGTTGCCAGTTCACTTTAACTTTATCTTTTTTGACAAGTTCAGCAGATTTAGTTCTTGACAAAAAGAAACCTGCACTTAGCACAGCATCTAACCTCATTGAAGTTACAGTGGCTCTGATTTCTTTGATCGCCTCCTGAGGTAATAAAAGAGATTCTGTTTCTTTTTCTTCACCAACTACAGACACAGGACCAATTGAATTGATGTTAGAAATCAAATATCCGGCTACTTTACTATCTGCTAATATTTGAACGAGATTTTCGCTAACAAAAATATCCCCCAGCTTATCCCTTTTAAGACCCGATGCTAATAACGCTCCTAAAACATGTCTATGACTATTTTCAAAAAATTTAAAGTTACCTTTAAAACAAATCAGGGAAATGTGGGATTCTTTTTCATCTGTTTCTAGGTATTCGGGAAATATATATAGTCTTTTTCTTTCAGCCTCCCGATAGCCACCCCATGTGAAAAATTTTATTTCTTGTATCCCTTGTAAAATACCTGAAGCTATATTTGTAATAAAGGGATCAAGAAAGTCACTTATTTGAGTTTGAGACTTCCTTGTACAAACTTCCACCTTGTCTAAAATATAATGCATTGTCCCTAGTTGTTCATTATCCCTAATATGGGATAAAATACGTTTTCTATCTAACAAGACCAATGATAAAACCTTCAAGTACTCTGAGTAATATAAGAGCTATAATAGGTGAAAAATCTAACGGCAATTGAAATGGTATTAATTTTCTAATTGGGGCTAAAATTGGTTCGGTTATTTCATAAATAAAGTTTACAATGACATTGTTGGGACTTCCTATTGGTATCCATGATAAAATTACTCTAGCTAAAATTATAAAAAATAAGACACGAAAAGCTGTGCTTATAATAATTGCAATATCTGGCAAATCAAACAACTCCTAACTTTCACTAGTTTTATCCCATGTAAGATATTCTTCTTTTGCAGAACTAGCCTTTACCTCAGTAAGATTAACTATACTGAAACCTTGTGGCATAACCATAACAATATTAGCGTTAATTTTATGCATAGACCCGGTAATTGCATATGTTGTTCCGCTTAAAAAGTCTAAAATTCTTTTTGCCAATTCTTTTTCAATTGGTTCCATATTTACAACAACAGGTCTGAAACTCCTTAAATGGTCAGCTATATTCTGTACTTGCTCATAATTTTCCGGACTAATATATACTATTTTAACAGGCTTACTCTGATGAAGGCTTACCACATTATTATTTTTAATACCATCTGCCCTATCCATATCAAGGTCTTCCATAGATGATTTATTTTTATCATCTGGTATTTCCTCAATTTCAACAAAACCTATCCAGCTTAATAGTTTATACCAATACTTTTTCATAATTATTCCCCCCTATGTGACCAAAAATTTCAGAGCCAATGCGTACCATATTTGAACCTTCTTCAAGAGCTACTTGATAATCATTACTCATACCCATTGAAAGATACTTTAATTCAATCCTTGGTATATCAAGTCCTTCTAACTTAAATTTCAAATTCCTTAGCCGTTCAAAAACATAACGAGTATCTTCAGTATCATCTTCAAAGGGTGCCATTGTCATTAAGCCCTGAACATTAATATACTCCATCCCAGATAATTTTACCAAAAAATCTTCAACATTTTCGGGAGATATGCCAAATTTACTGGCTTCTCCGGAAACATTTACTTGCACAAGACAATTAAACTTATAGTTGGCTAATTTACCTTGTTTATTAATTTCATTAGCCAGGCTTTCTCTATCCAAGGAATGGATTAATGAAACATTATTAATTAAAAATTTGACCTTATTTGACTGTAAGTGACCAATAAAGTGCCAATTTACTTTTTTATTAATACTTTTTTGCTTTTCCAAAAAATCCTGTATTCGATTTTCGCCAACATCTTGTACATCACACTCAATTGCCTGTTTTACAACATCTGCACAGACAGTCTTGGTTACTACTACTAATTTAATTTGTTCTGGTGGATTTCCCCCTTTAGCTGCGCTTTTTTTAATTTTCTCTCTAACTTGCTCAATTCTCTCAAGTAAACTATTCAAGAGGAATCTCTCCCATTATTTTATTTAAGCTTCGTCAAAAGTTGACAAAATCCTGCTTATTTACAGTGTTTGTGGATTAATTACCACAGGATGTCCGGAATTGTCAAAGTTAATCAAAACGTTATTTGAAAATTCCTCTAAAATATCTACCCTAACCCATCTATGTCTGGTAGTAGGAAGTGCACGGGTTTGAATAAATACCCCAGGTTCACCTTCTGCATTATATATTATTGCTTCTTTTGTAATCATATAACCTCTTAACCTGTCCAAAACAAGGGTGAAACTTTCCCTGCGAATATTATGAAAATCTGACCCCTGATTTAAGACTCTACCAAAACAAAAAATACTTTCCCCTGAAAATTCTATCTCTGTAATCCTTACCTCATATTCATTCATGCCATTTTTTAATATGATAGAATTATCCTTTAACTCCGAAAGCTCAAAACCATGCCTTATTACATAATCTTTAGGAAAATACAATATAAAATTCACATCGGAAAAGGGATTAATAATCCTGAATATTGGTCTCCCTCCCGCAATAAGATCTCCGTCACTTACATATTCTTTATATTGACCAAAATCACTATTTTTAATCTCCGTAAGATCTATCTCATTAAATTGTCTTCCACTGAACACTTCTTCAAAACCATCAATGTAAAAACTCAGAATCCCTGCACTTTCAGCAATAATTGACATTTGATTAACGGATCCCTCAAAAATTTGGGCATCTACAATAGCAAGTTTTTGATTAATCCCGATTCTCTCCCCTTCAGCAAAGTCTTCAAAAAATATCTGACCCATGCCGGGAGATCTAATTATTTTTTCATCACGAATGAATATAGTTTCAGCCGGGAATTCTGTTGAAATTATATAAGGTTCAAGCTTTACTGTTCTTGTAGTTTGATTTGAAATAGACCAAATAACATATAAAAGTAATATTAATAAAATGGATAGAAATATCCAAGCCCTTTTTTTAATCTTTACTTTTATTCTCAACACATCACCTGCTAAGACCTATCACAGCAGCCATTCTTCCGGTATGACCCTTATCACGTCGATGAGAGAAAAATTGTTCTTGGCTACAGTGGGTACATAATTTACTAATATAAATATTTATATCTTTTAGGCCGGATTCCTGCAAAGATATTTTATTTGCCTCCCATAAGTCCAAAAAAGTTCTTTCTTCTTGCCTTATTATAAAAGAACTATTTGAATATGCATTTTCCATAGGTTGCAATACTTTATCATCCACTTCATAACAACAAGGCCCAATGGAAGGGCCTATAACGGCAATGCAGTCTTCCGGATTAGCGCCAAAGTTTTGTTGCAACTCACTAACAACATTTGCTCCGATTTTTAACATAGTACCTTTCCATCCGGCATGAGCTATTCCTATAGATTTAGTTTGTGGATCAAAAAAATACAGGGGAACACAATCAGCATAATAAGTAGTCAGCAAAATCCCCGGCTCGTTAGTAACCATTCCGTCTGCAGATGCAAGAAAGCCTTCATAATCAAACATCCCTTTGCCTTTATGGCTTTTATTAACAACAACAACCTTGTTACCATGAACCTGCTCCAAGGCAACTGCATCTTCTAAGGAATATCCCAGAGAATTGATAAATCGTTGGCGATTTTCTATTACAGCATCTTTTTCATCTTTTACATGGAGACCTAAGTTTAGTGTATCGTATG
>JGI20163J26743_11538372_pt1 | contig 21127 bp, 20 predicted proteins | sample TergutCu122P1_FD_26743 | JGI IMG/M metagenome (IMG submission 26743) | reverse complement strand
TGCAGTAGTGCAAGTGCAAAATCAAACGCATGTAGTTTCTTCAGCGGTTACAGGAAGTAACGGCAGAGTTTTGGTTCAAAATGCTCCACACTTATCTATCCATGCTTTTTACGACGCACAATGTCCCGATTCGTGGAGACCGTTTGTCGAGGTCGCAGATAGTGTTGCCGCAGATGGCACGATTAGGATATATTTTGCCCCTTGCCATAGAAGATCACTAGACACGGAAGAAGAATATTATTATGAAGAGATTCCGCAATTGGAAAACAATTTCTGATCACATAATGTAGATTAAAACAAAACTTTATAGGCTGACGTGCAACAAGATTTTAAATCTAAAAAATGGCGTCAGCCTTATCATTCATATCACATAATTTTTTTAAAGTTATATTGGAGATTTTGAAATCGCATGTTATAATTGTACCATGCAAATAGCGATGGAGGTTAAAGTATGAAAGTTGGAATAATTATGGGTAGCGATTCTGACCTGCCGGTTATGAAAGATGCTGCAGATTTTTTGGGAAATCTCAAAATACCATGTGAGGTAACAATTGTTTCTGCACACAGAACTCCACAAAGACTTTATGATTATGCGATGTCTGCGCGAGACAGAGGGATAAGTGTTATCATTGCGGGAGCAGGTGGTTCGGCTCATTTGCCGGGTATGGTGGCGTCAATTACTACGCTGCCGGTTATCGGTGTTCCGATTCAAACTAAAGCACTTGGCGGAGTTGATTCTTTATATTCAATAGTACAAATGCCTCCGGGAATTCCTGTTGCAACCGTTGCAATTAATGGTGCAAAAAATGCAGGGATACTTGCGGCGTCAATGTTATCAATTAACAACGAGGAAATTGCACGAGATCTGGCGGATTATAAGGCAAGTCTTGTTGATATGGTTCATGAAAAAATTGATGAGCTTGACAAAGTTGGGTATAAGGCATATGTTGCAAAAATGAAATAGTGCGATTTCAATATTGAAGTATATGTCATTTGTTTAGTAGAAATACAAGTAAAAATAAAATAGAGAGATGGAGGATACGCATGGATACAATCAGAAAAAAAATCGGTATTATAGGTGGCGGTCAGCTTGGAAAAATGATGATTTTAGAAGCAAAAAGACTTGGCTTTTATGTTGTTGTTTTAGATCCCGGTGCAGATTGCCCTGCGCACAGTATAAGCGACGAACATATAGTTTCCGGTTTTGCTGACCATGACGGATACTTTGAACTTGCAAAGCGTGTTGACATTATAACTTACGAATTTGAGCATATTAACGCAGAGGCACTGAGAATTTTGGAAGATAAGGGGCATATTATTTATCCTTCGGTTAATGCGCTTAAAACTATACAAAATAAATATTCACAAAACGAAGTTCTGGCACAAAATGGGGTTCTTGTACCAAGGTTTGTTAAGGTTGAAACTGTAGACGATATAAAGGCGTGCGGAGCGAAAGACAATCTTGGATACCCAATGATGCTAAAAGCTACAATGGGCGGGTACGATGGCAAAGGAAACGCACTTATCAGAGACGAAAGCGAAGTTGAAAGTGCTTTTGCGCAACTTGGCAGTGGGAAAAATGAAATAATGGTGGAAGAATTTATTGATTTTGAGAAAGAGATTTCTGTAATCGCTTGCAGGGGTATTGACGGCACAAGAACGATATATCCGGTTGCCGAAAACAAGCATGTAAATAGCATTCTTGACACAACTATTGTTCCTGCAAGAGTAAGCGGTGAAGCACTTAAAAAAGCTACGGAAGTATCAGATAAAGTTATGGAAGTCTTTGAGGGTGTTGGCACGTTTTGCATGGAACTGTTTTTAGCAAAAAATGGCGAAGTATATGTAAACGAAGTAGCTCCTCGACCGCACAACTCAGGGCATTACACTATTGAGGGTTGTTTTGCTAACCAATTTGAAAATCATATTCGTGCTATCGTCGGACTTCCATTTGGCAGTGCGGAGCTGATTCAACCTACAGTTATGGTAAATCTTTTAGGCGAAAGCGACGGAGTTTCTAAACTCGTAGGCCTTGAGGAAGCTTACCTTGACCCTAACGTGCACGTGCATTTTTACGGCAAAAGCGAATCAAAGATCGACAGGAAAATGGGGCATATTACTGTTATCGACAAGACAGTTGAAGGTGCTATCGCAAGAGCAAAAAAAGCACAAGAGATTGTGCATGTAGTAGGAGAATAGTTAGAAAAATTTTGCAAAAGATAAGCATGATACTAAGCTGTGGATAGTCAGAAAAACTGGATTATTACTACGTTGCAATAACAATCAACGATGAAAAACGCATAAAAATTACGCGGAGTATTTTGATGAGGAAAATCAAGCGGAAAATACTTAGCCTATACACAGATAGGATGCAGAACACTATTTAAAGTTGAGGTAAGAATTATGGCATTTATGACTGCACGTGAAGCATCAATACTTTGGGGGATTTCACAGCGGCGTGTTGCGATTTTTTGTTCAGAAGACAGAATTGAAGGGGTTAAGTTAATGGGAAACATGTGGTTGCTTCCACAAGAGGCACAGAAACCTAATGATGCAAGAAGTCTAAGGTTTCAATCTAAAACACCAGCGAAAGTTAAGCCGTTTTTAAAATGGGCAGGTGGTAAAGCACAAATTTTGGATAATATTCGTTTAAAATATCCTGTGGAGCTAGGCAAAACTGTAACAAAATATGCAGAACCTTTTGTTGGTGGCGGTGCGGTTTTGTTCGACATTTTAAGCAACTATGATATAAAAGAAATTTACATTAGTGATATAAATCGCGAACTGATCTTGACATATCAAAAAATACGTGATGATATTGAAAGTTTGATTTCAAAGCTGAAAGAACTTGAAAGCATTTATATTGTCGCAGATGAAAACGAGCGTAAAGAAATTTTTTATGATAAGCGCACGCGATTTAATGCTCTGAAACTTGAAAATAATAAATCGACAGAAATAGCCGCATTATTTATTTTTCTGAACAAAACATGTTTCAATGGACTATACAGAGTAAATTCAAAAGGGGAATTTAATGTTCCGCAAGGAAGCTATAAAAACCCTTCCATTTGTGATGAAGAAAATCTTAGGGCAGTATCTGAAAAGCTGAAAAACGTCCAGATTGTTTGCGGTGACTATAAGGAATCTGAAAATTTTATTGATGAAAATACATTTGTGTATTTTGACCCGCCATATAGACCGTTGACTGACTCTGCAAGCTTCACGTCATATACAAAAGACGGCTTTGGAGATAATGAGCAAATAGAATTAGCACATTATATAAATGAATTAAGTGAGCGTGGAGCTTATGTAATTGCAAGCAACAGTGACCCTAAAAACATAAACGAAGGTGATGAGTTTTTTGATGAATTGTATGCAAAGCATAAGATTTTTCGAATAAATGCAAGCAGAGCAATAAATTCTTTAGGAAGCAAGCGAGGTAAAGTAAGCGAACTTCTAATTGCAAGCTATTAAGGAGGCATGGCATGCGTAATTTTAATGACTGGTTATCAAAATTCAAAGAAAGCATTTCAGATTATAATTACTATATTGATTTTGATAAAGTGCATGGCAACATTGAAGCGATAAAGATTGAGTTAAATATTTTAAATGCTCTAATTGGGTCAAAAGATATTGAAAATGATTTTGAGCAGTTGATTGTAAAATACCCTGAAACGCTTAAATGTATCCCGCTACTTTTAGCTGTTCGTGAGCGTGAACTTTATGCAATAGATGGCGATGGGGAATTTGTTTACAATTTTAAAAAAGCCAGTTACGGAATAGAACAGTATAAAATTTTTATGAGAAAAACTGGTTTGTTTGACCTTCTGGAAAATCGTATTTTATCGAACCTTGTCGATTATGCTACAGGAGTAGAAACCGGATTAGATAGCAATGGACGCAAAAATCGTGGTGGACATTTAATGGAAAATCTAGTCGAATCATACTTGCAAAAAGCAGGATTTGTTAAAGATAAAACCTATTTTAAAGAAATAATAGTCAAAGAACAACACAATTGCAGAGCAACTGGATTTTGGAAAACTAATAGTTTGAAGTATAACTTTTTATTGATAGCGCATGAATATTTATTTGTGTTTAAAAAGTGAGGTGTCGTATTACAGTTGTCAGTCATGAAATTGGTGATGATGAGACCATTCATTTTTCACTTTCACTTCTAACGTTGTTAGGTATGCGCTATAAGCAAAAAAACACTAGAAAAGCAAGCCCTGATTAAAGTTAATTGGCTGGAATAAGCGGAAACACGACGAACACCAAAAGCGCAATTTGCAGTATAATGATAACCGGAATTCCGACCATAAACTTCAAATGTTTTGTTTTGTGGCGTGCCATAATCATAGTTACAAACATAGCTACAGCACCACCTAAGGCTGAGATAACCAAAAGTGCGTTTTCACTTATGCGAGATTTACCTCGCTCAGCAGCCCTTTTATCTATAACAGTTGTAACAATCGCAATCAAACTAATAAAAGAAAGATATCCTATAAATAATAAAATTATCATGTGCATGGAGTAAGTTTCCTTTCAAAAAATATTTTAGATTATTTAGCTTTGTATTAATTTCTCAGTGACACTACGTTTCCATATTTGCTATATCAAATGCGGGAGAGTTTTGATAATTCCAACATTTAATCTCCATGTCGTATCTTTGATCTTCTATTAGTGCGGTGAAATCAGGAAAAACTTGTGACTTTGAATTTGATTCAAGATGCAATCCGTGATCCTCTAGCCATTGTGGAATCCATTCTTGAATACAATTTCCGATTATGTCATTTGACTTGCTTGTCTTAGGAATACCACCAATATTTATGGTTATTACACCTAACTTGCCTTTTATTTCACGTAATGCAATTTCATAAAGGACTTCTAATGAATTTAGTATCATTTCATATCTCCAAAACTGATGAAACTATTTCTTTTGAGACACTTCTAATAACAGGAATGCATACGGTGTTGCCTAACAAATCGAAAGCATCTTTATTTGAAATGTCAGGCATAGAATATGTTTCGGGAAAACCAAACAAACGCAATCCTTCGCGTATCGTAAGAGGGCGAATGCCACCATTAACCGGTACTGCCAATCTCGATACATCGGTTGCGACTAAAGTTGGCACGATTTCATTTGGGTCAAGGATACGATTGAATTCAAAAGACAATTTTCCGGTAACAATGTTGTATCCTTTTTCTAAATGCGTTGCGTATTCGCGTTTACCATTAACTTTCATCTTTGGATGTTCCAAGACTAAATAGTTTTTGTCTACCAAATCAGATAATAGCGTTTTTAGATTTTTTGATTTATAAAATGTTTCAATCATTTTTAAAGTCAAAGGCATTCCGTCCATCCAATCAATATTATAAACTTCTGCCCACTTTTTATTTCTACGTTGCCTTAAAATTAGTTCGAGCAAAGTTCTCTGTTCTTCGTTAATTTCGCCTTTTAACGCAAAATCCCAACTATGAATATTGCCGTCGCCGCCACGCTTATCTTTTATTTGTTTTCCAATAATTTGATTGATGTTAAAATGGCTGAATAATTTCTTTGTGAATTCGGTTTCGATGGGCGGCGTTTCATAGTCAATAATATCACCCAAAACAGTTTTGTGTTGAGTCTGATAAATTAAGCTGATTAAAGCTGCGTTTTTAACACCACAAATATAGATGCGCTTTCGCGTTTGAGCTAATCCAAAATCCTTGCCATCCAAAACGGTATGAGACACAGTGTATCCGAGATTAGTAAGGGTTTTTAATATGACGCTAAGAGTGTGCCCATTGTCATGAGCAATTAAGCCCTCCACGTTTTCAAGCAAAAAACCACTTGGTTTTTTTGAATCCAAAATTCTAACAATATCAAAAAATAGAGTTCCGCGAACATCAGAGAACCCTAATCTTTTGCCTGCAGTTGAAAACGCTTGACAAGGAAATCCCGCAAGAAGAAAATCAAAATCAGGAATATTTTTCTCATCGATTACTGTAATATCGCCACTAACTTGTTCTTGAAAATTGTGAGTATATGTTTGAACAGCATATGGTTTTACTTCAGATGAAAACACGCATTCGCCTTCAAGACCAATATCGTTTAGAGCTTGTGTAAAACCTATTCGCATTCCACCAAGACCTGCAAAAAGGTCAACAAATTTAACGTTTGTCATTTTGTGCCTCCGTGACGGTTTTAATGACTAAATTGAAATGACCAAAGTCGAAATTAGAAATATCTAAATACGCCCTTAACTTTGCCTAGTATCTTCACATCTTTGACAATAATAGGGCTCATCGCATCGTTTTCGGGTTGAAGTCTGACGTGGTCGTCTTCCTTATAGAAGGTCTTAACAGTAGCTTCGCTTTCAAAACCGTCAATCATAGCTACGACGATATCTCCGTTGTTTGCCGTAATTTGTTCTTCAACTAAAATATAATCACCGTCATAAATGCCGACGTTCACCATGCTTTCGCCATGTACGGTAAGCATGAAATTTGTATTTCCCTTAACGAAGCGAGCAGGAATCGGAAAAGTATCCTCAATGTTTTGATCTGCCAATATAGGTGTGCCTGCGGCAATTCGTCCAACTAAAGGAATATCAACGATATCGGTTCTCTCAACATTGTTTTGACCGGCAGTATCAGCGGTACTTGTATCATCGTTTGATGTTTTAATCATAAGAGCTCTCGGTTTAGATGGGTCTTTTGCAATATAACCTTTTTCTACGAGTGCTTCAATATCTTTGTGAGTTGTAGATGTGGATTTAATATTTAAAGCAGTGCAAATCTCACGCACAGTTGGTGGATAGCCTTTTTTCTTTACTTCCTTTTTCATGTATGAAAGTATCTTTTGTTCGCGTGCTGACAGATTACTCATGTTCGTCCTCCTTGAGTTGTATGGTAGTAGCTATTTAGGGCTAACTGAATGAACTATGTTCAGTATGAACACATAAATCCTTTTTTTAAAAGGGGTTTGATTAAATGATATCATATTGCAAACAAAAAGTAAACAGATGTTCATAAATAAATATATGTTCAAAAACGATTATTTGTGGTAGAATGTAATCGAATGAATCAAAAATCAAATGGTTAAAGGGGTAGGGATACTTTGAGCAGAACTAGACGAAAAAGGAAAAAATATAAAGTAAATCGAAAAAGACTCATTTTAGCTTGTTTGCTGTTTGTGTTTGTGTCTGTCGTTATGATTGGGTGTGTGCAAGAAGCCATTAACGGTAATGGCAATGGCAATGGAGAAGCAGCAACGCAACAGGCGATATCTGAAATGACTTTAAGACTGGCAAGTCAAGAGATAATATTTGCATATGACGAGCATAAGTTTAGGTACACGTTTGCGGATTTCTTGAGCCACATACACATCGATGAAGAATATTTTGAGCCTGTTTTTGATGTGATTAAAATCTATAATGTTTTGACACAGTTGGCATATGCCAACAAGCACATAATTTCATTGGAAAATATAGATAAAGAAGCCGCAATATATGATGCGATGGTAATTTTAACAAGTGCCAACAATGCAACCGGCAGCGCAGATGAAGGTGATGGTTACTATCTGACCGGTGACGGGAACAATTATAATCCCATTAATAACATTGTAATATTGTACGAAAAATGGATCAGGGAAGAAGTAGTTTTGCATAAAGATGTTTTAGGTTCATTTTATACATACTTTACTGCCGGCGAAACAGGTCGAAATGCAAACCTGCAAAGGGCTGCTGATTTTATAAACAATGTTACGATTGCACCGAACGAAATTTTTAATATGACCGATACAATAGGACCGATCAATAAAGCAAACGGTTATCAAGTAGCTTTAGTAATTAGGGACGGTGAATTTGTAGAGGGCATTGGTGGCGGAGTTTGTCAGGTTTCGTCAACGCTGTATATGGCAGCACTTTTTGCAGAACTTGAAATCGTGCAAAGGCGCGCGCACTCAAGAAAGGTTGGTTATATGCCGCCTGCCTTTGATGCGGTGTTGTCAATCCCCACGTTAAATTTGCGTTTTAAAAACAATACAGATTCGCCTATAACGATAGAGACAATAGTAGATTTTCGTACCAGCAGACTTACTGTTAATATTTTAGGTCGAGAAACAAGACCGGAAGGACGTACCATTTCTTTTAACAGCGTTAGGGTAAATACCACTTCGGAATGGATGACGTATCATTTGTACAAATTTGTTAACTACAACGGAACAGTTACGAGAACCAGAGTAAATATAAGTAGTTACAGAGTTGAACAAGCAGGTGAGATCACTTATTACGAAGCTATAGGTGCCGAAAATGAAACCGATAATTATGAAATCGATTATTACGAAACGGAAGAAGATGAAAACGATCCAGACTATTATGAAACTATAAATGGTGAACATGAGCCTGACTATGATGAAGTTATAGATGAGGAGTAGATTTCTCTAACTTGCGTATTAGGTTTTGAATGTCGGCAGGAATTTCAGCCGATAATTCCATAAATTCGCCCGTAGCAGGATGATAAAACGAAACAAAATGTGCATGAAGTGCCTGTCTTTCGATAAGACGGGCATTTTCTTTGCCATAAAGATGATCGGAAACTATCGGATGACCGATATGCGACATATGAACTCGAATTTGATGAGTTCTGCCGGTTTCGAGACTCAATTCTACGAGAGAAAAACCACCGTTAGTGTTTTCGGTTGAAGAATCAGACGTGGTCTTTGTTATCTGCTTAAACCGGCGTAATACGGTGTAATGAGTGACTGACGGATGACCATTTTCCATAACTCCGCGTTCAACTCGTTCGGGGTCAGGACGACCGATTGGTAAGTCAACCGTACCGGTTTCTTTTTCTAAAATACCGGTTACTAAGGCGATATATTTTTTTGATACTTGACCTGCTTTCATTTGTTTTGAAATTGTTTCTTGGCAGTGCGCGTTTTTGGCAATAATAAGAAGCCCTGACGTGTCCATGTCAAGCCTGTTAATAAATCTGACTTTAAATGATTGGTTCGTATCAATTATGTATTTTGCAATCCCGTTGGCCATGGTATTAACGGGATGTCCTGCAGTCGGATGAACTACATAACCTGCCGGCTTATTGATGATAAGCAGGTCGTCATCTTCAAATACAGGAATTACAGGAATGTTTTGGGGAATAAAGTCACTATGCTCCTCAGGCAAATCAACGTCGATCACATCACCGGGATTCGGCACAATAAACAACCTTACGGGTTCGCCGTTAAGGTAAATGCAATTTGCACGTTTAATTCTTGCCATCATACGGGATGAAAAAGAAAAATTATTCCGCACCAACTCTTTTATTGAACAGTCAGCATCAGAATGAGTGACAATATATCTAAATTTACTCATTTTTGCTCGCTTCGTCATCTAAAAATTTAGTCTTTACTTTATTCCAAAAATCATATGACTCAAATCTGATCAAATTTATTATGGTTTCGGCAAAATATATATTAATTAAGCTGATGTTGTTATATTTGTGTTCGACGCCGTCCGCATTTATATCAATGGCGTAATCTTGTTTGCTTTCGGGTTCGATCCCGAGAGACAGATCAGACGGGAGCAACAGGCTTGATGTAAATGAACGGTATGCAGTCGTATTAATAGGTGCAATCGGTGTAACTTGCAACAGTGTTAACCTGGGGTCAACTATGGCTCCGCCGAGGGAATAGTTGTATGCAGTACTTCCCGCAGGAGTGGCAACAAGAATTCCATCACCGCTAAATCGTTCGATAAAACTGCCGCCGATTGAAATGTTAAGGTGAATCGTTTGAAGACCGCTTCGTTTGATTGTGATTTCATTTAACCCAACAAGGGATGAGGTTTTACCGTCTGAAGTTGTTATTTCCGCTTTTACTGTTTTTAAATGTTGGATATGGTATTTCCCTTGTTTGTAGTTTTCCAAAAAAGAATCAATTTTGCTTGGCGAAATTTCCTGAAAAAATCCGAGATGACCGGTGTTTATCCCAACAAAAGGAATAGCAGGAAAACCGCATCTGTGTACTGCAGAAAGGAATGCACCGTCCCCACCGATACACATAATCAGCTCCGAGTCTTTGGAAAACTCATAAGACACATAAAACCCGCTTTCTTCCAGTTTAGAGGAAAGCAGTGTAACGGTGTCGTTGGAAGCCTTTGTGTTATTTGTAAATACTGTAATTATTCGTTTTTTCATAAGTCCTACTGTCATATCAAAGTAAAAATATCTTAAATCAAAGTACAAAAGATCCTAAAATCGCCTTATTGCCTTTAAGGCGATTATATGCCTACCGCATATTCTATACTAATTTCTCAAATTCTTCAACAAGGTTTTTAAAAGTGTTCATTGCAAGCTCAATAGGCTCGCTTGTGCCCATATCAACGCCTGCGATTTTAAGCAGTTCAATTGGGTGATTTGATTCACCGGATTTTAGGAATTCTATGTAATTTGCTTGTGCGTTTTTTTCGTCCGATAAAAGTTTGCTTGCGATGGCGGCAGCTGCCGAAAACCCTGTGGCATATTTGTAGACATAAAAAGCACGATAAAAATGCGGAATTCTTGCCCATTCATATTGGATATAATCGCAAGTTTTGACACTTTCGCCAAAATATTTTTTATTGAGCTTGCTGTATTCACCGCATAGCCACTCAGCGGTAAGAGCTTCGCCGTCTGCTACTGCTTGATGCGTAATTTTTTCGAATTCCGCAAACATAGTTTGACGAAACAACGTGCCGCGAAAATCTTCGATATACATATTCAGCAAATACTTTTTCATATTAACATCCGTTGCGTTTTTTGACAGATGATTAATTAAAAGTATTTCATTTACCGTAGAAGCAACTTCAGCCGTAAAAATAGAATGCCCGCCGTAAATATAGCTTTGTGTTTCCCGTGAATATTTTGAGTGCATGGAATGCCCCATCTCATGCGCCAGTGTAAAAACGTCTTTAAGTTTCGAAGTATAATTCATAAGGATGTAAGGTTTACTGTCATAAGCACCAAAACTATAAGCACCGCTGGTTTTGCCTTTGTTTTCGTAAACGTCGACCCAACCTTCAGAAAATCCTTGTTTCATTTTTGAAATATATTCGCTTCCGAGTGGATAAAGACCGGTTATCATCATGTCAATTGCCGCTTCATATGCGATATCTTCTTTGGGAAGTTCAACAAGGGGAACATAAACATCATACATGCGAAGTTCGTCTAAATTCAACACTTTCTTTCGTACATCCATATATTTATGAAGCGTGTTAAGGTTTTTATTAACTATATCAATAAGGTTATCATAAACAGCAACCGGAACATTGTCACCTGAAAGTGCAGCATGAAGGAACGAGTCATATTTTCGTACTCTTGCAGTTACAATATCCGTTTTAGTATTGTAATTATACGTAGTTGCGATGGTGTTGATTTGCTTTTTGTAGGCATTATACATGCTTTCAAAGGCATCTTGCCTGACTGTGCGATTTTGGCTTTCCATAAATCCGATATATTTACCGTGTGTAAGTTCGACTTCATCACCATCTTCATCGATAATATTTCCGAATTTCATATCGGCATTATTTAGCATTGTAAAAATGTCGTTAGTTGCGGAGAGTACTTCGCCGAATTGAGCCATCAAATTTTCTTCGGCAGATGTAAGCACATGAGCCTTTTGTCTCAGTGTATCAAAAATTGCAAACTCGTATAGCTGCAGATCTTTTTCCTGAGCAATAAAAGATTTCAAAATATCTTCGGGAATTTCAAGAAGCTCAGGAGTAAAAAACGACATAGCTGCCGATGCTTTTGCGATCATAGAATAGCTTTTATCTGCCATAGCTTGATATTTTGTTACTCGATTATCTTCATCGCGTCTCATTCTCGCATACACATATACTTTTTCTGCAACACGCCATAAAGCATCACGCTCTTGAAACGCTAACAGCAGTGAAGTTGCACTTTCTGGAAGTTTACCTGAAAAACGCGCAAAGGCTTCAGCCATCTGCGCAACTTTTTCATAATCGCTATCCCACATTTGTTCATCGGGATACATATCTTCAATATCCCATTTATATTTTGCATCAATTTGATCACGTGTTTTTGTTGTTTTGTTGCTCATTTTTGCCTCCTGCTTTTCAAATAGTATTGCATATAGTACGAACATATTATATTATGAAGTGTATAGTTACTGCACAGCATTAATGAATTAGGGCTTGCTGCATGGCATCATCTGCCATGTTTGTTCGCCAAAAGGCGTTCCCGCAGTTCATTTAGCAAACCCTATTACTACATAGCAGTTATTATACCATAAAATGACCAAAAAGAGAGGAAAATATATACATGGATAACAGACCAATAGGTTTTTTTGATTCCGGTCTCGGCGGGCTTACATGTATACCATATTTGAGTGAGGAATTACCCGAAGAAAAATTTATTTATTTCGGGGATACGGCTCGTACACCATACGGGTCTAAAGCAGTTTCGACGATTCAAAAGTTTTCATTGCAAATTGCAGAGTTTCTCGCAGAAAATGATGTTAAACTTATGGTTATCGCATGTAATACAATAAGTGCGACAGCACTTTCTAATATCCAAGAAAAATTTCCTGATATTCCGGTTTTGGGAATCATTAAACCTGCAGCCGAAAAAATCGCAAAGATCTATTCTGCAAACAACAAAGTAGGCGTAATTGGGACAAAAGCTACGATTAAGAGCGAGGCATACAAAAAGCATATCAATGAACAAAAGGACACGATCAATGTGTTTTCGACAGCTTGCCCTGTTTTTGTGGCTTTGATAGAAGAAGGAATACAAAATGACCAAATAATTGACGGCGTCATAAAGCACTATATGGATGAATTTATTTTAAAAAACAAAATCGATGTTTTAGTGCTTGGTTGCACACATTACCCGTTTATACGTGCAAATATTGAGAGGTTATATCCCCACATCAGCATAATCGACCCGTCACAAGTTTTAATTTCGGAAGTTAAAAAAACTTTAATTGAAAAAAACATGTTGGCAAAAAATTCAACACATGAAAACATATTTTATGCAAGTGATGTTTCGGAAATTTTTACGCAAATGGTAGAACGTATTTTAGGAAATATGTTTGGAAGCATCGCAGATGGTGCCGGAGCTTACGTAAAGTCAAAAATATTTGACGAGTAAAATGATTTTGAAAACCCGCAGGAGGGGCAAATTTGAGTAACAGCACACTTAATGAACGAAAAGAATACAGAACCGGCATGACCTGCGTGCTAGCCAGTATGATAATATGGGGGATTGCGCCTATGTATTGGAGAGCACTTGTTCCCATTGATTCTTATGTAATTATTATGTATAGAATTCTTTTTGCCGCAATAGCATGCGGAATCGCTGCGTTTATAGTTTATGGCAAAGAGGAAATGAAAAAACCTCTCGAGAGCAAAAAAACAATGGGAACAATATTTCTTGCAGGGTTAATTGTTACATTGAACTGGAGCATATATATTTATGCCGTAAACTCAGGGCAGACGATTGAAGCCAGCATCGGATATTACATAAGTCCGCTTGTTGTATGTATTCTTGGAATTATTTTCTTTAAAGACAGACCGACAAAGTACAAGATTATCGCGATATCTTTTGCGTTTCTCGGTGTAATTATTAAACTAATATATTTTATGAGACTTCCTGCAATTGCACTGGCTCTTGCACTGTCTTTTGCAACATATGTGGCTATCAAAAAGCATCTTAAGTTAAAAGCGATAGTTTCACTTTTTTATGAGACGTTAGTTTTTGCCGTGCTTGCATTGGGAATTCTCGCTTATATGGAATCAACCGGTCAGGGAGCGTTACATATAGCGAAACCGCATCAAGTTATAATGTTAGTGGGGGCAGGCATATTTTCTGCGACGCCTTTGGCGTTATTTTCAATGGCAGCTAACCGCTTAAACCTGGTTACTGTGGGAGTAATGCAATATATCGGACCTTCGATCGCGCTTTTAGTAGGGATTTTTATTTTCCGAGAACCGTTTTTCATCGGACAGCTTATTGCGTGTATCGTGATATGGATAGGTTTAGTGTTCTTTACATATGGTGAAATTGAAGGAGCAAGAAAAAAATGAAGGGACGGCTCAGCCATCCGCACAAAATTGAAAGGACGGCTCAGTTTCTAAATGAGCAAATTTGAACTTAATTGAAAGGAGTATGTGCAAAATAATGGAAATAAAAAAAGTGTCGGTTGTCGGCAGTGGCACAATGGGCATTCAAATTGCAATGCAGACGGCTATTTCGGGATATGACGTAAGATGTTATTCTTCTTGTGCCGAAAGTTTACGAAACGCCGAAGAATTTGCCGAAAATTGGTTCAAAAAAAGCGTAACAAAAGGTAAAATGACTGAAGATGAGGCGGCGAAAGCTCAGGAAAGGCTTGTATTAATTAGTGATCCAAAAGTTGCAATGAAAGATGCTGATCTGGTTATTGAAGCCGTTTCAGATGTACTTTCGGTCAAACGTGAAGTGCTTGCCGAAGTTGATGCACTCACACCTGATCACACAATTTTTGCAAGCAACAGTTCCTATATTATAAGTTCAAGGTTTGCCGATGTAGTCAAAAATCCCGAAAAAGTAATTAATATGCACTTCTTTAACCCTGCACTTGTAATGAAGCTTGTTGAAGTAGTGCAAGGATCTCACTGCAGCCAAGACACAGTTGATACTATGGTGAAATTTGTCGAATCGATCGGGAAAGTTCCGGCTCTTGTTAAGAAGGAAATCTATGGATTTATTGTAAACCGAATATTTAGTGCGATTACAAAAGAGGCGTGTTATTTGTACGACCAAAACGTGGCATCGGTTGAAGACATCGATAAAGCTGTAAAATTTGGGCTTTCACACCCTATGGGACCTTTTGAGCTTTTGGACATGACAGGAATAGATCTTGAATATGACGTATTGACTGAGCTTTACAGGACAACGGGTAATCCTGCAGACAAACCGAGCCCTGCTTTAGTGGAGCTTTATGCAAAAGGGCATTATGGCAGAAAGACTAAAAAGGGATTTTATGAGTATGAGTAACCTAATTTAACGTTACAGTTCACACCTTTATCGGATTTGTGGCTATAATTGGTCTTTCCGCAATCTGTTCGGGGTATGAAATCAAAATAAAAAGGAGACAAAAATGAGAAACGTTGTAATTGTGGCAGGTTGCAGAACGCCAATAGGAACCATGGGAGGGCAATTCAAATCTTTGACGGCACTCGACCTTACGATTCCCGTTATGCAAGAGCTGGTAAAAAGAGCAAATATAGATTCTGCGATTATTGATGATGTTTTTTGGGGGTGTAATTATCAAAGAACGTACCTTGAAAACAATTTGGCGAGAGTTGCCTTTGTTAAAGCAGGTCTTTCTCATACAGTTCCGGGACTTACGATCCACAGAAACTGTACATCGTCAATGTCATCAATACAACTTGCATATTATCAAATTAAAGCCGGCGAGGCAGATTGCATCATGGCAGGTGGAGCAGACAGCATGAGCACCGCGCCACATATGACATTTGATGCCCGGTACGGTAAGAAATTTGGGCACTTAGACCTTAGAGATTCAATGTGGGATTCTTTAACGAACCTGGGAGTAGGTCCCGGCATGGGAATTACTGCAGAAAACGTAGCAGCAAAATGCGGCATCACTCGCCAGCAGCAAGATGAGCTTGCATTGCTTAGCCAACAGCGTGCTGTTGCTGCCATGGACGCAGGAAAATTTAAAGAAGAAATCGTTCCGATTGTTATAAAAGGCAAAAAAGGCGAAGAAGTTTATGATACGGACGAATACCCGAAAAGAGATGTGACACTTGAATCCCTTCAAAAGCTGAAGCCTACCTTTAAAGACGACGGAAGTGTTACGCCAGGTAATGCATCGGGCATGAATGACGGCGCATGCGGTGTTATTTTGATGTCTGAAGAAAAAGCCAAAGAGCTTGGTATTCCCATTCTTGCAAGGGTGATGTCTGTTGCAACTACCGGAATTGAACCTGAAATCATGGGACTCGGACCGGTTCTGGCTTCACAGAATGCGCTTGATAAAGCAGGTTTGACGCTAAAAGATATTGATTTAATCGAGCTAAATGAAGCGTTTGCAGCGCAGTATTTGGGCTGCGAAAAAGAACTGGGGCTTGATAGGAACATTACAAACGTAAACGGAAGCGGAATTTCCCTTGGACACCCTGTAGGTGCCACAGGCTGTAGGATAGTTGTTACAATGCTGTACGAAATGAAAAGACGTGGTTCAAAATATGGACTTGCAACTCTTTGTGCAGGCGGCGGTCAAGGCACAGCAGTTATAGTGGAAATGTAACAAAATTTACACGAAAGGAAAATATAATGCGAGGGGCGTTATATAAAGGTGTTAGTATGAATTACAAAACATTAATCGTTAAAGTTGAAAACGGAATTGCTTTTATCACAATAAACAGACCTGATGCGTTAAATGCTCTGAATCCTGACGTGTTGTCAGAACTGACGGATGTGTTTAACTGGGTAAATGATTCAGACGAAGTAAAAATTGCAATTTTAACCGGTGCAGGCAGAGCTTTTGTTGCCGGTGCAGATATTGTGCAAATCAGCAAACTTACCGCAGCGGAAGGTCGAGAATTGACGATTGTGGGGCAAAAAGTATGTAACCTTATTGAGCAGATTGACAAAATGGTTATCTGTGCAATTAACGGTTTTGCTTTAGGCGGGGGTTGTGAGCTTGCGATGGCATGTGATATTCGTATTGCTTCAGATAAAGCAAAGTTTGGACAACCGGAAGTTAATCTGGGAATTATACCGGGTTTTGGCGGAACACAAAGATTGCCGAGACTTGTGGGCGTCGGGATGGCAAAGTATCTGATTGCAACAGGAGAAGCGATTTCTGCCGAAGAAGCTTGCAAAATCGGTCTTGTGGAAAAAGTTGTACCTGCAGACGATTTGCTTTCAGAAGTTACAAAGCTTGCAGAAGTTATTATGTCAAAAGGTCCCATTGCGGTGAAAATGTCAAAGCGTTGTATAAATATCGGGATGAAAATGGATGTAACAAACGGGATTGCATATGAAGCGGAAGCAACTATGTCAACATATTCATCAGAAGACCGTATGGAAGGTATGAATGCCTTTATAGAAAAAAGAACCGCTAACTTCAAAAACAAGTAGGGAACTTCGCTTTTCTAACTTACAAACCGTCAACGTTTTTCAAAATATATAACCGTTTCCAAAGGAGCTTCGCTTTTATTATTTACATACCGTTTGAGAGCCACTCTCGGAACCGGTCAAATCCTAAAATGTTTTTGAAAAAAACATTACATGCCCCGAGCGTGGCGATAAAATGGTATGTAACTATAACCCGAACCTAGCTATCTTTCAATCCCATAAGTTCATCACGAAATATCCTGTCGTCCATTAACTTAGGTTGTCCGTCAATTTTTGGAACGAACTCCATAAGGTCAATAATTTGTGTCTGTAAATCAATACCGGGAGCGATTTCAGTTAAGTAAATTCCATCGGATCTCAATTCAAATACAGCTCTTTCTGTAATATATTTTACAGGTTTCTTTTGTTCGGCAGCAAACTTACCGTTAAAAGTGATATGCTCAACTTCTTTGATGAATTTTAATTCTTTTCCTTCAACATCGATTGAAAGTTTACCGTCAGTAATGCTTGTTTCCAAACCTCCCGCTGTAAATGTACCGCAGTAAAATACTTTTTTTGCATTTTGAGTAATGTTGATAAATCCACCGGGACCTGCAAGACGAGAGCCAAACTTACTTACGTTTACACTGCCGCTTTCGTCAGCTTGAGCAAGCCCTAAAAACGCCATATCGATACCGCCGCCATCATAAAAGTCAAACTGCTCGTGATGCGAAAGTATAGCTTCAGGGTTTAAGGAAGCACCAAAGCGAGGACCACCTTGCGGTATTCCGCCTACAGGACCCGCTTCGACTGTAAGCGTCATATAATCACTGATGCCTTCTTCCCCTGCAACTGAAGCAACAAATTCAGGTGCGCCGATTCCAAGATTTACAACTATGCCTTCCGTAAGTTCCATTGCAGCTCTCCTGCCGATAACTTTCTTTGCATCAAGCGGTACTTCTGAAGCCGTTACAACAGGTACTTTAATCTCACCTGTTAATGCTGCGTTGAATTCACAGCCGTAAGTTTGTTCGTGCTCATGTGGTTCAGAGATTATAAGAGCATCGACATAGATTCCCGGAATTTTAACAAGTCTGGGATCCAATGTGCCGGCTTTTACAATTTGTTCAACCTGAACATAAACTTTACCACCGCTATTTTTCGTAGCTTGTGCGATTGCAGTAACTTCGCCGGGACCAACTTCACGATGAACCGTAACGTTGCCGTACTCGTCAGCGAAAGAGCCACGCAAAAACACTACATCGATCGGAAAAGATTTGTACCAAAGCAGTTCTTTACCGCCGATATTAACAACCTCAACTAAGTCTTCCTTAGTAATATCATTAAGTTTTCCGCCTTGATTTCTTGGGTCAACAAAAGTATGAAGCCCAACATGAGTAATTGTTCCGATTTTTCCTGCAGCCATATCACGGCAAAGCTGTGAAAGTGTCCCTTGCGGGAAGTTATATCCTTCAATTTTATTTTCCATGATGCATTGCCCGAGCTTCGGTGCTGTGTTGTAGTGACCGGCAATTGCGCGTTTTACCATGCCCGGATGAGCAAAGTGGTTTCCGCCGCGATTATCACCGTCTTTTTTTCCGTTTCCTTGTGAACCCGGATAAAACACAGTTAGGCTTTTTGGCGAACCTGTCTCAAGAAACCTTTTTTCTAAGGCTGCCAAAAGAGCTTCCGGAATGCTGCTTTGAACAAAACCTGTTGACGCAACAGTTTGCCCATCTTGAATTGTAGCAACTGCATCAGCAGCTGTTATAATTGGTTTTGGTTTTCTCATAAGTAATAATCTCCTTTTTCGTTATACCCGCTTGCGATAATGTGAAAATCATATCAAATGGACGTTAAAAATGCAACACTTTTGCAAAATAATCCAAGCAATATTATGTGCAAAATATACAAAGAAAAGCATTGCAAATTATTTATCTTAATGATAGAATATTTCAGACTGTAAATCAAGCTCGAGAAAGGGGGATAGACGTTAAAAGAGTTAACTTTGGATTTGTAATAATTATATTGGCTACTGAAATTATTCGAAATTTATGAGAGGAGGGATTTTTTTGAAATTCCTTACAGGAGTAGGTAATGCGATCACAAAAATAAACTGGTGGATTGCAAGAGTTGCATCTTATTTAATCTATCCGATAATTGCTGTTATCATAATTGAGGTTTTTTTTAGATACGTATTGGATAATCCAACTCCTTACACATACGATCCGTCTTGGATGATGTATGGAGCACTGATTTTTTTAGGCGGTGCATACGCGCTTGCTGATGATGTCCATGTTAGAGCAGATATTTTTTATAACATGCTCAAAAACAGAGGAAAGTTTATAATTAATGTAATTTGTTATCCGTTATTTTTCTTTTCGGCGATGGCTGCTTTATTGTACGCCACATATACTCAAATGATAAACGCTTGGGTTTTTGGCGAAATGTCGACGGTTACAAGTTTCAGACCGCCTATGGGTCCGATAAGAACTGTTTTATTCTTTAGTTTTGTCATTTTGACACTTCAGGGAATTGTAAAATTTGCAGGAATTATTAAGACGTTCTTTACTGGAGGTGAAATCAAGTGACAGCGGAATTAATGACGGTTTTAATGTTTGTGGGAGTAGCAGTCGGAATATTTCTTGGCTTTCCGGTTGCATTTACTTTAGCAGGAATGGGGCTTTTGTTCGGTTACTTCGGATGGGGTCCTCAAACCTTTGGAATAATGGGAATGAGAGCATTTGACGTTATGCAGAACATAACGTTTATCGCGATCCCACTGTTTGTATTTATGGGAACGATGTTGCAGTCGTCCGGTGTGGCCGACAACGCCTTTAACGCACTTGCGCAGTGGCTTAGAAACGTTAGAGGCGGACTTGGTATTGCGACGATTGTTCTTTGTGTAATATTTGGCTCTTGCGTTGGAGTAGTTGGTGCTTCAGTAACGACTATGGCACTTTTGACGCTTCCTCCGATGTATGAAGGCGGTTACAAGCGAAGCCTTGCTACAGGTATTGTAGCTGCAGGCGGTACCCTTGGAATATTACTTCCGCCGAGCATCATGATGGTAGTAATGGGTCCGGTTGCACAAGTATCGGTTATCCAATTATTTGCGGGAACTATCATACCGGGTCTAATGCTTGGTCTTGCTTACGGAATTTTTGTTTTCATTGCAGTTCGTGTAAAAAAAGACCTTATAGCACCGGCACAGGATATTGTTCAAAAGCCGCATATTTCTCTTGGAAGAGGACTTGCAGCGTTTATCCCTATGGTTCTTCTGATATTTTGCGTACTTGGTGCAATTTTCTTTGGAATCGCAGCACCGACAGAAGCAGCGGCAGTTGGAGCACTTGGTGCAATTTTAATTGCAGCAGGTTACAGAAAACTTACACGTATTGCCATTAGCGGATCCGCACTTACTACACTTCGTGCAAGCTCAATGGTAATGTTCGTTATTATGGGAGCTAACATCTTCACATCCGTATTTTTCGGAATCGGCGGACAAAGGGTAATCAGAAACGCTCTTGCTGACCTTGGATTAGACGGAGTAGGAACATTTGTAATTGTATTGATACTTGTATTCACGCTGGGTATATTTTTAGACTGGGTTGGCGTTATCCTGATTGTAGTACCGGTATTCTTACCGATACTTATAGGTTTTGGATTTAATCCTCTTTATGTATGCTTGATTATACTTACTTTATTACAAACTTCGTTCATCACACCTCCGTTTGCTTACAGCATATTTTATATCCTTGGAGTTGCGCCTAAGGGAACAACAACACAAGATATTTACAAAGGAGTTGTGCCGTTCATTTGTATTCAGCTTATCGTAGTAGGTATTTTGATAGCGTTACCTGATTTTGTAGTTTGGCTGCCTGGTGTACTTGTATAACGTTAATGTTCACACATTGTCGGATTTGTGGCTAAATGGCTCTTTCCGCAATCTGTTCGGGGTATGTCATGTTTGTTTCACATAATGGTGCTTCTCGAATCTCAACGAGATTCGCAAGAA
>JGI20163J26743_11538377_pt1 | contig 21400 bp, 25 predicted proteins | sample TergutCu122P1_FD_26743 | JGI IMG/M metagenome (IMG submission 26743) | reverse complement strand
TGAGGCAATATTTTTCAATTATTGTCAATGTCGTATGCCGTTTGTTATGCGATGTTTGTTGGCTTTTATAGATTCTTTTTTTCTCTGAACCAAAGTATATTAATTTTTTCCTTTTTCTGAATTATTTTTAATTCATGATGATCAGCAGTAACAAAGTAACCATTATTTATTATTGCCTCTGCTAATCCTATTGAATCAGCCAGAGACATTTTATACAAAGACTTTAATCTACCCGCTTTTATCAAAAGATCATCAGTTATTTCCATATTTATTTTTATTGGAGTTACTTTTATATCCTCTAACAGCTTTAATGCTTTTTCTTCTCCATATGTTTTATACGTATCGTAATATACTTCAAGAAAATTTATTTTATGCATTACTACTTTTATCTCAGCATCCATTGCTTTTTGTAATAAATTTTTAACAAGATCTGCTCCCTCTTCATTGGTTAAAAGTGCTATTAACGAACATGCATCAAAAACATATATTTTATTCATAATTCAAGTTCCACTTCTTGACGCTTTTTTTCCAAAAATTTATCCACAGACATTTTTCCGTCCGAAAAAATCCCTACCAAATGGTCGAAACGAGGTTTTTCTTCATAAAAAGGTGTTAATGTAATAGTTCCATTATTTTCATGAACTTTTACTTTTTTTGTGGGAACTCTTGAAAAAAGCATCTCAGGTAAGGATTGAATATCTACAACCATTTCTGTCATAGTGTTTTCCTCCAAATATACACCATTATAGACTCAATTTTCAAATATCTCAAGCATTTTTATGCTTTGATTTACACCGCAAGATAAATAATAGCCCAACAACTTCCACATGGCTGCCAACAAATAATTTTTTGGGCAGCCATTAAATTGCCGGACTGCACTAATGTTCTAATAATATCTCTTTGCTGCTGAGTAAAACTAACGCCTTGCCACTAATTCTGCAGAAGCTGCTAAGTCTTTTCCTAATGCCACGGACATATCCAGCGCTGTCTGCTGCGCTCCTTCGTTCCCGCGCTTACACGCCACCAACTGTCAGCCGCTCTGCTAGCGCTGGCAACGTCAGCTTTATGGAATATGTTATGTGATGTTTGCGCTGTTCGGTTATGTGTGTTAGAATCGATATAGTTTAATATTTGGGATATATTTAAAATCAGAAATATTGTTTGTTATCAATTCAACGTTCATTATTAATGATGTTGCAGCTATTAATGCATCATCAATTTGTAAATTATGACTTTTGGAATATTCAACAATTAAATCTTCTGCCAATTTTGAAATATCATTATCGATGTATATAATGTCTATATTTTTGAAGGCTTTTTGGATGTAATTTATTTCTCGTTTATTAAATGCTCCAATAACCAGTTCTATCATAGTTATTGTGGATGTTGACAATTTGACACCAGAATTATTAACAAAAATATCATAAACGCTTGGTTCACCGCGCAAATAATCAATAAGTATACATGTGTCAATAGGTAGGTCAAGTTTTTATCCATGCTTTTTTTCTTAATGTTTCTTTTGTGATGTCCCTATCCTTCCATATCCCAAAGGCAGAGGCAATAGAAATGTTATCATTCTGTTGATTGTCAGAATTATCAATTATTTCACCAATTTTACGAAAAAAAATTATTTTATCCCTTTCCTCTAACCCATTTACTTCTGCGATAATTTTATCAATCTGTGCTAAATTAGCCATAATGACTCCTCTTTAAATATATTATGCAGCAAAACTTTGTTTTTATCAAGCATTAAATGTATGTTTTTTTGCACATCCTGGATTCAATTTTTTTGAATAATCCAGTATAAACTTCATGTAACGAAAATACTGATGAAGTGATTGGTTATTTACCGACGAAGCGAGAACCGCGGACAGATGTTAGTATTTAGTATATCAGATTTTTCTAAAGACACGAAAAAAGTTTTTGACGCAGCACTCACAAATGAAGTGGTTGTAAATAGTTATGATTGGAACAGTTTTAAAATTGTTCCAATAAACAATCTTAAAGCCGGAAGATCTCCCTTGGAGGATATTCCTGGAATAGATTTGAATGTAACTACACAGGAAATTGTTGAGATACTAAGGGAATGCAGAGCCGGAGTTTAAATCAGAGCTAAAAACGATCGCTTAACATATTCAGATAACTGACGCTGCCAGGCGCTAACAGAGCGGCTGGCAATGCGGCGGAGTGTAGGCGCGGGAACGAAGGAGTGCAGCGGCAGACTGACCTAGCCGAAACGAAACCTGTTCAGTTTCAGCAATCTTATATCTTTAATGATCTTTTTAATAAATATTCCGAAATGGCGATTTTATGCCCAATAACAAATACGGATAAAAATCATCCTCTCCATCATAAGACTAAATGAAAAGACAAAAACAAATGGTGTAATTTTATGCGATCAAGTAAAAACAATGGATATTAAAGTTCGTAATTTCAAACATTTAGAAAGTATTCCCGAAGAAATTCTGGAAAATGTTTTGGATATAGTTTTCTCATTTATTGAGAAATAAAATATCTGAAAAAGAAGCAAGTAACCTATTCTTTTTTCTTGCTGCCAAACCATTTATGCTTTGCATTATTAACAATTTGCTGTTCTTTTAAAAACTCTTCAAGCACCCCAACTGCGTGAACATCAATTTCAATTTTATTATAATCTGTATATATTCCTGATATATAATCACTTGGCGCTTTATTATGAATTTTAGCAAGTGAAGCTGCACGAAGAAAAGCTTCTTTTGTTATTTTTTTAATATCTGATATATCATTGCCCATTGCCCACCATGTAACAAACGCCATTGTATCGGTTGGTAATATGAATCCTAACTGAAGGTCTATAACTCTTATTTTTGATTCAATTATTTCTTTTTCAACTTCTGTCATTTCATCTTTGTGTTTTTCAAAATGTTCCTGCAATTTTTTAAGCTCTTCTCTTTTTTTAGAAATTACAAAATCATTTTCGTTAACCAATTGTGCAATATTATCGAAAGTTGGCTTGTTAAAAACAATCTTGCAGATATTCTCCTGATAATTTCTTACATGAATCAACTCGTCATAAGAAGGCTTGTACTCTTTGTTTTTTTCTATTTCCTGTGTGATATTAGATATATCCCCGCACTGCTCTATCTGTGTAGCGTTAGGGCATCTTAACTCGCAAAAAACTTCAACAGAGTTGAACGGTACTGCTACCCAGTGAAACAACCCCCCTCTTATTTTTTCAAGGGGGTTATAGCCGGTAAAGAACTCCTTATCGCTGAAAGATGTTATACCTTTTAATATTTTATTAAGTTGTTGTTCTATTATTTTTTCAAGAACTTCTTTTTTCATTATTATATTGCTTTTAATCTAAGAGCGTCAAACTGCTCCAGCGTTAACGTTGCCTCTTGGTAAGCAGGATATATAACTTCCGGGTCAACTGTTTTATCTGTATATTCGGTAGCTGTTAAATTAAATGCATACTGCGCCCATGCCTTTGCTTCAATCGGAACATCTCCTTCCATGCCAATCATGGAGCGAAGCAATATTTTTTCATATCCTGCAACATTTAATAGTTTATTGCTGCCTGACGAATAAATAGGGGAGTAAATTTCTGCGTAAAATGATGGATGATTTGACTCACTTGAAAGAGGCGGATCATACGTTCCTGCATCTCTGTCAAGGCATCCTCCCTGAATAAGCTCCAGCAAGAAATAATCTTTTTCTTTAAGCGTTACTACTGGGCTTAATCCTTGAAGCGTTGCTCCAATAATCATTCGCGTAATTGTGCCTTTTGCTCCCTCAATATCAATTTCTTCTTTATCCTTAATATCCTTCGTAAGCCCTATGCTTATTGTTTCGTCATTCAACAAGTGCGTCAATGTTTTTTCGTTTTTTAACGGGTTTTTAGCGAAATTTGCTCTGGGTTTTGGCAAAATGAAAAAAAGAATGACATCCCTGTTGATGCAATAATTGCAATAATTTTTGAGCTTAAATAAAAGGTATTACGCGCAAAGCGACCGCAGGGCAGAGCCCTGCATGATAAACAATTTGAGAAACTCGTCATTAAACGAATTATCCCACTCTCTTCGCGAATTAAAAAGTTACAATAGGCGCTTCCCGTGCAGCCTCGGAAATCTCAAAGTAAGGCTGCCGTTCAAGCCCCATCTGGTTTGCTACAAAGCTTGCAGGAAAAAAGCGTATTCGCGTATTAAATTCGCGTACGCCCTCGTTGTAGCGCCGCCTTGCTACAGCAAGTCTGTTTTCTGTTCCTGCAAGCTCATCCTGCAGGCGAATAAAATTCTGGTCTGCCTTAAGCTGCGGATAGTTTTCTACTATTACAAGCAGCCTTGAAAGCGCGCTTTCAAGCTGCGCGCTTGCTTCAGCGGTTTCCGCAACCCCGCCTGCTCCTGCAAGCCTTGCTCTTGATTCTGCTATGCTGGTGAATATGTCGTGTTCATGGGCTGCATATCCTCTTACTGTAGAAACAAGATTTGGAATAAGATCGCTTCTTCTTTGAAGCTGGTTATCAACTTCTGCCCAGTTTGAACTAACGCTTTCTTCCAGATGCACAAGCATATTTCTTGTACCTATGTACCACGAAACGAGCGACCAAATTACTATTACAATAACTGCTATTGGAATCCCTATCCATAAAACTTTTTTGTTCATTATAAATCTCCTTAAATCAATGTGCCGGCCATAGTGCCGGAGAAAATATTTTTTCGGCTTACCCTGCCTGATGCTAAAATCTTCTTGAAGCTCCGCCTCCGCCGGAAAAGCCGCCCCCAAATCCTCCAAATCCGCCGCCGAATCCGCCGGAAAAACCTCTGCCTCCGCCATAAAAACCGCTTCCAAAGCCGCTTCTTCTGTGAAAATTTCCTCTTCGAGATGGCGGAAGAAAGAAAAGTAGCCATAAAAATCTGCCGCCGGGCAAGAATAAAAATATGGCAAAAAACACCAGCACCCCTAATAATTCACTTAACGGATTAACTTCGGTCTGACTCACAGCAGGCCGCTGTGAATGCATGAAAGCGCCTGTAATTTCAAAATCAAATTCATTTGCAACAACATTTGCAACAGCCATGTATCCGTCCCGTAAGCCCGTGCTAAAATCATTATTTCTAAAATGAGGGAGCATGAATCTATCCATTATACTGCCGGCAAGACCATCGGGTATTGCTCCTTCAAGGCCATAACCAACTTCGATTCTTACTTCTCTTTCGTCTGTGCTTAGAACAATAAGCACGCCGGTGTCTTTTCCTCTTTCGCCTACGCCCCATCTGCCAAAAACTTCGTTTGCAAACTCTTCGATAGATGCGTGCGGTTCAATTGTCCTTACAGTTAACAGCGCGATTTCTGCGCCGGATTTTTGCTGCACCTCGCGGCCCAAAGCTTCAATAACTTGCCTGTCGCTGCTGTTTATAACATTGGCATGATCAGAGACAAATCCTGTTGGTCTTGGCAATGCGCTTATTTGCACGGACAGAAAAAGGAATGTTGCGATTAATACAAGGACTTTTATGCTGCTTTTTAGTACCATCAGTTACCTGCCGCTGTATTAAGTTTATCAATCTGCACAGTTATTTTATCAATTGCTTCAAGTATTTTTGTTATATGAGAGATTATATCCTGATTTTTAAGCGCATTTGGAGCTGCTGTAAAAACAGACATATCAACTTCATATTTTTTTTCAACTTCTGCAAAAATCTTCCCGGCATCTGTAAGGTTTTTAACCTCTGCACCCTTTAGGCGCAACGCTGCCCTCATGATGGTTTTAATCATTCCAGGAGCTGTTTTTATATTATGCTTTAAGAACCTTTGGCTTCCGCCCGACTGTATAACTGCCTGTCTGAAATAATTTGAAAATCCTCTAAGCCGTTCTTCCAGCTCGTGCCGCAAGTTGCAGGAAGTTAATTTAAGTTTGCCGGCTATGGTTTCGCCGCAAATAACTATATGGCGGTCATGTATATCGTAATATTCCATTGGGAAAACATCTACAGAACTGATAAATTCTTCGGTAGTTAATATAAGAATAGAAAATCTGTATTTTTTAACAATTTTTTTCGATTTTTTTCCAAATTCTATAAGAGAATTAGCAATATTTCTATCCAGCAGGATGAGAATATTTATATCTGAGGCCGCGGCATTAAATGAATCAGATGCAGCGCTTCCATAAATTATTACAGATTTGAGGTTTTCTTTAAAACACTCTTTTATGCATGGAAGAAATTTTTCTTCTGTTATTGCTTTTGGATTACTAATTTTCATGATCTCTCCTGTGAGATTTATAAAGATATTAGAGCGGCTTTTATACCCGGCACCGACTGTTGTTCGGCGCCGGTGATATAAAATTTCAACCTTACAATTTTGGTATATGATAACTATTAAGGCATAGAAACTGAGTTAAACTCTATATTTTCATTCGCCGGAAAATAAAATGTTATTAACCTAGGAGCCGAGTGCCGCGTACAACCGTAGTTTGTACATCCACCGATTAAGTGAGGGTCGCGGACAAACTTAGTTTGCACACAAAGTACCCCTTATGGACCGAGGCGGCGACGGTTAGCAAAGGGTCGCGAAGCGTACCCCGCAGCTTTGCGCGTACTTTGCATGTAATACCATTTATTTCCTTTTCTTTTTTACACTTGCCGGATTCATTTCTCTATATTTCTCTCTTAATGCTTTTTCATTTATGAGCATTAATTTATGCATTTCTGGCTTTGTTTTCTTTTTTCCTTCAAAATCAAGAATTTTTACAGCCAGGTTATAAAGCCTTCTTACTCCCTGTATTGATGGAATTGAACACTTAAAGATTTCTGCAAGTTCAAAATCTGCGTGCTTGGGGTTAAGGTCTATGAATTCAAGAAGTTCTTCTTTTTCCCATTGCTTATGCTTTCCGCCGCTAAAGTCATACTTTTCCATTCTTACTATTCTGCGTTCAGCAGCGCCTTTCATTTTTATATTTTTCCAGTATGGATGCCTGTTTCTTGTGTAATTTATATCTTCAATCGTTAATCCTTCTCTCTCCAGCCACTTACGGGTAACAAATCTCTTTTCTCCCGGAGTTAGGGAGCTTTTGATTGAATAGTCAACGTAAGCATCGACAGTCTTTTTTTGAAAGAGTTTTTTCATCTCTTCCGTCATTTTCATTTCCTTGTCTGCTGCTTTTTTTACCGCTTTCGCAGGAGCCGCTTTTTTTACTGCTTTCGCAGGAGCTGCTTTTTTTACTGCTTTCGCAGGAGCTGCTTTTTTTACTGCTTTCGCAGGAGCTGCCTTTTTTACTGCTTTCGCAGGGGCTGCCTTTTTTACTGCTTTCGCAGGGGCTGCCTTTTTTACTGCTTTCTGATTTTTAGTTGTAACGCCTTTTTTTGCCATATACCCTTCCTTTTTTATTTAGTTGTTATAACGATTCTACACTGAAATGAAAATAAAATAAAGTTTTTTCTTTAAGTTATCTGTATTATATTGACAAAAAATGTAAAAATATTATATGAAAATAGGTAAGAAAAGGGAAATTTTTATGATTAATAAACGCAGTGTATATTTTTTTACTTTTTTTAGAACTCGTTATTGATGATGCCTATGACACTGGTTTAAATAGAGAGCCGTGATCACAGGATCACGGTTTTTTTTTACATGAATTTTTGAGATTTTAATGTTAAAGTAATGTTGGGAGCCCCCGAAGGAGTCGCCGCAGGAGCAAGCTAATGGAAGATTTAAAACTCGCAGTTATCAATAAAGAAAACAAACGTACAGTTATCGATATAAATGGCATACAAATCGGAAAGGATTTTGCCGTTATAGCAGGTCCATGCAGCGTTGAAACAGAAGAGCAAACCATAAAAACAGCATTGGCAGTGAAAACCGCAGGGGCAGATATGCTAAGGGGCGGCGCATTCAAGCCAAGAACATCTCCGTATGCTTTTCAGGGATTGGGAGAGGCAGGACTCAAAATTCTTGGAAAAGCCCGCAAAGAAACCGGAATGCCGATAGTTACCGAAGTTGTAGATGCAAGAGATGTTTCAATGGTAATCGAATATGCTGATGTTATCCAGATAGGTTCCCGAAATATGCAGAATTTTCCGCTTTTAAAAGAGGCAGGGAGAACAAAAAAGCCCATTCTCCTAAAAAGAGGGATGCACTCTACTCTTTCCGAATGGCTTAACTGCGCTGAATATATACTTGCAGAAGGAAATCCGAATGTTATTCTTTGCGAAAGGGGAATAAGAACATTTGAGACATATACAAGAAATACGCTGGATCTCAGCATTATTCCTGCAGCAAAAGAAATAACGCATTTGCCGATTTTTGCTGATCCTTCGCATGGAACAGGAAAACTGAGTCTTATTGAACCAATGACTTATGCTTCGGTTTTTGCAGGCGCAGATGGTATTATGCTTGAGGTTCATATAGAACCGGAAAAAGCCATGAGCGATGCAGATCAGCAGCTTAATCCGAATGATTTTGCAAAAATCATGAGTAAAATTAAAAAATTAAGACAAAGCTATGACAGCATAGTCGGCAGACCTGCGGCGGGTGTTGAGTAAAAAATGAAAACAATTACATTAGCTGCAAAATCAGGGCAGAGCAGATTATTAATTAACGAAAGACTGGAAAACCTTCATAAGCACTGTGATGTTAACAAAACAGTTGTTATTACAGATAAAAATACAGCCGATCTATATGGTAATGGTTTTAAAAATTTTAAGACAATAATTATAAGCGGTGAGGAAAAGGATAAAAATCTGGAAACTGCCGGAACTATTTATAAAAAACTTCTGGAGTTTTCTTGTGACAGGCATAGTTTTATTGTTGGCTTAGGCGGCGGCGCTGTTACTGATATGACAGGGTTTGTTGCTTCTACTTTTTTAAGGGGAGTCAGGTTTGGATTTGTTCCAACAACCCTTCTTGCTCAAGTAGATGCCGGCATAGGCGGAAAAAATGGGGTTAACTTTATGGGAAGTAAAAATATGATAGGAACTATTACCCAGCCCGATTTTGTAATAATTGATGCCAATACTCTAAAAACCCTTAGCGCAAGAGAATTTATAAGCGGAATAGGCGAAATAATTAAATATTCCATAATTGCCGGAGAAGATTTTTTTAATCAATTAGCAGGGAATTTATACTTAATTATTTCTGAATTTCAGAAAAAATCTTTGTCAGAGAAAACAGAAGCTATTTTATCTTATCTTATAGAAGAATCTATTAAAATCAAAGTAGATATAGTTGAAAAAGATGAAAAAGAAACAGGTTTGCGCAAAGTCTTAAACCTGGGGCATACTTTAGCCCATGCAATCGAACTTACAGAAGATATTCCGCATGGAGAAGCTGTAATTAAAGGAATAAAATTTGCAGCCGATTTTTCAACAAGAGAAGAGTTTCTTAATATAGAAGAAAATAGAAAAATAACAAATATGCTTGAGCTTACAGGAGTTTCAACATATTTGGGAATAAAAACCAAAAGAGATAAAATAAAAGAAGCGATTTGTCATGATAAGAAAAAAAAACAAGATACTATAGATTTTGTGTTTATAAGAAATGCAGGAGATGTTTTTGTATCAAATATAAAGTTAAAAACAATTTGGGAGGTTGTTGATGATATGTGTATCAATCAATGAAAAAAATTACAATGATGCGATTGAAGTTGCTTCTTTGTATAATTTTGCAGAAATAAGACTAGACCTGCTTGGAACAGTTGATAATGGAGTTGCGGAAAAAATATTTTCTTCTCATAAAAACCTTATTGCAACATACAGAAGAAAAGATGGGTTGGATGCAAAACGTCTTTCAATTATAAAAGCGGCAATAGGAGCAGGCGCAGCTTATGTTGATGTTGATATTAACGAAAGTAACGAATTTATTTCTTCTGTTGAATTGTTTTGCAAGACTCTTTGCCGGCAGTCTTCGGAGAAAAAAACAAGTTTAATAATTTCATATCACAATTACGAAGAAACTCCGCATTTTGATGTTCTTGACAAAATAGTAATTCAGGCTGTTGCCAAAGGCGCTGATGTTGTAAAAATTGCTTGTGCAGTAAACGAACCAGCTCATGTTGAGAGGCTGCTGGGTCTTCCTGAACATCATAAATCTGTAAAAATAGTTATAGCAGGAATGGGAGAATATGGCGGCAGGGTTCGAATTCTCTCGGAAGCGTCCGGCAGTTTTTTTACCTACGCAAGTCATGATATGGAAAGTTGTACGGCAGAAGGTCAGCTTGATTATAAAACAATAGTGGAAGAGCGAAGGAAAATTGTAAGTGGCTTGTAGCGCTTATGCGCAGGTGTGTTGCCGCCCCAAAGCGCTAAGGCTTGCTGTTGCTGGAAATCCTGTATCGCACAGCAAAAGCCCCGCTGTTTTTTATAAATTGTTTGATCTTATTGGTCTTGAAGGCTTTTACTCCAGGATTGCAGCGGATTCTTTTGAAGAAGCAATTGGCGCTGCAAGGATGGCAGGAATAACTGGTTTGAATATTACTTCGCCGTTTAAGCAAGATGCTGCGGCAATCAATTTGGGGTGCCCGCAAAGCGAAGCGCGCCCGGCTTGTGTTGTTGAAAAACTTATGGCAGCAAATACTGTTGTTTTTGAAGGTGCTAATACTTGTGCGGGCGCCGGAGCGAAAGTATTTAATACAGATTATCTTGGGGTATACGAATCAGTAAAAAATCTTTTTCCCTCGCAGGAAAAAAAAATAGCTTTTGTGATTGGAGCAGGCGGAGCAGGTATTGCAGCAGCCTGCGGGCTTTCCATTGCGGGATTCGGTGTTACTGTTTTTAACAGAACAATTTCAAAAGCTGCTGAAAAAACAAAATGGATAAAAAATTGCAGCGTTATTGCGCTTGAAGATATAAACAAACATCTTAACAGTGCAGATATTATTGTAAATGCGCTTCCTGTAAATGATATTTTTTTTGATATAAGCAGAGTTGAAAAAAACACAGTTATTTTTGATGCAAACTACAAAAACAGCGCTTTAACAAGAATTGCAGCAGAAAGCGGACTGCAAGTAATTTCCGGCTTAAAATGGCTTGTGAATCAGGCAATTGCTGCATTTGAAATTTTTACAGGATTAAAAATACCAAGTGATTATATTAATCTCTTTAAAGAAGAAAATATTATTTTTAACGCAGAGTTTGATAAAAAAAACAATATAGCTTTAATTGGATTTATGGGCAGCGGTAAAACAGTTGTTGCAGAAAAGCTTGCCCGCTTTTTGGCTGTAGATTTTATAGACACAGACAAAGAAATTGAAAAAAAAGAACAGATGACTATTGCAGATATTTTCGAAAACAAAGGCGAAAATTATTTTCGGCAAACAGAAAAAAGAATTACAGAAAATATTTTTAATAATGAAAAAGGAAAAGTTATAGCTTGCGGCGGCGGTATTGTAATAGAGAGCGAAAACAGGAAGCTGATTGCAGCTAAAAGTTTTCCTGTGTGGCTTATAACTCCGCCGGAAGTATCAGTACAGAGAATCACGGATAATGCCGCGGGAGGTGCAAGACCCCTTTTGAACAAAGAAAATAAATATGAAGAAGCTGGAAAACTTTTTAATGAAAGAATAGATTTGTATGGCATTACATCTTCGCTTATAATAGACTCTTCAAAGAGGAGTGCTCAGGAAACAGCAAGAAAACTTTATGAAGAAGTTAGTTTGGTTTTCAAAAAATAGATCTGCTGCAGCGCCGGAGCTTAGGGCGCCGTCGTCGAAAAGCGCTCTGCAAAGAATTATAGCGCTTACCTGGCTTTCGCAGGCAGAGACCAAAATTATAAATCCTTCTGTAACTTGTAATGATGTTAATGCTGCTCTGGGAATAATAAAAGCTTTGGGAGCAGAGGTAAAAGAAACCGCATCTGCAATTTATATCGACAGCAGAGGAAAAGCAGGGGGGCTTAATGAGCGCCGGAGCAAGGTCAAACTTTTCTGCGGAGAGTCGGCTCTTGCTTTGCGAATGTTTGCTCCAATAGCAGCGCTTTATCCCTGTTCTTTTGAATTTGAAGCAGCAGGCACTTTATCCAGGCGGCCAACAGGCTTTATTGCCAACACCCTTTCCGCATTCGGCATACAGGCATCGGACAACGCAGGCTTTCCTCCGCTGGCTGTTCGCGGGCACGGCTTCGCCGGCAGCAGTGCAAGCGTGTTTGCAGACAGCAGAAGTACAGGCGAGTTCGCAGACAGCGCTTGCTTTGCGCCTGCTTTGCAATGCCGCGGAGCAGCGTGCAGCGCGCCAAGGCACTATGTCTGTGCTGCAGAAATCGATGGCTCTTTGAGTTCCCAAGTTTTAACAGGTCTTCTTTTTGCCTTGCTAACCCTTAAAAAAGATTCGGAAATAAAAGTAAATAACTTAAAAAGCAAGCCATATATAGATTTGACAATTGATCTTGCAGAAAAATTCAATTGCGAAATCGAAAATATCGACTATAACTTATTTAAGATAAGAGGCGGTCAGAAATATAAATCGCCGGGAACTATAGAACCAGAAGGAGACTGGTCTTCTGCGGCTTTTTTGCTTGTTGCAGCAGCTCTTTCAAAAGAAGGCTTTATTGAGATAGATAATTTGGATATAAATTCCAAGCAGGCAGATAAAGCAATTGTTGGCGTGCTTTCTTCTTGTGGTTTAAAAATTGAGTCCAAGTGCAAGACCGGAAATAATTCTGTATTTCTAAAGAGAGTGAATTCTATTTTGCAGGCTTTTGAGTTTGATGCATCTGACTGTCCTGATCTTTTTCCTTCTCTTGTAGCATTAGCTTCCGGTTGCAGCGGTACTTCAATAATACATGGCGCAGAAAGGCTTAAGCACAAAGAATCAAATAGGGAGCTGGCTCTTGTCGAAGAGTTTTCAAAAGCAGGGATAGAAATAAAATCTGACGGAAGAACAATTTCTGTTGCCGGAAGCGAAAAAGGAATACGGAGCTTTAAAGGCAGTTCGCATAACGATCACAGAATTGCGATGGCACTTGCGGCTGCCGCAGCCGCAGGAGAAGCCCAGGTGGAAATTGAAAACACAGAAGCTGTTGACAAATCTTACCCAAACTTTTTTAATGACTTAATGCTTCTGGGAGGGCAGAATGAATAGTTTTGGCAGAGTGTTCAGGGTATCTATTTTCGGAGAGTCGCACGGGAGCGAAATAGGCATTGTAATAGATGGATGCCCTCCTGGTATAACAATAACCGAAAAAGATTTTGAAAAAGATTTACTCAAAAGAAAACCGGGAAAAAGAGGAACAACTTCCAGAAAAGAAAGCGATCTGCCAAAGATTATTTCCGGCATTTACAAGGGAAAAACAACAGGCGCTCCTATTACAATAACTTTTTCCAATGAAGATATTCGCTCTTCTGATTATCAGAAATTTATCGATATGCCAAGACCAGGACATGCGGATTTTACAGCAAAGGTTAAGTATAAAGGATTTAATGATTTTCGCGGAAGCGGTCATTTTTCCGGAAGGCTCACAGCGCCGCTTGTTGCTGCAGGCGTTATTGCAAAAAAGATTTTAGGTAAAATAGAAATTTCTGCTTCTCTTACGGAAGCAGGCGGTGTGCTCGATATAGATGCAGCAGTAAAATCTTCGGAAGAAACCGGGGATTCCATAGGAGGAATCGTTGAGTGCAAAGTTAAAAATTTGTTCCCCGGACTCGGAGAGCCATTTTTTGATTCAGTTGAATCAGTCATAAGTCATATAATTTTTGCAATTCCGGGAATTAGAGGAATAGAGTTCGGCGTTGGGTTTAAAGCAGCCGGCATGAGAGGAAGCGAACATAATGATCTAATTATTTCTGCTGACGGCAAAACCGCAGCAAATAATCATGGCGGCATTAACGGCGGAATTACAAACGGCAATGAAGTAGTTTTTCGCGTTGCTGTAAAACCAACTGCAACAATTTCCGCGGTTCAGAAAACTTATAATTTTAAGACAAATAAAATTGAGGAGCTTGCTGCAGGCGGAAGGCATGATATTTGCTTTGCGCTGCGCGCTCCTCCTGTGGTAGAGGCAGCGGCAGCTATAGCTATTGCAGACCTTTATCTTCTTGGCAAACTATATCAGTAGAAACAAATGGGTGGAGAGATGGGTATTAACGAAATCAGGGAAAATATTGATAGAATAGATCAGCAAATTTTAGAACTTTTAAACGAGAGAATGAAGCAAGCAGTTTTGGTTAGAAAGTTTAAGGAAAAAAGCGAAGATAAAGCGAGGGAATTGGAAGTTTTAAAAAAAGTCGTGCAAACAGGGCGCAGTGCAGGCAATCAGGATTCGCTTCTTGACCCTGCATTTATAGAAAAACTTTATATAATTATAATAGAAGAAAGTAAACGTGTTCAGGATTTATGCACGCCAAACGCATGAAAGAAAACTGTTTAAAAAAATGATGTAATGTCCTCTGCGAAGATGGGAAACAAAACCGAACTTTCTCCGCAAAATCAACATCTGCTGGAATTTATCAGTATAAAATAATATTGCCCTAACTGCGAGAGAATGATAATATCTAGCTCATGAGAAGCACTAAAGTAATAATCAACATAAATAATTTTCTGAGCAACCTTAGAAACATAAAAGAGAGAATCGGGAAGGAGAGAAAAATTTGCATGGCGCTAAAAGCAGACGGCTATGGCCACGGAGCAGAGGCGCTCTCCAAGGCAGCGTTTTCCTCGGGTCTGGCAGACTATGCGGGCATCGCCGCAATAAGCGAAGGAGTACAGCTCAGGGAAAGCGGCATCAAAGAAGACATTTTGCTTTTGAGCCTCGCGCTTGGTGAAGAAGTGCCCGGGCTTTTTGATTACAACATCATTCCTTTTGTTGCAGACATAAGTTACCTGGCGGATATTGCACGCGAGGGCGCAAAGAGAAACAGCGTAAAAACAGTTCATTTAAAAATCGACACAGGTATGAACAGAATCGGGTGCAGGCCCGAAGATGCTTTAAAAATCGTGCAGTTTATCGCAGAAAATAAAAACCTGAAGCTTGGCGGGCTTTGCACTCACTTTCCTGTTTCAGATACGGTCAACTCCGAAGACAGGGAGTTTACCCTGAATCAGATTAAAATATTTAACTCGGTTGTAAACGACATAAGAGAAAAAAAAATCGACACAGGCATTATTCATGCGGCTAACTCCGGCGGGATTCTGCACTACCCTGAATCATTCTTTGATATGGTGCGGCCGGGAATCATTCTCTTTGGCTCCTATCCTGATAATTCGGCGGAAAGAAAAATCGAAATCAAGCCTGTGATGACTTTTGAATCGCGGGTCGTTTTTATAAAAAAAATAAAAAAAGGCGCGCGGGTATCGTACGGTCTTACATGGCAGGCTAACGAAGATACTTTTATTGCTACGGTTCCGGCAGGTTATGCTGATGGGTACAACAGGCATTTGAGCAACAAGGGAAAAGTTGAGATCAAGGGAAAAATCTATCCTGTTGCGGGCAGGGTTTGTATGGATCAGATACTTATTAACCTTGGCACCAGCCATAATATAGAAACCGGGGACAAGGTAATTCTTTTCGGAGGAGACTCGGCGATAACGTGCGAATCTGTTGCTGATTTGTGCGGCACCATACCGTATGAGTTATACTGCAATATAAATAAAAGAGTTCCAAGGATTTCTGTTTAAGGCATACAATTTGGTCTGACTTGCTGATAGGTTTTTAGCTCTACCAGCAACAGCAGCACCTTTGCCTAGTACCCCAAATCCTCTCCGACAAGAAAAACTTTAATGCGATCCGGAATATTGGACTTTCTCGTTATAACTGTATAACTGCAAATACACCCAGGGTCAAAGCAATTTTCGCATATACCGCTCGAAACACATGGTGTTACTTTCGAAAGCCTTATAGCATTAAGCGGAGCAGCATGATTCCTTATACGGGATATTGCTTCTTTTTCATCTGCCGCAACCTTATTAATTCCAGCAATAACAATTACATTTTTCGGACCATAACACATTGCTGCTACTCTATTGCCCCTTCCATCAATATTTACAAGCATTCCATCCAGGGTTATTGCATTAGCGCTTGTAAAATAATAGTCAGCAGAAAAAGACTCTATGTAAAGTTCTGCGAGTTTCTCCGGAGTTTCCGCAGCATCCCGGTCAAGCACTTTGTATTTTCCTTTTCGCAAAAAATCAAGAACTCCTGTTTCGTTAAGCGTCATTGAACCTCCCCATGATACCAAAGAGCCGGCGGGGATTAAATCTTTAAGAAAAGGGATTAGAGATTTGCTGTCTTCAAAATAGTGCCCCTCAATTCCTCTCTGCCGAAAACTGCAAATAAGTTTTCCGGCAATAGCTGCATTGTATGTTTTTTTTACATCCGCATTTCCCATATTTCTTCTCCTTGCTTTGTCTAAAACCCAATATAATTGCCATCGGAAAATTCTGACAGTCGTTTTATCGCATTAGTCCGCCTATAATATATAGTTGATCTCATACCGGCAGTAGCTTCAAGAAATTCCAAAGCATTTATCCTGACAGTGCTTCCTGTATGAGCAGAAACATTTGCTATTGTAACATTAAGAAATTCTGCGTCTACTGTGCCGCCATTAGTAGCTCTTATTTCAATTTGATCCAGCACTCCTCTTATTACCACAGAAGATTCTCTGCCGCAGTTTATAAACAAAGAGCGGGTATTAACAAAAAGCTCAAGAGAGGAGCCTGATTCTGCAGTTACCTCTGCCCTATCGTCAAAAATATTTCTTTGAGTACGAACAAGAGCGCCTGCCGAGACATCAAGTTGTGAAATTGTATTTGAAACACTTAAGGTTACAACAATATTATTACGTGCCTGCAAACCGCTGCCGCTTCTGCGCAAAACCAATGTATCGCCGTTCAAAAAATGTTCAAGTTCACTAATGCTGCCTCTTCTTATATTTATTCTCATACTGTTTTCGGCATTTGTAACAACATGAGAGCCTGGCGGCTCTATTTGAACAGTAAAACGACCGCTGATTTCTATTCTCGAAAACCTGGGAAGCCTTTCAAAATATTCCGTGGCATAACAAGGGACTGCTAGAGTTGCAAATAAAAAAAGAGCTGTAAAAAAAAGTAAAGCACGCATACATCAAAAAAGAAATGAACTTTTTTGTTTTCCTCCTCGCCCTTGTGCTTTATTGCAGCATCTGTTCATGGCACAGAATGCAATATCCTGTTGCAATCAATGATGTACAAATTTTGCTGTTCAGGTTCGATTTTCGTCCAGTTTCGAGGCGAATCTTGCCTTATCATAATATAGTATACACTATTATTATTTATGGTCAAGATAAATTTTACACAGGTTTGATGCAATATGATAATATTTAAACAAATGGAAAATTCGGAAATATGATGAATGAAAAAGATGTAGTCGATTTGCTGAAAAAAACAAAAAATATTGGCATTGATGTGTGGATTGCCGGAGGCTGGGGCGTTGACGCGCTTGTAGGTTTTCAGACACGACCGCACAATGACATCGACATTTTTGTCCAAAAAAAAGATGCAAACGCATTTATAGAAATGATGAATTCGAATGGTTATACAGAAACTAAAATGGAATATAGCACAGATGATCATACAGTTTGGTGCGATAATAATCGCATTATAGATCTCCACCTGTTTGAGTTTGCAGAAGCAGGGACATTGCGTTTTGAAAATGAAACCTATCAATCGAATATCTTTATTGGAAAAGGAATAATCGGCGGAATTGCGGTTTGCTGTTTGACTGCTAAAGCGCAATTAGAATATCATAAAGGTTATGAGTTTAGCGAAAAGGACATACACGATGTTTTATTGCTATGCAAAACTTTTGGACTTCCGGTTCCGGAACAATATGTTGGGAAATAAAAAATGTGGAATAAGAGAGAGTAACAATAAAAAAATATTATAAAAATAAAGTGAGTAAATAATGGCAGAAGCTTTTAAAAACATGTTTAATGAGCAGTTTCTCGGCAGATTAACGAAAACGCTAAAGCGCGTTATTGATTTTGATGAACGCAAGTTTGTATCTCAAGTCATGGATGCTGAATGGAAAAACAGAGAATTTAAGCAGCGGTGTGAGCATATTGCAACTGTTTTGAAAAGTTTTCTCCCGCCGGATTATAAAAAGGCAATAGCAAAAATACTGGAGCTATTAAGTTATGAAACCGTTGCATCTGACGATGATACGCAGTTTGGTTTAATGCTGGAATATGGATGGATTTTGGATAATTTTGTTGAGCAATACGGTTTAGATGATTATCAAGCATCAATTAAAGCAATCGAAAAGATTACTCAATTTACGAGTTGTGAATTTTCTGTTCGCCCTTTTATTATAAAATATCCTGATGAAATGATGAAGCAAATGTTAGCCTGGTCAAAACATAAACATTGGGGAGTAAGGCGGGTTTCGTCGGAAGGCTGCCGGCCAAGACTTCCCTGGGCAATGGCGTTACCGGAGTTGAAAAAGAACCCGGCGCCAATTATTCCGATTCTGGAAAACCTTAAAAACGACCCGCATTTCTTTGTAAGAAAAAGCGTTGCAAATAATTTAAATGACATAGCGAAAGATAATCCCAAAACAGTAATTGAATTGGCAAAAAAATGGCAAGGCGAGTCGGAAAATACAGATTGGGTTATTAAACACGGATGCAGAACGCTTTTAAAACAAGGCAATCCCGAAGTGATGGAGCTATTTGGTTTTGGTTCTGCTGCAAAAAACATCAGTATAGAAGATTTTAAGATTTTAACGCCAAAAGTTAAAGTTGGCAAATCTCTGGAAATTAGTTTTAAACTGGTGAATAACAATAAAAAGAAAGCCAAAGTAAGACTCGAATATGGAATTTATTACCAAAAGGCGAACGGAACTTTATCGAAAAAAGTGCATAAAATCAGCGAAAAAGAATATGCGGAAAATTCGATAACAGAAATTATCCGAAAACACTCTTTTAAAGTAGTAACAACAAGAAAATTTCATCCCGGGCTTCATCAGGTTTCTGTTATAATTAACGGAAATGAATTCGAGAAAAATGATTTTGAATTAATTGAATAGCAATGCTCAATTGTAAATGTATTACGTTTACAATACGATGAGAAAGATAGAGGAGATTATTTTATGAAATCATTTACAAAAGAATTGTGGTTCACCACAAAAAAGAAGCTGGAATTTATCAATATTACCGGAGAAGTTGAGGCTCTGCTTAGGGAGTCGGGCATAAAGGAGGGGCTGTGCCTAGTCAATGCCATGCACATTACAGCCAGCGTTTTTGTTAACGACGATGAGTCTGGGCTTCATCACGACTTTGGTGTGTGGCTGGAAAAACTTGCGCCGCACGAGCCAATATCTTCATACCGCCACAATAATACCGGCGAAGACAATGCCGATGCGCACCTGAAAAGAAGCATTATGGGGCGGGAAGTGGTGGCAGCTGTTACCGGCGGCAAGCTTCACTTTGGTCCCTGGGAGCAGATTTTTTACGGCGAGTTTGACGGGCAGCGCCGAAAACGGGTATTGGTGAAGATAATTGGGGAGTAATGCCAAGAAAAATCAGCATATTTTAGCTCATCTGTGAAGCATACTAAGCGCCGGCGGTAACTGAGGTGATGTCAAAAATTGTTTGCCAATTTAGAAAAACAATGATACTATGATGAATACGATATTTATAAAGTAAAATTTGGGGACGAGGTATTAAAGAATTTTTCCGACAATAATTTTTCTCCGGCAAGTTACCGCGAAGAGGAGTTGTGATGAAAAAAATAAATAATTTTTTTGGGTCTATTGTTTTTGTGATAGTAGCCGGATTGCTTATGACTGGATGTGCCGGCTTTAGAGTGTTTTGGGATACTCCGGTTATTAGATCTGAGAATAACTTATCGTCAGTATTGGCTGGAGGAACTCTCCGGTTTAGTGCAGGGGGCCGTGGTGTAACATGGGCAGTTAGTTCGAACGCTGCCGGCACCGGGGCGGTTGCAGCGGGAACAACTATTGATTCTGCTGGATTGCTTAGGGTAGCGGCTAACGAAACGGCAAGAAGTCTCTTTGTTACTGCAACTTCGGAAAAAGGGAATTCTGCGACAAGAGAAATAAGGGTTACTACTGTAACCGGAATAACCATTAGTCCTGTAAACCAATCTATACTAAGAGGCAGCGCTCTCCAGTTTAATGCTTTGGTTTCTGGTTCCAACAATCCTGACAATATTGCAGCATGGAGGGTTAGTTCAAACCTGGCCGGCACCGGAGCTGTTGCGCTGGGAACTGACATTAATGTCAACGGGCTGCTAACAGTGGCGGCTAATGAAACTGCGCAGATGCTGTTTGTTTTCGCAACATCTGTTGTGGATCCGTCAAAATCCGGCAGTGCGGCTGTTATGGTACTTATTCCAACTGTAACAAGTGTGGTTGTCAGTCCGGTAAACCAGTCTGTTTCAAGAGGTGCGGTATTTCAGTTTAATGCTGCGGTTACAGGTACGAACATTATTGGCGATGCCAATAATGTTACATGGAGAGTTAGCTCGAACGCTGCCGGCACCGGAGCTGTTGCGCCTGGAACCGGCATTAACGCTAACGGACTGCTAGCAGTGGCAGCAAACGAAACTGCGCAAGTGCTGTTTGTTTTCGCAACATCTGCAGTGGATCCCGCAAGGTCCGGCAGCGTTGCTGTTACGATAATTGTTCCTACTGTAGCGAGTGTAATTGTTACTCCGGGAAACCAATCAATATCGCCTGGCGGAATGCTCCAGTTTAATGCCGGAGTTACTGGCAGCAATAATCCAAGCAATGCTGTAACTTGGAGGGTCAGCTCGAACGCTGCCGGCACCGGAGCTGTTGCGCCTGGAACCGGCATTAACGCCAACGGGCTGCTAACAGTGGCAGCAAACGAAACTGCGCAGGCTCTGTTTGTTTTCGCAACATCTGCAGTGGATCCCGCAAGGTCCGGCAGCGCTGCTGTTGCGATAATTGCTCCAGGTACACCGGGTACGCCAGATAGACCAGGCACACCTGGCAGACCGGGTACACCGGGTGCACCAGATAGGCCGGGGACACCAGGTGCGCCAAGCACTCCTGCTACTCCAACTGTTACCGGTATAGTCGTTACACCTGCTGGTCAAACAATACAGGTAGGGAGTCCGCTGCGGTTTACTGCAACAGTTTCCGGCACTAACAATCATAGTACCGCAGTAACATGGAGAGTCAGTTCGAATGCCGCAGGGACAGGGGCTGTTGGAAACGGGACTACCATAAATCCAAACGGAATGCTTACGATTGCAGCAAACGAAACTGCCCCGGCCCTTTGGGTTATAGCAACATCAGTAGCAAATCCCTCGGTATCTGGTTCAGTCACGGTAACAGTAATTAGGAGAGATAATCAGGGACATGGTCAAAACTAGGGAAGCACTGATTAAATTTGACTCTAATCAGTGCTTCCACATTTTTTCTCGTTTTCTTGCAGAAAACTACGAAAAAAGGATAATAAGGTAAAGCT
>JGI20163J26743_11538379_pt1 | contig 21436 bp, 17 predicted proteins | sample TergutCu122P1_FD_26743 | JGI IMG/M metagenome (IMG submission 26743) | reverse complement strand
AGTCATAGACAATGAATGCCCGGCTTGCAACAGGAAAGAAACCGATGGAAATGTCCAGTTTGAAAGAATAAGAAGAATTACCGGGTATCTTGTGGGAACTGTAGATCGCTTCAATAATGCGAAAAAAAGCGAAGAAAAAGACAGAGTTAGACACGATTTAACGAAAAATTTGAATGCAAATTAGTTGAAAATACAGGAGCATTAAATTGAGTATGATTAGAATTGCAGGGATTGTCAAAGAGTCCATAGTTGACGGTCCGGGTCTTAGGTACGTAGTTTTTGCTCAAGGCTGTCCACATCATTGCAAGGGTTGTCACAACGAGGCAGCCCTTGATTTTGCGGGTGGGCAAGAGTATGAAACGGAAAAAATCATAATGGATATCGAAAAAAACCCACTGCTTGCAGGTGTTACTTTTAGTGGTGGAGAGCCGTTTTCGCAACCTGAAGCCTTTTTTGAACTTGCGGCAAAACTTAAAGAAAAAAACATGAATATCGTGACTTTTTCGGGTTATACATATGAAGAACTTGTAACGCTTTCAGATGAAAACGATGCAATCAGGGGATTACTTGACCTTACTGACATTTTGATAGACGGGCGATTTGTTTTAGAAAAAAGAGATTTGACGCAGAAATTTAAAGGAAGTTCAAACCAAAGATATATTGATATGAATGGGACTCGCGTGCAAGGAACACTTGTCGTATTAGATGGTTCCGAAGGGCTTGCTTCAAGAGCCATTTGCCACCTATAAATGTGAACTGTAACGAATTCGCGAAAAAATAAAAATAAAGTGCTTGTATATCCTGTTGCGGTTGTGGTATAATGTCATTTGTTCGAGTTTCGAACAATAAAAATATAGTTAGTTGTTTTAGTATAAGACAATTTACATAGAAGTAAAAGCGAAAGCGTGAATAGATAGAGGGAGGTGCAAGGAGCATGTCGAGAAAATGTGAAGTGTGTGGAAAGGGTCAAGTTTCAGGAAACAACGTATCCCATTCCAATAGACATACAAGAAGAAAATGGAACGCAAACATTCAATCTGTAAGAGTTGTAAGCAATGGCACAGCACGAAAAGCAAAAGTGTGTACCAGCTGTATACGTTCGAACAAAATTAACCGTGCAATTTAAAAGCTACAGGAGCATCTCTTAGGAGGTGCTTTCTTTAGAATTCAGCAAGCTCGAAAGAGGGTCTTACAACACAGGAGATTTGCAAAGCCCGAAATAGAGCTGTTGAAAATAGCATTAGTAAAGGGGTGACCGATTTTGTTATACAAATTAGAAACTTCCGTAGGCAGTATTTCAGTAACTAAAAATGTTATTGGCAGAATTGTGGTGCAATCGGTCAATAAATTTGACGGTATCGTGAAAATTTCTAATCACAAGGGCAAAGTTCCTCAATCAACAAAAAAAATTGGCGGCGATACAACAATAAACAATATTGAAATCACATTTGGCGACAACGGGTTAGATATTCGAGTTTTTGTCGTGATGAATTTTGGAACAAGCATCGGTAAGGTTACAAACGAGTTAATTGAAGAAATTTATGAAAAGATCAAAGACTATACCGACATAGCACCAAATAGCGTTGCCGTTATAGTGACCGGAGTGCTTTCAAAAAAACAGATGGTACGACGCAACATTGAGGTGAAGCGATAGTGAAAGCATCAAAGGGTAAGCCTTACGTGAAAAGCGAAAAAAACATAACAGGAAGTGTGCAGGAATTAGCGGGAATCGGCGCAAAAAAAGCAGAAATACTCCAAAAATTAAATATAACAAAAATCGAAGACTTTCTTTTCTTTTTTCCAAGAGATTATCAGGACAGAAGAAAAATCACAAACATCAGCGATTTATTTATTGGCGGTGCTTTTTTAATTAAAGCAAAAGTTTCTCATCTAATTAAGCCAACTGCATATGGGAGGGCATCAACGTTAAAACTTACGGCACAAGACGAAACCGGAGTGATAGACGTTGTGTTTTTTAATGCAAAATATTTGGTGAACGCTTTTAGAACGGGCGAAGAATATTTTTTTTACGGAAAAGTGACGTCAAATAGAGGTCTTGCGGAAATGTTGCACCCGGAGTTTTCGGTAGCGATATCAAATGAAAAATCAAGCTCAAAGCAGCAAAGTTCTAAGATGTATGAAGGCTCGATAATTCCGATATATTCCCTGACATCAGGAATTTCACAGCATGAAATGCGAAAGTTCCAAAAAAATGCCGCTGAATTTTTGAATGAAGTTGAGGAGTATTTGCCTGATGACGTCATAAAAAATAACAGGCTTTGCCATATTCAATATGCGCTTTCACATATACATTTTCCGGAAGATGAAACAAAATATAAGGAAGCGAAATTCAGGCTTATATTCGATGAATTGTTTTTGTTGCAAACAGGGTTGCTTTTGTTAAAATCCTTTGCACAAGGTGAAAAAGCAGGGGTTCGATTTTCAAAAAATGATAATGTCAATAAATTTATTAATAGTTACCCTTATAAACTTACAAAGGCGCAAGCAAAGGTTGTAAAGGAAATATTTGCCGACATGGAATCAGAAAAAGTGATGAATCGGCTTATACAAGGCGATGTAGGTTCGGGTAAAACTGCAGTAGCGGAAATTGCGTTATACAAGGCGTGTTTAGACGGTTATCAAGGCGTTTTGATGGCTCCCACCGAGCTTTTGGCAACGCAGCATTATCATACGTTAAAAAATAATTTTGCAAAATTTGACATTGAAGTGTCGTTGATTTTAGGAAGTAAAAGCGGAAAAGAAAGAAAAGAAGCACTTGATGCACTAAAAAGCGGAAAGACGAAGATAGCTGTCGGAACACATGCGCTCATCCAAGCAGGTGTCGAGTTTAACAATTTGGGGCTTGTGATAACGGACGAGCAGCACCGTTTTGGTGTACATCAAAGAAAGTTGCTTACACAAAAAGGTGAAAATCCCGATGTACTTGTAATGTCAGCAACTCCGATTCCGAGAACGTTAGCTATGATTTTGTATGGAGACCTTGATATTTCAATTATTGATGAGTTACCACCGGGCAGACAGAAAATAATTACAAAATCTGCAAACAAAAAACAAAGAACCGCAGCCTATGATTTTTTGGAAACAGAGTTAAAAGCCGGTCGACAAAGTTATGTTGTCACCCCACTTATCGATGACTCGGAAGCTATTTTGGCAAAGTCGGCAGAAAGTGTTTTTAAAGAGCTCACAAAACGTTTTTCAAAATATAAAGTGGCTCTGATGCACGGCGAAATGAAGCAAAAAGAAAAAGACGAAACGATGCAAAAGTTTTATGGGGGCGAAATTGATGTACTTGTATCTACGGTTGTGATTGAAGTAGGGATTAACGTTCCAAACGCAACGGTGATGATAATCGAAAATGCGGAGAGGTTCGGACTTGCACAACTACATCAGCTGCGAGGCAGAGTCGGCAGGGGAACTGAGAAGTCGTATTGCATACTTATCGTAGAAAATCAAACGGAGCTTGCGAAACAAAGGGCAGAAGCGATGGTAAACACAAACGATGGTTTTGCAATAGCTGAGCAAGATTTGGAGCTTAGAGGTCCCGGTGAATTTTTCGGAACAAAGCAACATGGAATTCCTGATTTAAAGATAGCAAATCTTGTTAAACATATTGATATTTTGGAAAATGTAAGAGATGAAGCAAAAAAAATGCTTAAAAAAGATAGCGATTTGTCGCTTCCGGAGCATTTAAAGTTAAAAGCGAAAATTCAAGGAAAATTTGGGGTGGTTCTGTAATCAGAATCATTATTAAGGGTAAATGACCATTTTCTCAGTCGGATTCGAGGATTTTACTTACACTCCATTTCCAAACCACGCTCGGGGTATGTAATGTTTTCTGGCGAAAACATCTCGTGATTGGACTGGTTCCGAAAGTGGTTTTTTAACGGAGTGTAAGCCATAAATACGAAGCTCTTTCGAAAATGGCATTTACATTATATAAACAGTAACGATAAGGAAATTATTAAAATGCGAATTATAGCCGGTAATTTGAAAGGCAGGAAACTTGAAACGCTAAAGGGCAATGATGTCAGACCGACAGGCGATAAAGTTAAAGAGGCAATTTTTTCTATGATTGATGAATATCTTGAAGAAAGTGTAGTAATTGACTTGTTTTCGGGTACGGGAAATTTAGGGCTTGAAGCGTTAAGTCGCGGCAGTGAAATGTGTTACTTTGGGGATAACCGCCCTGAGAGCATAAGAGTAACTAAAGCAAATATTGAAGCTTGCAAAGTACAAGAAAATAGTAAGCTGATTGCCGGAAGTTTTGAAAAAGTACTTGCGAAAATACCCGAAAAAGCAGATGTTATATTTTTGGATCCGCCATATGAAAAAGGTTTAATGGAATCGTGTTTTGAAAAAATAAGGGAATTTGAACTTTTGAAGGATGATGGGATTATAGTTGCAGAGCACGGAATAAAAGAAAAACTGCCTGAAACCTTGGCAGGTTTTACTAAAATAAAGGAAAGAAGATACGGTGCGGTTATGGTGTCTTTATTTTGCACCAAAATGTAATCATTATTTTGCACCAAAACGTAATCTTTATTTAGTTGAATTGTATGGCAAAACATGTTACACTAGTTAAGTGAAATGCAACAGTTGTTGCAAAAGAATCACTCTAAAGAGGTACTTAATGTTTATAAAAGCGTTATATGCAGGTTCGTTTGATCCTATTACAAATGGACATCTTGATCTAATAGAAAGGGCGGCAAAACAATTTGATCATCTTGTTATAGGAGTAATTTCAAATCCGTCCAAAACGCCATATTTTTCGGTAGAAGAAAGAACGGAAATGCTAAAGGTAGTTACAAGTCATCTTGACAACACTGAAATTGACAGTTTTTCCGGATTGCTCGCTGAATACGTAAATAATAACAATTTTAATGTTGTAATTCGCGGACTTCGTGCGGCGATGGATTTTGAGCTCGAGATTCAGATGGCACATATGAATGCAAGGCTTTATAAGAATAATGTGGAAACGATTTTTTTGATGACAAACCCGAATTATTCTTTTGTCAGCTCTAGCCTGGTGAAACAAGTTCATTTGCTTGACGGTGATGTAACAGGACTTGTGCCGGATAAAATATTACAAATTATGAATGAAAAAAGGAGGAATTCTTCTCGATGAAAGTTTTAGAATTGCTAGACGAAATTGAAGAAATAGTAGATACGGCGTCAGGGTTTCCGCTTACCGGAAAAATAATGGTGGATGCACAAGAAATTTTGGAAATTGTTAAAGAAATAAGAATTGAACTCCCGGATGAAATTCAACAAGCGCAATGGATAAAAAATGAGCGTCAGAGAATTTTGGATGAAGCAAAACGCGAGTACGAAACAGTTTTGAAAGATGCGCAAAAACAAGCTGAAGCACTAATCGAAAATGATGACATAATTGTAAAGGCTAAAATCAGAGCAGATGAAATTTTGAGATTAGCCGAATCAAATGTATTGCACCTCAAGATGAGTACGTATGACTATATTGATAGTATTTTATTTGATTTTCAGGATAAAATGGATCAGATTAACGCACAATATTTTGGTGATATGTTTAATAACCTTGAGAAGACCTTTGAAACGATAAATTCGACGCTTGCAAACAATCGCAACGAAATCAAGGAAATGGCGTATCTGACGAAGATGGAAAGCGGCACTTGATGTAAATGTAAATAAAAAGGCAGAATGTGTATCTTGGCACGTATGCCTTTTTTGTATTTTTTAGATTTCGCAATTGTGTCTTCTGAATAACTTTTTTAGATTTCGCAATTGTGGTCTTTAAAACAACTAAAAAATAGCAGTTCATTTACAAACCAAAGTTATAGTGGGGATAACGTGAAAGTTTTAGGTATTATTGCAGAGTACAACCCGTTTCACAATGGGCATTTTTATCATTTAACTGAATCAAAAAAAATATCCGGCGCAGATGTGACAGTTGCAATCATGAGCGGGAATTTTGTGCAGCGCGGTGAGGCGGCACTTTTTTCGAAGTGGGAAAGAGCAAAAATTGCGGTTGATTGTGGCGTTGACCTGGTCTTGGAACTTCCTTTTGTTTATGCATGTAACAGCGCAGAATATTTTGCAAAGGGTGCCGTGCAGATTTTGGACGGGATTTCTTGCGTAGATGTGATTTCTTTTGGAAGTGAAGCCGGAAATCTCGATAAACTCAAGCAAGTTGCACAGCTGATTTCTCTCGAAACGGAGGAATTTAAAGCAAACATAAAAGAAAGTCTTGATAAAGGAAACTCTTTTCCTAAAGCGAGAGCGGAGGCAATCAGTAAAATTTCGGGCGAAGATGTGGCAGAAATTATCGGGCATCCGAACAATATTTTGGCAGTAGAATATATTAGAGAACTGATAAACCTAAACAGTGATATTGAGCCTATAACTGTGCCGCGAAAAGGGCAGGGCGACAATTCAATGATTTTGGCAAACGATTTTGCAAGTGCCACAGGAATCAGAAAAAATTTGGAAGAGTACAATGACATAAATAAAATTTTGGGCTACGTTCCTGATATATGCTTTCAAAATATGAAAAACTTCGGTATCAATATAAGCGAAAAAACCGAGAAGTTGTTTTTACTGTTATGTGCCGGCATTTTATCAAAAAGCGAAAATGATCTGGAATCAATGGTTTCAGCCGGAGAAGGGCTGGGCAACAAAATGAAAAAAGTAGTGCGAAACTCAAAAAACCTGGAAGAGTTAATTTCAGGAGTAAAATCTAAGCGCTATACAAGAACAAGAATTACAAGATTACTTACTCATACACTTCTTGAATTCAAAATAATTGAGCTAAAAGCGATTTTGGATAAAAAAAGAAACTACACAAGGGTGCTTGCGTTTAATGATAAGGGCGCAGCTCTTTTGAAAAGGATTAAAGAAAGTGAGCCTATGATTCCTGTTATTACGAACATAAATAAGCAAATTAATCCGGATGACGAAATTGAACTGTTGCTAAAATATGACATTCTTGCTACCGATATATACAATTTAATTTCAGGGCAAAAAATTAATGAAAACAGTGATTTTGTTAAAGTCCCGTATTTTTGCAGTGTTGAAAAATGAGCAAGCGATTTTGTAAAAAGTAAATGAAAAATTTATTAGAAAAATTTCTCATAAATCACTTGAAAATCTGGTTGACAAAGTTATAATATACTCGTTGTATAAATTCTGCTAATATTAAATTTTGGAGTTCAATTGGCACTAAAAAATGTTGAAAACACAGAAAAAAGTGCTTGATTAAATGAGGAGGATACGATAGATGAAAATTTTTGTGGTTAACTGTGGGAGCTCGTCGCTAAAATACCAAGTTTTGGATATGGCAAGCGAAACGCTCATGGCAAAGGGTCTTGTAGAAAGAATCGGAATGGAAGGCTCTGCAATCACACATGAAAAAATTGGAAACGAAGAAAAATTTAAACTTACAATCCCTATGAAAAACCATGAAGACGCGATTGGACATGTTTTGAAAGCTCTTGTTGATGAAAATCATGGAGTTTTGAAGTCGATGGATGAAATCGCCGGCGTAGGGCACAGGGTAGTTCATGCAGGAGAAGCTTATGCCGGTTCCGTTTTAATTACAGATGAGGTAGTGAAAGCACTTGAGGATTGCGTTGATTTGGCACCGCTGCATAACCCGCCGAATTTGCTCGGAATCGCCGCATGTAAAGCGTTGATGCCAAATACGCCGATGGTTGCAGTGTTTGATACTGCTTTTCATCAAACTATGCCGGAGGAATCATATATATATGCAATTCCTTACGAGTATTACGAAAAATACGCCGTCAGAAGATACGGTTTTCACGGAACCAGCCACAAATATGTTTCAGAGAGGGCTGCAGAGATTTTAAATGCGAAGATTGATGACTTAAAATTGATTACGTGCCACCTTGGAAACGGTGCATCTATCGCAGCAATCAAAGGAGGTAAGTGTATCAATACTTCTATGGGATTTACGCCTCTTGAAGGGCTTGCCATGGGAACTCGTTCCGGCGATCTGGATCCGTCAATCGTTAAGTTCATCATGGATAAAGAGGGATTATCGTCGCAGGAAATGAATGATGTTTTAAACAAAAAATCCGGTGTGCTTGGAATTTCAGGTGTTTCCAGTGATTTTAGAGACCTTGATACTGCAGCAGGCGACGGAAATAAAAGAGCAATTCTTGCATTAAAAGTCTTTGCGCACAGAGTAAGAGCTTACATCGGAAATTACATGATGCAAATGAACGGTGTCGATGCGATCATATTTACTGCGGGCGTAGGCGAAAATGATTTAAAAATGAGAGAACTCATTTGTAAGGATATTGAAAATTTGGGAATCAAGTTGGACGCTGCAAAGAATAATGTAAGAGGAAAAGAGACGATTATTTCCCAGGATGACTCGAAAGTTAAAATTATACTTATTCCTACAAACGAAGAGCTTGTTATTGCAAGAGACACAAGAGATATCCTTAATTAGATGGTTTCGAAGGGCTTGCTTCAAGAGCCATTATAGCCACGGTATGAACAGTAACATAAAATCCGAAAAAACGAAGCGAAATCCTAAAAATTGCTTGACAGGCTGTTTTGTAATGGGTATAATCTAATGGTTGTATTAGTATACCAGTTTGTCAAAGAAGATAATTCTTGTACGAACCGGTATTAGATCTATATAAAATAAACGAAGGGGGTGTAGCAAATGGCAGTTCCAAAGCGAAGAACATCAAGCTCAAAAAGAGATATGAGAAGAGCACCAAATATGAGAAAAGCAATGCCGGGCTTATCAGTTTGCGGACAATGTCGTGAACCTAAGCTTCCGCATAGAGTTTGTCCAAATTGCAATTCTTACGACGGTAAGGTAGTCGTTGTATCAGACGCTCAATAACAGAATGTCATCCAAAGACCTGCTAAAAAAGGCAGTCGCAAAATAGCAACTGCCTTTTTTATATAATGTTTCAAATTTGTTTGTTAAAATTGAAAAACGAACTTTCGTTTCGCAACTCCAGAATTTATTTAATCAGTTCTTCTGCAATTTGAATCGCATTAGTTGCAGCACCTTTTCGAATATTGTCGGCTACAACCCAGATGTTGAGACCGTTTTCTACCGAAAAGTCACGTCTGACTCTTCCTACAAAAACTTCATCTTTTCCTGCAACATTTCTTGCAAGTGGATACACGTTGTTTGCAGGGTCATCCTGAAGAACAATACCTTTTGACTCGGCAAGCAATTTTTTAACATCTTCAAGCTCAAACGGCTTTTCAAATTCAAGATTTATAGATTCACTATGGCAATCAAAAATCGGAACACGTACCGTAGTTGCGGTGACAGCAATTTTGTCATTTCCGAGAATCTTATGAGTTTCGTTTATCATTTTCATCTCTTCTTTAGTATAACCGTTTTCCGTGAAGGCATCGATATGAGGGAGGCAATTTCCGGCGATAGGGTGTGGGTAAGCTTCAGTTTTATCGCTTCCTGCAAGTCCGTTTGTAAGATCTGCAATTCCTTTTAATCCGGTGCCCGATACAGCTTGGTATGTGGAATAAATAACTCTTTTAAGTCCGTATTTGTCATGCAACGGTTTAAGCACTACTACAGCTTGGGTAGTTGAACAATTTGGATTTGCGATAATTCCTTTGTTCCATTTAATATCGTCAGCATTTACTTCAGGAACAACTAAAGGAACATCTTTATTCATTCGCCATGCACTGCTGTTGTCGACAACTGTCACGCCACATTCTGCCGCGATAGGTGCAAATTTCTCACTGACAGAACCGCCGGCAGAAAAAATTGCAATATCAATGGGCTTTTTAAATGATTGCTCTGTTAGCTCTTCAACGATATAATCTTTGCCTTTAAAGGTAATCGTCGTGCCTGCAGACTTTGCAGACGCCATTATATATAAGTTGTCAAAAGGAAAGTTTCTTTCCTCGAGAACTTTTAAAACAGTGGTGCCAACAAGTCCTGTTGCTCCTACAATCGCTAAATTTGGTTTTTTGTTCATGTTTTTCACCTCCAAGTAATTTTTTCGATGTGCGCTCACCAAAGGCGAAGTTCGCCCGGCAAACTAAAATAAAAGTATAAATATTGCGTAGCAATGATTATATCATCATTTTTAAAATTAAGATACTAAAATTTTTTCGCAGTAAATTTCAACAAAATCATTGGCGAACCTGACATTGAATGGTACAATATGTCCAAGGATTCGAATGTTCGAGTTGAGTATATAATTAGACAAAAACGAAAGCGATTTGTTCGAAGCCAAAGAATCAAAAAATGGATGAGATTGAGTTTCAAATTTTAGGGCAATCAAATGAGGTCAGCTTACTTGCTCGAGCGTATATTAACAATGGTGTTTTGAAAGAAAAGAGCTATGATGATTGTATGCATATCGCATTTGCAGTAGTTTATAGCTGTGATGTTATCGTTTCTTGGAATTTTAAACATTTAGTGAATTTTAAAACAGTAAATAAGGTCAAAGTTGTGAATGCTATAAATAATTATCGTGAAATCAGCATCTTAACTCCAACGATGTTACTAGAGGAGGTTGAGTAGTATGAAAGAAAGTGCAGTAATGTTAGAAATAAGAAAAATTCGTGATGAAAATTCTCAGAGGCATTTGAAGATGACTCCGGAAGAAATTGCAAAAGAGATGGATGAATCTGTTGCGAAGTTTATCAAACGAATGGGAAAAGATATTAAAGTAATAAGTCTTAATGCGTCACAAACCCAAAAAGCAAAAGCAATTTAATAAATATAGTACAACCGGCAACTGCTAAAACGGCGGTTGTCTTTTTTGTGGGAAAATGGCTCTTTCCGCAATCTGTTCGGGGTATGAAATGTTTTCTCCGAATAATGGTGCTTCTCGAATCTCAACGAGATTCGCAAGAAGACCTTATATCGATGCATCACATCGATGCATCTCCGATTTCGTGAAAGCTACTGAAACATCCCGTGATTAGATGGTTCCGAAGGGCTTGCTTCAAGAGCCATTATAGCCACAGTGTGAACTGAAACTATTGAAAAACTTCGACTGAACAAATGTTCGAATAACACTTGATGACTTGAGCAAAATGTGATACAATAAAAACAGAAATTAAATTGGTCGTATATAAAGAAAGCGCAGTTATGTTGGAAGAGAGGATGCATACAATGGCTATAGAGCAATACACCGAAAGCCTTACGCTACGTGAAATGAAATGTATATTAGGCGATAATGGTTGGGGACATGTTTTTCCGCAAGGCGATGTATCTTCCGTTGATAAAATTGAAAGACTTTTGAAAAAAGCAGGGGGAAAACCTATCCGTTGCACTCTCGATGATTTTTCACAAGGCGGCGATGGAAAAGCGAAGCCGGAGTATATTATTACAATGAATGACGATGCGAATACCGTCATTGTTATCGAGTGTAAAAGCACCGTAAAAAAACACGAAAGTCCAAACTTAGATAGCCCTCGTAGTTTTGCTGTTGACGGTGTTCTTTACTACGCAAAATTTCTGAAAGAAGAGTATAATGTTATTGCAGTAGCTGTAAGCGGAACAACTCTTGTAAACATGAAAGTCGATACTTTTCATTGGTTAAAAGGACAGGATACATACTTACAAATAAAAAAAGCAACGGATATACTTTTAGAGCCGAAAAACTATTTAAAACTCATCAAAGGAGAAAAATTACAAAAGGATTATTCACTTGATGAAATACGAGAAACAGCTATTGAAATGCACGACTGCTTGCGTGAAATTAAGGTTGTTGAAGCGCATAAACCGATTTTTATTGCAGGTATTCTTATTGCACTTTCGGATGATGATTTTTGCAAAATGTATGCAAATCTTCCCTCGTTTAAAACTGTTATGTCAAGCGTACAGTCTGCGATAGAAACCGTGCTGAAAAATAGCGGAATAAAAAGCGATAGAACCGCTTACATAAAACAGGTTTTCAAAACATTGCAAGATAATACTAAATTTGCGGCTATTCCACTCATTCAAAAAAAATCAATTAATTGGTACATTGAACAACTTGAATTAAAAATCAAGCCGATGATGGATTATGCCGACAGCACGGTTGATGCACTTGGCGTTTTTTACCATGAGTTTATTAAATATTCGGGCGGTGATGGTAGCGGTTTAGGTATTGTATTAACTCCGCAACATTTGACCGAATTTATGTGTGAGCTTGCAGGCGTAAACAAGAACAGCCGTGTAGTAGATATTTGTTGTGGCTCGGGGTCATTCCTTGTAACCGCTATGAGCAAAATGTTTAAGGGTGCGAATCCGCAAGAAGTGGAAAAAATCCGTAAAGAGCAGCTATACGGAATAGAGTTTGACGACGGTCTTTATACCCTCGCTATTGCGAATATGATTATCCGACAAGATGGTAAATCAAACATCTATAAGGGAGATTGTTTTAACATAGAAATCGCAAACGAAATCAGAGAAAAGAATATTAACATAGGATTGATGAATCCACCATATTCACAAACGGATAAGAGTGAATTAGAGTTTGTGGAGCAACAGCTTGAGATGTTAGCGATTGGTGGTACAGGCGTTATTGTAGTACCTATGAGCTGCGCTATCGGAACGAAATTCAAAGATGTGCGTGAGAGATTGTTCAAAAAGCATACCTTAAAAGCGGTATTTTCAATGCCTGATGATATATTTTATCCAACAGGAACTAATGCCTGTGTTATGGTATGGGAAGCGCACAAGCCGCATGACAGTAGTTATGAAACATTCTTTGGTTATTGCAAAAATGATGGTTTTATAAAGCGCAAAAAATTGGGCCGAATTGACCATTATGGCACTTGGAAAGATATTGAAAGTCAATGGCTTAAACTATACCGAAATCGTGATATTGCAGATGGGCTTTCCGCTCGACAATCTGTAACTCATAGTGATGAATGGCTTTGTGAAGCTTACATGAAAACGGATTATAGCCGTTTAACGCAAGAGGATTTTCAAAAGACCGTTAATGATTATTTGGCTTATCTTGTTAAAGCAGGTGAAGTCTATGAAACTTGAAACTACAATGTGGAAAGAGTTTAGAATTTCAGATTTATTTGATGTGTCTGTTTCTAAAGACAACAATTTATTTAATAGCGGTGTTGGTCGAACACCTTTTGTCGCTTCATCATCTGCGAACAATGGGGTCACCGGGTATGTAGATGTTGAACCATCGCAAAATGCCAATACAATAACAATAGCACGAAACGGCTCTGTCGGCTCAACATTTTACCAGCCTATTGCTTATTGTGCATCGCCCGATGATATAAGAATCCTAACTCCCAAATTTGCGCTTAACTCTCGTATTGGCTTATTTATCTGCACAGTTATCCAGCAGGAAAAATTCAAATATTCTTATGGGCGAAAGTTAAGTACAGAAAGAATTAAAAAACTAATAGTAAAATTGCCTGTTGACAACAAAGGCTTGCCAAATTGGAGTTTTATGGAGCAGTACGTTAATACTTTGCATCACAAGCCAATAACAACAAAAATACCTAAGACGTATTCACCACCGGATACAAATGAATGGGGCGAATACACATTAGGCGAACTTTTTCGTTTTCACAAAGGCAAGCGTTTAACTAAAGAGGACATGACGGAAGGAACAGTTAATTTTATTGGCGCAATTAGAGAGAATAATGGTGTCCGACAATTTATTGATGTTGAACCCATGTTTGAACCTAACTGCATTACTGTGAATTATAACGGGAGCGTTGGCGAAGCCTTTTATCAATTTGAACCATTTTGGGCTTCTGATGATGTAAATGTTCTTTATGCTGATGGTTGGGAGCTAAATAAGCATATTGCAATGTTTATAATAACGGTTATAAAAGCCAACCGCTATAAATTCAGCTATGGACGAAAGTGGACTTTAGAAAAAATGAAAGAGAGTGTTATTAAACTTCCGAAATCACATGATGGTTCACCCGACTTTGATTATATGGAGCAATATATTAAGTCATTGCCTTATTCAGATAGGATATAACTAATAGTACAACCGGCAACTGCTAAAACGGCGGTTGTCTTTTTTGTGGGAAAATGGCTCTTTTATGCAGATTTATAGTTTGTCCGCCGAACATCCGGTTTATCCGCATTTTGTCCGCTTAATCCGCTTGACAATAGCGGATATTTCGCTTATAATGTTACTAACTCAACTTTCAAAGGAGTATGATTATGGCGTACGAAACTGAAAAAATAGAATTTAAGTCAAATATACTTGGTGATATTTACAAAGAGGTTATCGCCTTTGCAAACACAGATGGTGGCACTCTGCATATCGGGATAAGCAATGACGGAGAAGCTACGCCGTTACTTGACGTGGACGATACATATACTCGAATTACAAACGGCATCCGAGATGCCATTGCCCCCGATGTGACAATTTTTGTGAAGTACACTTTCGCGGACAATAAAGTCATCCATATCGAAATAAGCGAAGGCTCTTACAAACCTTATTATTTGAAATCAAAAGGAATGAAACCGTCCGGCGTATATATCCGTCAAGGTTCATCATCTGTGCAAGCATCGCCGGAACAAATCCGTCAAATGATTAAAAATGCAGACGGCGACATTTTTGTAGAATTGCGTTCATTGGAACAAGAACTCACCTTTAATTTCTGTGCAGAAACTTTTGCAAAGAATAATGTAGAATTTTCGCAAGAAAAATATAATATCCTTGGGATTCGCAACCACACACAGCAGCTATACACAAATTTAGAATGGCTTCTTTCCGACCAATGTGCTCACAGCATAAAGGTAGCTGTATTTGCTGATGAGCAAAACACGATTTTCCGTGACCGCAAGGAGTTCACAGGCTCTGTGCTTCGCCAATTGGAAGAAACATTTGACTATCTTCAGCTTTGCAATAAAAATCAATCGGTCATTGACGGACTTGTGCGTAAAGACTTTTGGGATTATCCAACAGATGCAGTTCGAGAAGCACTCTTAAATGCGCTTCAACATCGTGATTATGGATTTTCCGGTAGCATTATCATCAATGTAAATGACAGGCAAATGGAGTTCATTTCTATCGGCGGATTGCTTCCCGGCATTTCAACAGAGGATATTCGTAACGGTATCTCACAGTCGCGCAACGAAAACCTTGCGAAAGTTTTCCAAAGACTAAACTTCATTGAAACTTATGGAACGGGTATAAGGCGAATTTTCAAACTTTACGAAGATTGCCCTGTTCCTGTGACGATTGATGTAACACAAAACTCCTTTAAGATAACCTTGCCAAACATGAATGCTGCAAGAGAAAACATGACATCTTCAATTAAAAATTTCGTGACGCCTCAAATGCAAACGTTGCTTGACTCCCTAAAAGTGTATGGCGAGATTTCCGATGAAGAAGTACAAGTATTGTTAGAAATAAAACGAACGCGAGCATTTGATTTGGTAAAACGAATGTCTGATTTAGGCTTAGTAACGATTGTAGGACGTGGAAAAAGCAGAAGAATTGTCTTGAATGAGGTTGATTAGTATGAAAGAAAGTGCAGTTATGTTAGAAATAAGAAAAATTCGTGATGAAAATTCTCAGAGCCTTAATGCTACACAAACCAAAAATGCAAAAGCAATTTAATAAAGATAGTACAACCGGCAACTGCTAAAACGGCGGTTGTTTTTTTGTGAACAGCAATACAAAATAAAAAATTTCCCATAAAAGAAGAAAAACACCTTGACAAAGGGAAAAAAGAATAATATAATTGGCATAAAATGGTAAAAATAACAATAAATACAAAACAAAGCAACAAGTAAAGTAAAACAAAACAAAAAACAAAAAAGGAGAGACGAAAGAGGTAAAATGATGGTTAGCAAGGGAATTCAGAAAACGAGAGAAATGATGATTCGAATGGGAATTCAGAAAAAAAGAGACATGAGAAAAAGAATCAGTTTGATTATGGTATTTGCGTTAATCATAGCGTTATCAACGCAGCACGCACTTTCATATTCAGGGGCACAAGGCGCAGGCGGTGCACTTCTACAAGAGGCACAAGGCACAGGCGGTGCACTTCTGCAAGAGACACAAGGCACAGGCGACGCACTTCTGCAAGAGACACAAGGCACAAACGGCTCGCTTCCTGCGCTTGAGCTTAAACTAAAAACAGGAGATATTTTAAATATCAACAGGCAGACAAACGAAATGTACTTTATGACATTGGCAGGTAGCGAAATCGAAACCAACATATACAATGTTTCAGGCGGGCAGGGTATTAACGGGCAGGGTGCTAATGCGGTGGCATTTTGCTTGGAACACGGTTCGTCATACCCACCGTCCAACGCGCCGATGGTGGCAAAAGAGGCGTATTTTTGGATTGACACACCAAAAGGCAGGAGTTTGACGTATGATCCGAAAACCCACCAGCCTTTGGCACACGAAAAGGGTATAACACTTAGAAATGGCTACAAAGTAACACAAGCGGATTTATATGCGCTGGACAGCATCATACAAAAAGTGTACAGCGATACAAGACTGACTCATGAACAAAGGCTGTATGCAGCGCAAAATGCAATAAGAGCATATATGAGCGCAGTGGCAAATGTTTTTTGGGCATCCGGTAAAATTGAATTTTCACCGGGCTATTTTGACGGTAGCGGACGCTTAACGGTAGGCTCGGTTAAAGCAAAAAATATCGCAAGTAACGAAGTAATGAAACTGGCAGAGGAATACTACAATTTGATGCTGCGTTCAAAAGCGGCAGGCGCAGTTATATCAGACGGTTATATAAGGCATAACACTTATGCTCATGCAACTAATAACGGTGAAACTACAGTGTATCAATTCCAAATCACTTCATCTGACCCTTGGCGAGTTGACGCGGACAGCTACACAAAATTAAGTGATTTAGGCGCGCAAATCAGCCCCACAAGCGGCGAAAGTGGTACTGTTATTACCGTTATAATTCCAAACAGTAAAATCGTTGAGGCAAGCCAAATCGGCTTAAGTCTCAGAACTCAGGTTTTGCGAGGTTCAGGCGGTCTTTTATTTTTAGAACCCCAAGATAAACGCTTACAAAGTATGATTTTTGCGGCAGCGGTAAAAGTTGATGATAAACAAGGCATTATTCGCTTCGGACCTGCGCCGGAACTTGATGATGATTATCCGCTTCCTGAAATTCCAAGAATCATAGTTCCCGGGTTAAAATCTGACCTTGAGGGTGGCTTTGATAACAACAGGCAGAGCGGACGCGGCGATGCGAAGCTCAACGCCGGTTTTGAAGTATATATTAACGGTGAGTACCAAACTACATTTTATGCCGATGAAAACGGGCAAAACGGCAGCTCAGAGCCATTTGAGATTTGGCAATTGGCAGATTTAACACCTACCATAACTATCCATACAGAAGCCGAAGTGCCCCAAAGGGTAGAATGGCGTGGCGTAGCGACAGTAACAGTAAGAGAAATCGTGCCTGAGGGATATTTTTCGGAAGAACTGTCGAATACAGGAACAGGTTTCAGAACATACACGGTAACATATTATGCGGTAACCGGCAGAAATATAAGGTGGATAAGCGGCTCTGATGACGATACAGGTTATTGGGAAATAGGACCCTGGGACGAATACCGCTACATGATCAGCCCTGATACAGGCTATAATTACAGTACTTCTGACAGAACACAACAACCGGTAAGATTTACAAACCTTGTTCAAAAAGGGAATCTGCATATCAACAAAACAATCGAAAAAGACTTTGACCCTTGGGGCAGCATTCCGGCATCAAAAGAGCCTATGAAAGGTGCAAAATTTACGATAAGCCTTGTCACCGCAGGAAGTGAAGGGCAGCCGTACCTTCGTGCAGAAAAAATCAAAGCAGGAGAAGACGGGTACGACCCCCTTGCAAACTCTTACCGTGTGGTAAAAGACGGCAGCGGAATTTACATGGACGGAAATAGTGGAGAAGATTCATATTTTGTTACCTCTGAATTTGGATATATAAGGATATATGACATTCCCTGGGGCAATTATCAGCTAAACGAAATTTCCGCATCGGAAGCAGGTTATGTGCTTGAAAATACAAACTTCAATATCACATACGACGGGCAAAACCAGCTCAAAAATATCACAAATTACGTGATCAAAGATGAGATTGTGATTCACAAAGTCGATGCCGAAACAGGCAAAAGAATTCCGTCTGACAAAATGGCATTTCGAATAAGGTATATGGGGAATCCAAACACGCCAAAAGATCAGAGACCAAATGATCCAAACTACGGCAAATATTTGACGCATCAGCTCGGCGCAAGCGGGGCAGTGGGTTACACTTTCTATACGGATGCCAACGGAAAGTGTCAATTCCCATATCCGCTTTCCTACGGTGTTTATCAAATCGAAGAATTTGTCGCGCCTGACGGTTATTACTTGGGCGAAATCGAAAACGGAGTTTTGCCCTATGTGATACACGAATTTACAGTGGATAAAATGGGTGCAAATCCTTTTGAACACCCTGTAATTGTGATCGAAACAAAAAATAATGCAGTAAAAGGACAGATAGAAATCCATAAAACCGGTGAAACCATCGTTGGATTTCGCCAGCAACATACAGAATACGGAATTTTGAATGTGCCGATTTTCGCACAAAAACCAAAAGACGGTGTTTCATTTGACATATATGCAAAATCTGACATCAAACTTCCGGACGGCATCGACGCACCGCTTTTTAGAACAAGAAACGGTGAAATTATCGAGCTTGAAACAAAGGCAGAAGATCACGCACTGTGGAAAAACGCAACCCGAGTAGAAGAAAAAATAATGGCAGACGGCACGGAACTTTCGGTTGTAACCCAAAGATATCCTAACGATCTGACAGCGATGGCAACGGCAAACCTTCTTACAGCGATAAAACGTCCAAATATGTACTCCCTAAACTATCAAGGGAAATACGGCGGATCTGAGCTTGATCAAACTTCAGATTTGGAATTTCATTTGGATTTTGACTATGAAATCGCAACAGAATACACGCCGGACGGATACGTAATTGCAGATATAAATTTAGTAAAACTGAGTGAATATACACAAGGAACAATTTACGACACAACAAAGTTTCCAACCCATGAAGCTGTGTGGATTGAATCGGGCGAAAATCTGATTAACGATATTTCGCAGTATCGAAATGACATATTTCAAGATGGAAACGAAGTGTCAATGAAATACTCGGTGGAATACTACCTTGCAGCCGAATTTGAAGAAATCAAACCCATTGAACACGTGTATGTACTTGAAGATTCGGAGCTTGGCAACCAATTGATCCAAACCTTTGAAATTTATGACGAGGAAACAGGCGAGCTTGTCGAAGAAATCGTAACGGTTTTTGAACCGGAGGGTTTCGTGTATCTGGAATCATTTGCGCCACAATTTGTATATATACATGATGCAGACAATTGTGATGAAAAGCAAAAGGGTGAAAGCACAACATCTGATGGGGAAAAAGAGGATATGTGTGAGCACGCAGCATATTTAGTAGCGGTAGATGTAGCAGGTCAGTTGAAATTTGTCGAATGCAACTTTGACGGCAGAGCGTGGACAAATCTTCCGTCAACCTTGGAGTTTGCGAAATTAACAGATTACACGCTTTTGTACCACAGGCTTCTTGAAGAAAACCGAATCATGTACGAAAAAAATGCCGAAACCCCGGAAATTCCAAGGTATCTAATTTATGGAGTATATGAAGGTGTGCCGTCTGTTATCGGATGCACAGAAAGCGGTGAATTTTACGATACAAGAAAAGAAGTATTTGATATCAGCTTGTACAAAGTGCCGAAAACTCAAAACGAGATACGGCTTCGCTATGCGGATTTTGACATTGAACTCTGCGAAATCAATAATTCGGCGATTGTTAACATAACTATACCCGAAAGCGTGGAGCATTCGATCTTTAACCTGGATGGAACAACCCAAAAAACCGAAAAAGGCAAAAACATTACCCTGGCGATACAAAAAACTTTACCGTCAGTCATAATGCAACTAAACGACGGCACGACAGTGGGAGTAGTATATTCCGGTGGATTTGCATTTGCGACGATAGAAGTTCCGCTGGGTAACGAATACCCGATTTTGACATACGACGGTGTAAACAAGAGCTTAACTTTAAACGAACAAGGGGTATTACTCGACCCGTCAAACCCTTTTGTTGAGCTTCTTGCCCACGATGCATCGGGAGACAGGATAACCGCAGAACTTATAGCACCGATAGGCACGGAGGAAAAAACGATTTTCACAATCGCTACAAGGCGAACGGATCAAGGTATCATCGTATTTGATTTTCCTGACGGCAGAAAGATGAACGTCTCGATTTTGCAGGATCAAAACGGAAGCTCAAGGGGTCTTGTTTCGGTTACATGCCTTACACCTACCTACCGATATTTGCTTGGAGAGTTTGTAGAAACTGTCACAACGGGCAAAAATAACGATACTCAGGGTGCGTCAAACTTTGGAAGCGCGATTTCAAGCAAACTTCCCCTTGGTTCATACGTTATAAGGGAAAAAGGCGTAAGTGACGCACTTATAGTAACGGACAGCGACTTTGAAGTTACTTTGACGTACCAAAATAACTATATCCCTCTAATCTGGGGCAGCCTTTCAGTTGAAAATGAGATGGCATCGATACAAATCAACCTCAAAAAAGTCTTTCAAAGCGGATCAGGCTCATCTACATACGTTCCGAGAGCAGGCGCAGTCTTTGGAGTTTATACAAATGACAACGGGATGTTGCCGCAAAACAGTCTGGTGGGAATTTTAACCACTGACAAAGACGGAATTGCAACAAGCGCGTTCAAAGCACCATTTGGTGAATACTACATCAAAGAGCTTAAGACATTGGCAGGATATGACCTTAATCCGTATATTTACCCCTTTAGCTACAACCAAGAAACAGTCACGGAGCCTTTAAAAACGGAATTTACGGACAAAGGCGTAACCGTTGAGTACCGGTACAAAGGCGACTACGCAACGGATGTGGTAATTAGGACGCTAAAACGCATACCCGCTATCTTATACAGCATAAATGGTGTGACCATTGACACAACAAAAGAAGAAACTAAAGCCGTAGGTCAAGCAATTGCAACAAGCAGGCTTACAAGCATAGACCACATAACAGAAGTCGTCTCATCAAAATCGGGCAAATCAGAGATTACAATTGATTTGGGGGACGAAAATACAATAAAACTGATACCAAAGGAGAAAGGTTACAAAGTTGAACTTACTTACAAAACCGAAAATCCGCCGGTAATTAAAGAGCCTACAGCAAATATTACAAACATCGTGGAGAGTGTTTTGGATGACGGCACAGCAATTTCGGAAATTGAGTACAAACTCGGATTAAACAACATCAGATATCGCGCGACCCTTGAGTCAAAATATGAAAGCAAGGCCAAAAAGCCGGTTATGAACATAATCCAAAATGTTGATAGTGCCGATAGTGAGGCGGAAGTAATTAAAATTTACAGGGAAAT
>JGI20163J26743_11538383_pt1 | contig 21537 bp, 15 predicted proteins | sample TergutCu122P1_FD_26743 | JGI IMG/M metagenome (IMG submission 26743) | reverse complement strand
GATACTACAATATCTGCTTTTTCTGACAAAAATGAACCAAAAATGCCAACCCCGCCGTAAAGGTCAAATAAGAGTTTCCCATTCGCAAATTCCATTATTATATCAATTGCTTTTACCAGCATTTTAATATTGCTTTGAAAGAAACATCTGATATCTGTTTTTACAATTCTATCTTTTATTTTTACTTCGATGATGTTGCTCTGAGTTTCCTTCTTATCATAAAAGTAATTTTTTTCAGGAGCAAAAACCAATACGCGTTCTTTTTCAAGAACAGGAGAAGATTGCAGAAAATCATTTATACCATCATTACATATCCGGCAAAAATCTATTTTAATAATTTCTTCGCTGTTTCTTTTTTTGAACCCAGGTACGCCTTCCTGCGATTTATGAAACTGAGCCCTGCATCTGTAATTGTACTGATCCCCTCTAACAACTTCTATCTCCGGCAGCTCTTGAGAAATTATTTTTCCATTTCTCTCAATAGCTTCTTTGACAAGATTTCTTCTTATATCCACTTGCATTTTATAATCTATATGCATTAGTTCACACCCGCCGCAAGCAAAATAATACTTGCAGCATGGAGTCTTTCTGAAAGGAGATTCAAGCAAAATATCTTTTACGTTACCATACAAATAACTATTTTTTTCTTCGGTTACTGTTATCGCTGCTTTTTCGCCGGGAACCGTATATGGAACAAAAACAACCTTGCCGCCAACCCTTCCAAGCCCGCAGCCATTAGAAATTATTTTTTCTATTTCCACTTCATGAATCTGCACATATAAAGACTAACACATATATTCCGGAACCGCAAGTCCTGCAGCATACCTCCAATAAATCCCAGAAATTGGATTGACAAATATTGAACGCTTTGCAATAATTATCCTGAGAGGAGTTTTATTATGCACACAACACCAAACAACAGCACATCGGTTTTTGGATGCCGCATGAGTATTTATCCGATTTGCAACAATTATTCCAAAATTATATTAGGATGCCTGGATAAGGTCGACAGATCAAAAGTGTGGTCTGCTACAGAAATGCTAAGCACAGTTTACCGCGGGAAGCAATCCCATGTACTGGACTGCGCGCGGGCTGTTTTTTTGTACACCTGCAAGGAATGTAATCCCACTGTAGGCAGATTTGCATTTACCAAAGAGTACATAGATGCGAATTCTGCAAATGATTGTTTCTTGAATGCTGATGATAATTTATGTAACGCTGCACCTGTAGCTGCCAATGCTGCAAGAGGTGACTTAAATGTAATGACACAATTTTCGTTCTATGCCCTTGGCACAGCTGACTATACAGAGCACTCTAATTTTATAATCAGCATTGCCGAAAAACGCGGCTTGAAACCCGAGCAATTTTATTACACAACAACCCTCGATGGCAATGCAGATGAAATATTTGCTTTTTTGGACGAAGCTCTTACTTATGCGCAAAAGAATTTGCCAAGCTTTGTGCTTGAAGCAGCCATAGCTTTCAAAGACAACAAAAGAAGAAAGTGAAAGCGAAATTACTTGCTTTCCTGCTGTTGGTAATAATTTTAATTATCCCGCAATTCGGCTGCAAAACTGCAAGAGAAGATACCAAAGCGCCTAATAGAATAATAGTATATAAATCTGATACCCTATTAATTGAAAAGGTTTCAAAGTATACATATCAGCATACTTCATTTTTGAATACAGATATTTTTAAAAACATCCCATGCAACGGAATGATTATCATACATAAAAATGAAGCTATAGTTTTTGATACACCGGTTGATAACGAATCTTCTTCTGAGCTAATTGACTGGATAAAAGAAACAATGAACTCAGAAATAATTGCAGTTGTTATAACTCATTCCCATATTGATAGTTTGGGAGGGCTGGATGAATTTCACAGACGGGGCATAAGTTCTTTTGCCCATAATCTAACCATACAGATTGCAAAAGAAACCAGCTTTCCTGTACCGCAGTTCGGATTCGAAGAATATATGGAACTAAAAGTTGGTAACGAAAAAGTACATATCAGATATTTTGGAGAAGGGCATACAATAGACAATATTATTGGATACTTTCCGCTGGAAAATGTTATGTTTGGGGGCTGCTTGATAAAAGCATGGGGTGCAGGAAAAGGCAATCTCGCAGAAGCAAATGTTTATGAGTGGCCAGAAACAGTCAGGAGAATAAAATCAAAATACCCAAATGTAGAGAAGATTATCATTGGGCACGGGAATTGGGGCGGCGCAGAACTCTTGGATTATACAATAAAACTTTTTGAGCAGTAAAGTAAGAGTTAATTATGAATTTTTTATCAGAATTTTTACTAGAAATTTTATTTGCCGTAGTTATTATTATAATAATTATCCCTGTTATAAAAATATTAAATAAAAAAGCGGAAGAAAATATGGATGAAGATAGTTTTTCTGTCCGCGGTCCTTTTCTTGATTTTTTGGGTGGCATATTATGCACGCTTTTGGGCGGAGCTTCTCTCGTACATATAATTTTTTTTGCCAATTATACGATTCAATTGTGGATTTATGTGTTATGTTCATTATTTTTAGGTTTTGGGTTATTCCTTATAATTTATCATGCCATATGGGAAGTTCGAGTAGATGGTGATCAAATAATTTATATCCCCTTAGCTGCTAAAAAACAAGTAATTATTTTTAATGCCATAACAAGAGTAAAAATAAATAAAGATGGAGAAATTATGGTATATGATGGAGATAAAACATTATTTTCAGTAAAGGAAACATGCAAAGGCTACAATATATTTATCTCTCGTTTAGAAAGAGAAAAAATAAAATTTGATTCTTAATTAAAAACTCTTTCTGCTCTTGCTCCGAAGCGATAATTGACAATTTAATCGAACTAATATATAAAAAACTATAGAAAAAAACAATTTTGAGGAGCTTTAATATGCCTAATGCTGTTTATTTTGTTTCTTACAAGCTTGTAAAAGGAGCACCAGTTTCGATTTTATATGTCGCTTAACGCTTTTGCAAAACTTCAAGTGAACGATCTCAGAGAATCTTTTGACAAGTTTTACAACATAATAATCAAACTAAGAAGCAAGGATGGCTGCCCCTGGGACAGAGAACAGACAGCAAACTCTGTAAGAACCAACCTGCTCGAAGAAGTATATGAGTGCATAGAAGCTATATCCAAAAACGATGATTTTCATACAGCAGAAGAATTGGGCGATATTCTGCTTGTTATAAGTTTTATTGCCAGAATAAAAGAAGAAGAAAATGCTTTTACTTTTAAAGAAGTAATAGAGCGGGTATCGGAAAAACTTATAAGAAGGCATCCCCATGTTTTTGCCAAAGGAGAAGCTTCGTCTTTCCGTGACTCGGCAGGAAATTCCGGAGAGGACCCTTCGCTCACAAAGCTCGGTCCGCCGGGAAATACCAACACTGTTACAAAAACAGCAGATGAAGTTTTAAAAAACTGGGAGCTAATTAAAAAAGCAGAAACCAGCCGCAACGAAACCGGAGAAAAAGAAAAAGCGCAATCAAAACTTGATGTTGTATCAAAAAGCATTCCCCCGCTCGAAAGAGCTTACAGGTTTCAAAAAAAAGCCTCCAAAGCCGGTTTTGACTGGAGCAGAGCCGAAGATGTATTGGGAAAAATTAAAGAAGAAATATCTGAGCTTGAACAAGAAATTAGTGCAGAAAACAAAAACAAAGAAAAAATCGAAGAAGAAATCGGAGACATTCTTTTCTCGGTTATTAATTTGGCAAGGTTCCTGAAGATCGATCCTTCCATAGCTCTTCATGGAACAAATGAAAAGTTTTTAAGCCGCTTTAAAAAAGTTGAAAAAGGTATGGAAGAAAAAGGGCTTCCCATGAAGCAGGAAAACCTCAAAATAATGGATGCGCTTTGGGAAGCAGCCAAACTTTCCTAAAACAAATGACAACCAAAACCGACCAATGGTCAGCCAAAGGCTGACTCGAAGGTTTAAGAACAAATTTACCGTTATTTCACAAGATTTATTCGAGGCACTTTACCTAAAAACATACCGCTAGTCGGTTTTTCGTGCAACTTCGAGCCATTTTCCAGACCAATTTTTCCAGACCAATCGCGTCATTTCCAAACCATTGATATGTTTTGCAGACATCCGGCTGGCGCGCTAAAGGTTCTCGACTTGCGCCGGAGTTCTCTCTCCGAAATACGAAAGGTAATTACTTAAATCCTCTCCGGCAAAAACCCATTCCCGGATTACAATAATTTCTGCCAGCGGGTTTTCTCTATTTAATGCCTCTTTTAGAATTTTAAAAAGACTTTTGCTTCCGGGTTTTACAATATTCCACAATCTTATACCCTGGCAAACAGCGCAAGGGTCATCAGCAGAAACAACACGAGTATCCAAATCTTCTATTCGGACTGTCTGCTCCAAAGAATTTCTGCGCACATAATCTTCCAGCAAAGTTTTATAATTGCTATTTTGCGGAAAGAAAATCTTGTATACACTTCCGCTGTAGAGAGACATTAAAGATATCTTTTTTTCTCCGTGAATAATCTTGTGGGAAAAAATATTTATTATTTTTATTCCATCAGGAAGTACGTTATTTACCTTGGTTATAAATTGCTCTTTCTCATATTCGGTGTAAGTCTCTACAGATGCAATTTCTTCTTCGGATTCAATTCCAAGAGTTAACGGATTTGCAAACTCAAGTCTGGGTTTGGGATTAAAACCTTCGGTAAATCTCACCTCAAGTCTGCATCTCTGAAAAGCTTTTTCAAAAAGCCTCATAACATCCAGATGCCCAAGGTATATCTGTTTTCCCTTTTTAGAAAAACTGAATATTATCCTGTACCTATCCTCGCCTGTACCAAGCGAGAAAACAACATCTTCTTCCGATGCAGCCTGCTCTGCCCCAGAGTTTACAATGCCGGCGGGAAACCTTCGCTCGCAAAGCTCGGTCCGCTGGGAGATACTGGTATACTTCCCGCAGACCCCGCAATTATGCGTGCATGTTGTTTCGCATTTCGATGTAAGTTTTGAATCGCACGAATTGTTATATTCATCAAGCAGATATTTTTTAGATGTTCCCATCGATATCCCTGCCCAGGGAAATTTTTCTGCAGCATCCCTTTTTCTGCATATCTCCTCTTCTGCGTTCCAGGGTTGGGATTCTATAACCTTTCTCCATAACGCAATATCAAAATGCTCTTCCCAAGCATCAAATCTCGCACCAGCCTGCCATGCATCAAAAAGCAGCTTACCTGCTCTTTCGTCCCCTCGGGAAAATATTCCTTCGACAAACGACATCATTGGAGAGTGGTATCCAACTTTTATATTTCTGCCTTTAAGTTTATTTTTTATATAATGTATCTGCTTCATGGCCACAGCTTCTTTCATCTGCGGCGCCCATTGAAACGGCGTATGTGGTTTTGGAACAAATGTTCCTATATTTACATTTATATCTATACCCGCTGCTGCCTGAACTTTAAAAAGAAAATCAATTATATTATCGCTTTCCTTACAATACATTTCTTCATCAATAGATGCAGCCGGAAGCCCGATCATAAAATAAAACTTTGCGATCTTCCAGCCAAAAAGTTTTGCTTCTTTGATAATTGTTATGGTTTGGTCAAGATCAATTTCTTTATTAATAGCTCTTTGGGAAGAGGGATCGGGCGTTTCAACAGCAAACGTAAGACCGCTTTTTCTAACCTCGCCTATTTTTGACAACAGAGATACAGTAAATGAATTAATTTTTAGCGACGGCAAAGAAAAAGAAACCCCAATCCCTGAATATTTTTTATTTAACTTTTCGATAATATCGTTTAAACACGAGTAATCGCCCGAAGACAAAGAGGACAACGTTATCTCCCTATGTCCCGATTCGAAAACCAGTTCTTCGACTTCCTGGTCAATTACTTTATAATCTTTTTCCCTTTTAGGTCTGTAGAAAAAACCAGCATGGCAAAATCTGCATCCATTGGGGCAGCCTCTCATAATTTCAACTACGCCATTATCCTGAACAGGTTTTACAGAAGGCACAAGATTATATTTTCTTTTTACATATTCCCCGGCAAAGTTATTATATACTGCCCTGTAGACTTTTTCGCTCTTTCCTTTGTGCCACACATTTTTGTGCTTCGCCATTAACAAGAGTATTTCGTCTCTTTCAGCGCCTGCTTTTTTTAACTTAACTATCTCGCAAAGAAGTTTTTCAAATTCTTCCTCTGCTTCTCCCATAAAAAAGAGATCAATAAAATCTCCGTATGGAGCAGGATTCGTAATACCAAGCCCCCCTGCAATAACTATAGGATGATTTTTCTCTCTGCAGGAATTATAAAGAGGAATTTTACCAAGATCCAGAATATTCAACAAATTTGTCGCCGTAAGCTCATAGCCAAAAGTAAAACCAAGCAGATCGAGACAGCAAAGCGGAGCATTGCTTTCAAGAGTAAATAACGGCAACGACATTTCTTTTAACAGCTTTTCAAAGTCAGGAGCAGGAGCAAAAACCCTGTCGCACACAACGCCGTCAATCGTATTAAAAAGATTATAAAGTATTTTTATGGCATTATTTGACATTCCTATATCGTACATATCAGGATATGAAATAGCCATTTTAAGAATATTACCTTCAGATGCTGCCGGTGCCGAGCACGGCGTCCATGCCGCTGTATATTTTTTATTGTGGCTTCCATATTCACCGCCTGCATAACGGCCCGGATTTTCCACTTGCATTAGTATGGTTCTGATATCGCTTTCTGTAAGCTTTTTATGCATTTATCAAAGCCTACAAGCGCCTGTAACTAATATTAATAAGTAACGCAGCGCTTATCATGGCTGTCCACAAAGCAGAGCCTCCATAAGAGAGGAAAAAAAGCGGTATTCCCGTTATAGGCATTACTCCTATAGCCATTCCAACATTAATCATAAAGTGAACAAGAATCATTGTAGAAATTCCGCTGGCTAAATTTGTTCCAAACAGATCTTTTGCAGACATGGAAATCATATAACCGCGTATGATAATTACAAAAAACAGAAAAAATATTAAGAGACATCCCAAAAAACCAATCTCTTCGGCTATTATTGAGAAAATAAAATCTGTTGACTGCTGCGGCAAAAACCTAAGACGGCTCTGGGTTCCGTTCAAAAAACCCTTGCCAAAAATACCGCCGGAGCCAATTGCATTTATGGATTGTCTAATATGCCACCCTGCGCCTCTTGGATCTATATCCGGATTCAAAAATACAACCAACCTTATAAGCTGATATCCTCTCAAAATCTTTCTTGCAATAATTGCTCCTATAACCGAAATTGCAATTATCGAAGAAAAATATGCAAAGTAATAATAGTAATCATATTTCTTTTTTGTTAAAAAATAGCCCAAAAGCGATATGGCAAAAATTGCCAGCGCAGAAATAAAAATGGTGTTATAAAATTTATCATTAACAAAAAAACTAATAACAGCTTCGTTACCGCTATAAATAAACTCAAACCACACAGGCACTATTATCAGAATTATTGAGAGCAAGCCTACCAGCGCAATATACATAATATGCTTTACTTTGGCGCCTGCGGTAAAACTCATAGCCAGAAAAATCGGAATATAAACCAGTGCAGTACCCATGTCCGGCTGGAGAATTATTAACACAACAGGAAGTAAAACTATTAAAGCCCCTTTAAATAAAGTTGATATTTTTGTCATATTCCGGGAATTTTTTACATAAAACGTTCCAAGCATAATTATTGTAGTTATTTTTGCAAATTCCGAAGCCTGAATTCCAAAACCCATTATTCCCAGCCATCTTCTTGAACCATTTACTGTTTCTCCAAAAAGCAGAGTAACAACAAGAAGAAATATGGATATAAAAAAAATATAAACTGCAAAGCTTTCAAGAGTTTTATAATCTATCAGTATTATTGTTAACATTAAGACAAGACCGATTGCAGCCCATATAATTTGCTTGACGAATTCATTGCTAACTTTTGCCCCGGTAGAAGTAATGCTGCTCGAATATATAAAAGAAATTCCTATAACTATGAGAAGGATAACGCTTATTAGAATTAAAAAGTCAAAATTTTGATTTGCTCTTACATTCACCTTGCTTTCTCCCGAAGTGCTTCTTTAAATTATCTTAGATACCAAACATTGAGGCAAGCAACTACTTCTTCAAAAGTCTGATTTGTAAATATTCCATGAAAAATTACGTTTGCCGCTTTTGGAGCCCACCATTCCCATTCGTTTCTTGCCTCAACCATTACAACCACCACTACCTGCTCAGCCGGATTATCTGTTCTATACGGCGCAAAAGCAGCAAACCAAGAAGACCTGTCGTCCCCTACTTCGCCTGTTCCTGTTTTCCCAGCAACCTCTGTAGCTCTGGTAGTAACTACAACTCTTGCAGTTCCTCTTGTAACTACGTCTCTCATAGTGCTCTTTGTTTTTTGAAATGTTTCCCTTCTCATATTTGTCTGATAAAGCACTCTGGGTTCAAATGGTTCTATAACTTTTCCGGTTACAGGATCTCTTATTTCTTTTAACAACCTGGGAACAAAGCTTACCCCTTCGTTAACAACCATTGATACTGCATTTGCCATTTGCAGCGGCGTTACATCAAGAAACCCCTGCCCAATAGAAAAATTAAATGTGTCTCCGCCAACCCAAGGAACATTTAAAGTAGCAAGTTTCCATTCAGGAGACGGCACAAAACCGCTTACTTCTCCGGGTATATCAATACCTGTTCTTTGACCGAAACCGAATCGTCTTGTATACTTTACTATGTTATCAATACCAAGATGCTCTCTTCCTACTATAAAGTAATAAATATTGCACGATTCAGCGTGGGCGCTTGAAAGATCCAAAAAACCATGCCCTGTTCTTCTGTGGCAATGAAAAAACCTGTCGCCAAGAAAAATCCGCCCCCTGCATTCAATTCTTTGCCTTGGGGAAAAGACTTCCTCTTCCAGTATAGCTGCAGTCATAAAAATTTTAAAAGCAGAAGCAGGAGCATACGCTGCCTGGATAGTTCTGTTTAAAAAAGGAAACCTTGTATCAGCAGAAAGAGCAGCAAAATATTGGGAACCAGCATTGCTATAAAGCCTATTCGGGTCAAACCACGGATATGAAACCATTGCCAAAATTTCACCTGTAGAAGGTCTCATAACAACAACAGAACCAATTCTTTCTCCAAGCGCTTTTTCACTAAGTTCCTGAATATGCCTGTCAATTGTAAGCACCAGATTTTGCCCAATAACCGGCGGTATTACTCTCCTGGCATCTCCTACTTTTCTTCCCCTGGCATCCACAGTGCTATGCCTTACTCCATCTCTGCCCCTTAGAATAAGATCATACTCTCTTTCAATACCCATCTTCCCCAATATAGAATTATGCGTATAGCCCTGATTATGAAGAATCTGTAATTCTTCTCTTGTAATTCTGCCTACATACCCCACCACATGAGAAAGAGAACCAGGTCCCTGATGCCTTCTTATTGGCTTACTGCGCCAGACAACACCCGGAAATCTAACAATATTTTCTGCCAAAACAAGTATTTTTTCATATTCTATGTTATTTCTGATTTCAACAGGCGCAAATTGATGCCTCATTCTTGGAGTTACTCTGGACAAAATATCATTTTTATTTATTTCAAGAATATCAGCAAGCTGAGCAGCAATATCATCAAACCTTGAAAAGTCAATTTCTGCAGGGATTATATCAACAGCAAACGAATTAACATTCGTCACAAGCGGAATATCATAATGCCTGTCAAATATTTCGCCGCGCAAAGTGGGAATTACAGACACTCTTCTTGCAACATCCCGCGCTCTTTCTCTATATTTGTCTCCGCTTATAACCTGGATAGAATAAAGATAAAACGAGTAGAATATGACAAGAGCCAATGAAAATATTATAAGAAAAGATATGCGGACTTTTAATGTTTCTTTTCTGTTGGAATAATATTCATTGCTGTTTCCCATATTAAAAACCCCTGTCTTCAAATGTATAAAATTTAACAAGTTTCATAAAGGCAAAAACAAAAGGTGCGCATATACAATTTTGAATTATTTCAATGGCAAACCTGTAAGTAAAAACAGCAGGAGATGCTTCCGGAGAAAGAAAAGCTAATGATATAATCACAGCAATAAAACCTTTCATAAGTGTGGCAATTAAAACCACAAGCATTGGGAAAAAAATCGGATCCAGAAACATTTTGTCCTTGAAATTTCCAAAAATAAAACCTATTGTAGTTTTTATAAAACTATTAAAACCAAGCGGAGCGAGGCTTAGAAAATCTTCTGCCATTCCTATTACAAAACCACTAACCAAGCCATCGGTAACACCCCTATTAATTGAAAAAAAGACAAGTATTATGAGCGCTATATCAGGGTATATAAAATTCTCAGGAAATTTTCTAAAAAGCGTAGTTTGAAGCAGCACGAATAAAAACATAACAATAATAACAACTATAAGCTTTTTTCTTTTCATGAATCCGGTCCTGTTTTGAGTACAAATACGAATTCAAGTCTGCTAAAATCAATAACAGGCTCGAGCTCAAGCTCAAGAGCCGGCTCATATTCTCTGGCGCCCACATTTCGGACACGGCCAATATAAATTCCCGAAGGATATATGGAACTCAAGCCGGATGTTATTACAATATCGCCATAACCTATCCGACCGCCGGCATTCCTGCTTACATAGTTCATTGTTATGAGCGATGACCTTCTTCCTGTCCCGCTTACAATGCCTTCATGTCTTAAATTTTGCAACCTTGCTGCAACTGAGAATCTTCTATCATACAGCGGAATAATTTTAGACGAGGAATGACCTGTCTCCACAACTTTTCCAACCAGTCCCTGAAACCCATCCTGAAAAGCAACAACAGGCATATTTACAGCTACTCCGTGCCTTCTTCCCTTATCAATTGTTATTGTGTTAAAAAAAACTCCGGAATCGTGCCCTATTATTTGAGCCGGAATTCTTTCTGTTCTTATAGTCCTGCTAAATGTAAGCAAATCTCTAAGTTTATTATTTTCCCTTCTGAGGTCAAGGTAATCTTTCTCAAGAGCTTCATATATGGAAATACGCTCTAATAATTTGCTGTATTCTATTTTTACCCTTCTAAGCTCATTAATCGAATTAACAGTTTCAACAACAAAACTTGTTGTATATACAAATCCTTTCTGAAAAAACGACAAAAAAGAAAATCCTATTTCTGATATTCTTAGTGTTTCTTTGCTTCTGTCGCTTGATATCATTAAAGCTGAATTAATTATTAATAACAGGACAAAAAGCAAAGTAGTTTTTTTTATCCTGTTATTTCCTGGCAACAACTTCATATCAATAAATATACTTTCAGTTTAAAGAGTTATAAAGTGTTCTGTTTGTCGCGCTTTTTTCAAACTCATAATACATACCTGCGCCATAAGCTACACAGTAGAGAGGATCTTCCGCAAGTATAACAGGAACACCAGTTTCTTTTGAAATTAGAGTTGGAAATCCTGCAAGCATGGACCCGCCGCCTGTCATTACAATTCCCCTTTCGATTATGTCTGCAGCAAGTTCCGGCGGAGTTTGAGCAAGGGTCTTTTTTACCTCTTCAACTACGGAATTTACTGGCTCCATAAGCGCTTCTCTTGCTTCGATGGAATCCATCTCAAGCCTTCTGGGCAGACCAGTAATGGCATCGGTCCCTTTTATTTCCATTCTTTCAATTTTTTTATCTGAATAAGCATTTCCTATTTTTACTTTAATAGTTTCTGCTGTATACTCTCCAATTATCAAACTGTGGACAGCTCTTACATGCTTTATTATTGCTTCGTCAAACTCGTCTCCGCCTATTCTTATGGCATTGCTTACGACCATTCCCCCAAGCGAAATAACAGATATTTCTGTTGTACCTCCGCCAATATCGCAAACCATATTCCCGGCAGGTGCAAAAATAGGAATTTTAGCGCCAATTGCAGCAGCCAGTGACTCTTCAATAACTTTTACATCCCTTGCCCCTGCTTTATAGGCACATTCTTCAACTGCTCTTCTTTCAACTTCTGTAATACAGCTTGGAACACCTATTACCATTCTTGGCTTTACCAACCATTTTCTTTGCAGAGTTTTTGATATAAAATATCGAATCATTTTTTCTGTGGACTCAAGATCTGCAATTACACCGTCGCGAAGCGGTCTTACTACTATAATATCGCCGGGAGTTTTCCAGAGCATTTTTTTTGCCTCTGTTCCCACAGCAACTACTTTTTTTGTTCCTCTTTCCATTGCAACAACAGATGGCTCGCTAAGAACAACCCCTTTGCCCCGAATGGAAACAAGAGTATTGCATGTTCCCAAATCTATTCCAATATCCGATGAAAAAGCATTGGTAATTTTAGTGCCCAATCCCATATATTTTCTCCCCAACCGTTACATCTTTAATTATAATAAATACAATTATAAGTGAAAAAAAAAATAATGTAAATTCGTTATTCACATTTTTATTTAAAAAAGCCTTAACCTGGCGCCATAATGCTGGGGATCAGCCCTCAGAGCATTCCGCCACTCAGCCCGCGCCCTGACTCTGTTTCCTGCAATTTCATATAACAACCCAAGCCTGTAATAAGCATCCGCAGATCTGGGATTTATCTGAATAATACGCAAATAACATTCCCTTGCTCTTTCAAAATCATTTCTGCTCTCATAAATCCGCCCAAGGAGAAAAAGATTCCTTTCTTCTATCGATTGATTAGCTGTTTTATTATTTGAGCGAATAAGATAATCTTCTGCCAGATCATACGAGCCAATAGCAATATATACCTGAGCCAGAAGTGAAAAAAGAATATCTGAAGGATTCTTCTCTGCTGCCAGCTCGAAAAAATAAACGCTTTTTTCTTTTTTCCCGAGCTCTGCGTATGCCAGAGCAAGGAATTCAAAGGTATCTTTTCTTATAAACTGATCGGCAATTGTTTTTTCAAGATATTTTATGGAAAGATCGAGATAGTATTTTCCTTTATGATAATAAGCGCGGCCAAGAACATAGTTAATTTGCGGTCTCATCCTGTTATTGTTAAAAACAAGAGCTCTTCGCAAAAAAAATATAGAATCACTTATAAAGGAAAGCCTTTCCTCATAATTGACTCTTGAAATTCCTTCATAAAAACTTGCAAAGCCTCTAAATATCAGAGCATCAACAGAGGCAGGATTTTGTTCAAGCAGGGAATCGCAAAATCTTATCAAATCCATATATCTTTGGCTTTCCCATAAATCCAGAATTATTTCGTTTTTTGACGGACTATTATCAAATATACTTTTAAAAAAATCTTTATTTTGGTTAAAAAAATAAACAAATACACTGACTAGTGTTATAGTAAGGAAAAAAGAAATCATTCTTTTTTTTCTAAATTTTCTGCGCTGTTCCTCTGAAAAGCGGGATCTTTTACTTGATAAAAACACTTTCTACTTCCCTAAATATATAAAAATATGCTCCGTTGGCAAATGTAAAAAAATTACAGGCAGATCTATAAGCCGGGTTCTGTACCTTATAAAAGCCTGCTTCGCAGACCTCAAAGGTGATTACCATCTGTCTGGGGGATTTATTTCTAAATCCCTCAAGCAGCCTACCCGCGGAGCATTTTCAGCTCAAAAAGCCAAAAAGAACGAGCAATTCCTCCACTGCTTGGCTTTGCTCCCGATGAGGTTTACCATGCAATAACGGTTTCCCGCTACCCGGTGGGCTCTTACCCCGCCTTTTCACCCTTACTAACCTAGAAGCCGAGTGTCGCGGGCAAACGTAGTTTGCACATGACCAAGGCGACGACGGTTAGCGGTATATTTTCTGCGGCACTTTCTACTCAATCAGCCATTACAACTATGAGTCCGGCTGTTAGCCGGCATCGCGCTCTATGGAGCCCGGACTTTCCTCCTGCTAACCTTCTCGCTCGGTCACAAGCGTACAAGTACGCAGCGACACCAGCTTCCCGGCTAACAAGCGGTAACCCAACCTGCCTGTAGAAAGCTATCATACCACAAAACAAGCCTTGCAGCATAATAGCTTTTTATTTTTCTTCCTCTTCTTTAGAAAACTCATCATCCGCGTCTGTGTCTAAGTCTTCATCATCCATATCCGCGTCTTCATCCTCCGTATCCGCGTCCGCGTCCGCGTCCGCATCTGCATCTTCGAATTCGCCTTCTTCGAATTCCTCTTCTTCTTCGAATTCCTCTTCTTCACCGTCTTCTTCGAATATTTCAGGCTCTTCTTCTTCAAATATCTCTTCTTCATCATCAGCATCATATTCTTCATCGTCATGACCGCGCAAAGGCTCACGTTTGTCAATTATATCCGGAGTTATATCCTCGGCAAACTCATCATCTTCAAAATCATCATCGTCAAAGTCGTAATCAGAGAATCCGCCAATATCGCTGTCTTTAAATGTAAGAAAATTATCTTTATCTGATTCCATATAAAAAAGTATTCTGCTGCAATAAGGGCAAAAAAGAACTTCGTCTCCGGTGCGCACATCATTTACAAACTGAGCAGGAAGAATCATGTGGCAGCCTGTGCAGACCGAGCCTTTAACAGGAACAATTCCAAACCCGGATTTATTTTTTATGATTCTTTCAAACTTAAAAAGAATATCATCATCCAGCCCCTGATTAATTGCTGCCTCTTCTTCCTCAAGCCTGGCAAGAACAGATTTTTTTTCTTCGCTTTCGCTTTCAATTCTGCGCTCCTCAGTTTTTATTTCTTCTTCCTGCTGAAAAATAATTTGCTGCTCCCGCTCGATAAATTGATTAAGTTCCTGAATTTCCTTCTCTTCTTTTAGAATATCCTTGCGAAGCTGCTGCTCTTTTTCGGTTGTCTCTTTTATTGCTTTATCAAGAAGCTCATATTCTCTCTGGGTTTTTATAACATCCATATCTTTTTCATATTTTTCCCTGAGAGCTTCGGCATCTTTAAGCTTATCTTTCATTGTTTTGATTTTTTCCTGCTTTTTCTCATGCATACTATTTTTATCGATAAACTGTTTTTTAAGCCTTGCCAAAAGTTCATTTTTTGTAACAAGCGCTTTGGGAATATCTTTTATTTCATTTTCAATATCATATTTTTGAAGCAGAACATCCTGCAAATTCTGTAATTTTTCAAATACTTCCTGAATCATCTCAACACTCCTGATTTTTCTATTGATCTATATAATCTTTAAGGCGTCTGCTTCTCTTGGGGTGCCTAAGCCGTCTGAGCGCCTTTGCCTCAATTTGTCTAATTCTTTCTCTTGTTACATTAAAATAAAGACCGACCTCTTCCAATGTAAGTGAATATCCATCCTCAAGCCCGAATCTCATTTTAAGAACTTCCTGCTCTCTTGGAGGAAGTGTCTTCATAACTTCCTGCAGCTGCTCCTGTAAAAGCGTAAATGCTGTTTGCGCTGCCGGGTTTTCCACATCCTTGTCCTCGATAAAATCTCCAAGCAGCGAATCTTCCTCTTCGCCTATCGGAGTCTCAAGAGAAATTGGTTCCCTTGCTACATTTTTTACTGCTTTAACGCGGCTTACAGTCCAGCCAAGCCTTTCTGCAATCTCGTCATCTGTAGGTTCTCTTCCCAAAAGCTGCATTATCTGCCTGGATTCCCTTACTACCTTATTTATCTGTTCAATCATGTGAACAGGCACGCGTATTGTCCTTGCCTGATCCGATATGGAGCGGGTTATTGCCTGCCTTATCCACCAGGTTGCATAAGTTGAAAACTTATATCCTTTTCTATATTCAAACTTTTCAACAGCTTTTATTAGTCCGATATTGCCTTCCTGCACAAGATCAAAAAAATGGAGCCCGCGGTTCGTATATTTCTTCGCAATGCTAACCACGAGCCTCAAGTTTGCTTTAATAAGCCGGTCTTTTGCGTTTTTCATCATTACCTTGCCGTAAGATATTTCCTGCGACATTTTGAGAATATCATCAATGGAATTCTCAAACTCTGCTTCCATTTCGCGCAATCTTTTTTCATTAATCTGAATAATTCTTATTTTTTCCTTAATAGCATCTGCCGGCATTTGAAGCTTGCTCTCAATTTCTTCCCGCCTTGAAGTAGTTGCAAGCCCTCTCCCCAGATTGCGCAGCTCCCTCATGTTTGAGACTCCAAGCCTTCTTTCGATCTTAAGCTGCTCCCGCATATATTTTTTTACTTTTTTCTCGGCATTTATAAACTTCTCGGAAAATTTTCCAATTTCATCCTGATGAATCTCAATGCCTCTTAAATAATCGAGCAAAGGAGGAATTTTTTGTTTTAGTTCTTCATTTTCGAAAATATTCTCTCCCATAGAGAGAATTTTATCCTTAATTTCCATATACTGCTTCAAGCAACTGTAACAGCTTTTAAGTGATTCTTTATAAAACTGATTAATTCGCCTTCTTTCTGAAAGAAGTTCCGAAACTTCTTTCTTGGTAAGCTCCATATCTTTGGGATCAAGCCGCGAAAAAACTTTCTGGGCAAGATTATAAAACTCGGGGATAAGCATACCGGAGCCATTTATTACCCGTTTTATAATATTTTCTCCCTCTTCCATTTGCTTGGAAAGCTCAACCTCTTGCTCCGCAGTTAAAAGATGCTCTTTTCCTATTTCTTTAAGATAGAGGCGAATAGGATCATCGACAATATTGTCTTTATCCAGAGACACAACCTTCCTGTTCTCGGAATCCGGATCATCCGTATCCTCGTCCGCGTCCGCGTCTTCATCCGCATCCGCGTCTTCTATATCTTCTTCAATAACAATGTGGTTTTTCTCAAGCAAAGCAATTACATCTTCAATTTTTTCGCTATTAATTATATAATCAGGCAAATAATCATTGAGTTCATCGTATGTTATTCTTTTTTTACTTTTCCCGTACTCTATTATTTTTTTTACCGCAGGGTCATTGAGTAATTCAGACATTATTAACATTAGTTCCTTTTAGTTTTTCAATTTCTTTGTCATAAAAAAGCTTTTCTTCTATCAGCTTTTCAAGCTGATAAGGGTCAGAACCATCATCTTTGGCAATTATTTTTTCAATTCGCACCCTTTTCGTCTGCAAATTTTTCAGTTTTATTACATTAATACTGTCATCAATCAATTGCTTAGGATTTACAGAAAATTCTTCCGATGAAAGTTTTTTCCTAATAAGACTCCTTAAATTTGAATTTTCTATCTTCTCAAGCATGTTTTCAAGCGAAAAAGAGTTGTTTCTATATGCTTCTTCCAGAACTATATAAATATTCCTCGCAGTTTTATCATGTATATTATCTACAGAAAGTTCATCTCGAACCATATAAAAATAATCATAATTATCAATAACTGCAAGCATTAAATATAATTCAGGCGATATTTTATCAATATCCCATGTTAAAACAGTAGTTTTATATATCTCTTTATCATCTTTTTTAAAATACTTTATATAATCGTCGTAAACATTTGCATAATCTGTATCCAGTATCTCTGCAATTGCCTTAAGCCTGTTGCTTCTCGTAACTTCAGATTCAGAAATACTCACAAAAGCAAATAATTTATTTAAATAATCTTTTATTCCTTCCTCTTTTGAAAGATTATAAACAGTTTTATATTTATTTATTAAAAAACCAAAGCTATTTATAGGATATTTTAAAATATTTTTCAACGCCTCTTTGCCCTGTTTTTTAAGAATATCTGCAGGATCGCTTCCTTCCGGCAGTACAATGACACTGCAAACAAGACCTGCTTTTTCGCATATATAAGCGCTTTTTACAGTTGCCTTAAACCCTGCCTCATCATTGTCAAAAACAAGAATTATCTGCGAGCAGTTTTTTCGTATAATATCTGCGTGATTCTCCGTAAATGCTGTTCCCAGAGGCGCAACACAATTTTCTACGCCAGCCTGAAACATGGCAATTACATCTGTATAACCCTCTACTATATAGATAAAGTTACTTTTTCTTATCTCTTTTTGGGCAAAATTAAGCCCGTAAAGTTCTTCGCTTTTTTTGAAAATTGGGGATTCCGGAGAATTTATGTATTTTGGCATTGGCTTACCCGAAAAATCCATAGATCGCCCGCCAAAAGCAATAACTTTGCCGGATTTCGAAAATATCGGGAAAATAATCCTGCCCGAAAAAATCGAAATATCCTTATAATTCGAAGAAAAAAGCCCTGTTTTGGCAAGAAAATCTTCTGAATAGCTCTTTTTTCTTAAAAAGTTATACAACCACTTTCTGTCTGGCGGTATATATCCAAGCTGGAATTTTTCTATTAAATCTTGCGAAACTCCTCGACTTATAAGATATTCCAGAGCTTTTTCTGCATACGGTTTATTCAAAAGTATGTAATTAAGTGCAGATGTTATCTTATCGTAAAGACTAAAAAGCTGTTTTTTAAACTTGCTTTCCTCAGACGCGAAAGCGCTTTCGGATTCTTCAAAGTCAAGATTTATCCCTGCTTTTTGAGCTAAAAACTGAAGCGCCTCAGGATAAGTAAGTTTTTCTATCTCCATTACAAAAGTAATAACATCCCCGCCTTTTTGGCAGCCAAAACAATAGAATGTTCCTTTATCTGGTGTAACATTAAATGACGGGGTTTTTTCTGCATGAAAAGGGCATAATCCTTTAAGGCTTCTGCCGGTTCTTTTAAGATTTACATAGCTGCTTACAATTTCTTCTATACATACTTTTTCGATTATCTCTTTTTTTACTTCATCTGATATGCGCATTTTATAAAACCGCAGATTTATTCAATCGAGAATTGCGAAGCATCCCGAAGGGGCAATCTGCATTACCTTATTATCATTTTTTCGCAGTTTTCTAAAAGAAAACGAGAAAAATCATGGAATCGCTGATTAGAGTCAAATAAGAACCTACCATTAAATTTTTAAAAATGGTTCTTAATCAGCGATTCCCTTATCTTTGTAAATATCTAACCCTTCCCATATTGTGCTCCGCAAGTGTTCTTGAAAAAAAATGCTCTCCTGTAGCGCTGTTTCTTAAAAGAAAAAATAAATAATCTGTATCTGCCGGAAAAAATACAGCATTAAGCGCAATTTCTCCGGGGTTGCTTATGGGAGCAGGCGGAAGCCCAACTCTTATGTATGTATTATAGTCAGAGTCTATAGCTATATCTGCATAGGTTATACGGGTAGGATGCGGTCTGCCCAAAATCTCGGTAATAATATACACAATAGTAGCGCACGACCCAAGAGCCATTCTAATATTCAGTCTGTTTAAAAAAACACCTGCCATTATTGGAGCCTCTGCTGCCACCCTGTATTCCCGCTCAACAATAGATGCAAGTATAACGCGGTCATTAAGTTCCTCGGGACTTAGATCAGCGTAATTCGGATATATTTCAGCTAACCTCATAAAAAAAGTCGAGACCATGTGCGATACAACTCTTTCTGCAGGGTAATTTTGCGGGAACAGATAAGAATCCGGGAACAGATATCCTTCAAGCGTATGGGAAGGTATATTGAATCGATTGGGCAAATCGCTATTTGTTACAGCCTCCATAAAACTATCTCTGTCTGTAATATTTGCAGCCTCAAGTATTGCAGCTATTTGCGAAGCAGTAGAGCCTTCGGGAATCGTAACCCTGTAAAGCAGAGCAGCGCCGGAAACAATAAGCCTGTGAATCTCCGCGGAGCTCATAGTTTTGCTCACAGCATACCTTCCGCTCCTCATCTGCTGCTCTGTGCCATTTGCTCTGCTTATTATCATAAAAAGCAAGCTTGAGCGAATCAAGTTATTTTCTTCCAGCTTTTCGGCTATTGATCTTAAAGTTTCGCCTCTTTCAATTTCTATAATATGAACCGCTGCATCTGTCTTGGAAACAGGAAGGTTAAAGTAATAAACCACTCCTGCAGTAACAAGAGAAAAAACTACCAATATAAACAAACCCACCGCCAATATCTTTGTCAAAATTTTCATATATAAACTCGCATAATTTAATCGCAGCGAGTCGGTTTAAATTAAATCGACCCGCTGCATTTTTTTTCTAAGAAATTGCTGATTTATTTAATCGAGAATAAATCAGCAATTCCCTAAGTTATACCATAACTACTATCTTATTAATAAAAACTCCACTCTTCTGTTTTTCCATCTATTTTCAAGATCTCCAAACGGAACAACCGGTCTTGTTCCTCCGGCGCCAATAGTGGTCATTCTGTCTGCTGCAACGCCTCTTTGCACAAGAGCATTTTTTACTGCCTCGCTCCTTGCTTTAGAAAGAGGAATAAGTTCTTCCCGCTCTTCTCTGGCTGCTCTTACAGGGTCCTGCCAGCTAAGATTATTCGCATGACCTTCGATTACTATTCTGTATGCAGAGAATCTATTTAAAATTTCAGAGAGCCTTTGTATAATTCTCTCATTCCTCACATTTATTTCCGGGTCATCAGTAACAAGACTCGAACTATACGGAGCAAAATTTATGCTCGAAATTTTGATTCGAAGATTGTCGCCGTCTCGCATTACAAGAATATCAACTGCTATAAGCCCGGTAACTGTAGTGCTGTTTCCAAAAATATCTGTTGCTGTAAATGTATAAGGATAATCTTCGGCTGACTGAACCAACTCCCCGCCGGCAGACATACCATCCCACACTATTCTTTGAGGCGGAAGCCCTGTTCCCGCAAAGCGCTTGAAATTTCTCCTGTATGGATCTTTAATCTGCATTTCCCAGCTGCGTATTGGGCTTCGGTCTTCGAGCCTTATCATTATGTAAAGTTCATCATCTATGCCATCGTTATCCGGAGAGAAAGGAAAGGGCGTTAAAATAATTTCCACCCTTGGCGGCGTTGTATCCAGTATAAAGTTTCTGGTTTGAGATGTTTTTATATCGCCTTTTTTGTAAGTTACTGTAAATTCAGCTCTGTATGTGCCGTCAATTATTTCTCCGCGTTCATTTCTTCCATCCCATCTTATTGATGCAGGCGGAGCAGTTGCGGCTGTAAATGTTCTTACAGCACTGCCGGCAGAAGAGATAACTCTCAAGCTCCACGATTCCACCGGCACCTCTCTTGTGTGAACAAGAAGAAACTCCATAGTATCCATGTTGTTACCGGTGTTTGGAGAAAACCCAAGCTGTTCTATAAGAACAATCGCCTGTGTAATGCGGGTATCTACTTCTATGCTATTGATGCTTCTTGCAGTTCTGTTTCCTGCCGCATCCTGCGACTCTATTGTAAATCTGTAAATTCCGTTTCTTACAATGTTTCCTGTATTATCTCTGCCATCCCAGGCAAAGTTTTCCGGTCTTCCTCTTTGCACCGTACTTCTTACGACATTGTTGTTAGCATCTCTAATTGTTATGCGCCATTCATCCTCATAAGAAGGATTAATCATTCTGATGGTTACAAAGTCTCTGTAGCCGCTGCCCGGAGAGAAAATAGCGTGGTCAATCTCAATTTCAATTGACGGAGGAGTAATATCCAGTAAAAATGGTTCTGCGGTTGCTGTTGGGTGGTTGCCGTTTAAAAACAGCACTTCCAGTCTTGCGCTGTATCTGCCTTCGATTATCCTGCCGGCCATAGCGCCTAATGCAATTCTGCCATCCCAGATTATGGTTTCCGGAACCCCGCCTGTTCCTTCCTGCCTGAATACCGGCTC
>JGI20163J26743_11538382_pt1 | contig 21537 bp, 17 predicted proteins | sample TergutCu122P1_FD_26743 | JGI IMG/M metagenome (IMG submission 26743) | reverse complement strand
GTACGGGTGGCTTTTCTTATCACAATATTTCCTCCGATTGCAGGCTTTTGACATTGCTTTCGTAAATATGCACAAAATTTCTACAAAATGCCTGATGTTTTTCTTTGATGATACATGTTGTGTCACATTAAGTCAATGAGTAGAACACATATAATCTATGACAATTTTTGGAATAATTCGCAGTGACGAAAATTTACCCCCTGATATCACACAGCCAATATGATATCAGGGGGTATGAACTAATATTCCCTCTCTATTTCCGCGATTATCTCACTGTCGAGTTCCATTAATTTGCATATATTCAACGCGTCTTTTGGTACAGGCGCATTGGGGGCTGTCTTTATAAGCTGATAATCCATAAAATCGGATGTAAGGCCAATGTCATTTTTTTGTATGTCCGGCTTAAGTCCCTTTACTTGATAATGGGCAGAATTTAGCGGCACTACTCCGTCGAAGTGGGTACTCATTAGCGAAATTGAACTTTTGCCGGACAAAAATTTTGCAATGGCACGTACAATTGCCGCGCCTTCTTGCGGGTTTGTGCCACGGGCAAATTCGTCCAACGCGATAAAAATAAAATTGCTTTTTAGTCCTTTGGCTATTGTATCGAACCGTTTAATTTCCGCGCCAAATGTAGATAAGCCTCCGGCTGTATTTTGCTCATCGCTTAAAATCAAGCATATCCCGTCAAACAAAGGTATTTCCGCCTTTTCTGCTACAACAAAAAAGCCCAAACGGCAAAGCATAATATTAAGCGCAGCAGTTTTAATGGCAACGCTTTTACCACCCATATTAGCTCCGGTTATTATTGTTACGCCCGCGTCAAGGGTTAGCGAAATTTTTGTGAATTGCTTATTATCTTGCGCCAGCATGTTCTCAACAAAAGGGTTGGACATGTTTTCTAACACTAACCGGAGAGAGCCAATTTTCGGGCGAATTGCGTTAAAATCCGTTGCAAGACGGGATTTTGCCAAAACTAAATCCAGCTTACCCAGGTTATCCATATTTGAGATAAAATCAGCTGCGAAGCTGTGCAGTTGTTGGCAAAGTTCTGCCATAACAATTTCTTCTTCTGCATCTTCTGCCATGACAATTTTCAACCGTTCGGCTTGCATCACACTGTACTTGGTTTCATTGGTTTCTTGACGTAGTTTTAGCTCTAGCCGGGCTTTGTCCCCCCTAATTTTCACAAGTTTTTCCGAAAATCCGTCCTCTAGCGAAAATGGAACCATGCGCTTTTTTTGCGGATCCAAAATATTAAGTGCCGCTGTCGAATTTGTAAAGTATATTCCGTGAAACTGTATGACCTTGTTTAGCTTCTCAAATACGTGCAAAAATTTTTCAAATGTAAGCAGGAAATTTTTCAGCTCAAATAACTCCACCTCGTTCAAGACGGCGGTTTCCAATTTTACTACACTTGCACGAATGTTTTTGAAGTTCATAAGGAAATGGCGAAGAACGTCTGTATCGCGGCTACTTTGTATGGAAATGGCTTTGTCGATATTGTCAAAACATTCTATCAGCGTGGAAGTGTCGCCTCTGCTGAAAACCGTGATTTGCTTAATTGCTTCCGTGCCATAGGGCGAGTCCGCTGTTAAGTGATTGAGCAAAAAAGTTAGCCCCATTGCGTTTTTTTGATGGTTATCCGGTTCAAACATTAAGTGCTCCTATCTATCTCTGCAAAACTTTTACATTAAACACAGGCACGGGCAAAGCAGCACTCATTTTTACAAGGAATTCATCCGCATCAAAGGCATACCCGCGCGCAGATACAGGGTTAATTGTTACAGCCGCTAAATTTACAGGCGTTTTAACCGTCAACATACCTTTTTTAATTAGTAGTTTCTCGTAAGTTTCGGGTTTGATAAAAATTTTCCCCGGGTCGTCTGCAACGATGTAAACGCCTTTTAAATCTGTACCGGAGTTTATAAGCTCTAAAAGCCGCTTGTCGCTTACGGCTCCTTCAAAGCAGATGTGTTTAGCGTCCTTTGGCGGCATTGAAAGCGTCAGCATTTTTACAGCGTGGCTTGTTTCGGCAATGACCTTTTTAATGTCCGAATTCTGCCCTGCGCCTGCGCAAAGAACAACTGCATCACCCAACCGCGCCAAACTTTTACGGCTTATTGCGCCGTCTATGATGAATTTTATGTTGTCACAAACGTCAACTTCGTTCAATAGTTCATCCAATTGTGACAATGCAGACGGTCCGCCAATTTGAACAAACCCGTCAGATTTGGCAACAACAACTACCACACGCCCCATTGCAGTGTGGTAGTCTGTTACCTTAACAATTTCCTTAGTTATATCACATAGCCCAAGAAGACCTTCTGCGGTTATTATTGTTGTACCGCTTTGCACAAAAATACGCGGTTTTGCCGTACCCGTAACTATATCGCAATCTTCGCCGTCTCTGCCTATGCCTGTAAGCAAAAGCTTAATTCCGTATTTGTTAAAAGTTTCGGCAAGGTAATTAAGCACTGTTGTTTTCCCGGTGTTTTTGTCCATACCGACTATGCTTATTATGCGGTGTGGCATTAAAAGTTTAGCTAAACACGTCATGCCTTAGCAGGCGGCATAACCGTTGCTTCGCCTGAAATAACAAGCTTGCCTTGCTGGTTTACTACGCCGCATTCAAAAATAACACGATTTTTTTCCGCGAAAATTTCTTTAACCGTGCAGGTTGCGGTTATCGTATCGCCAATGAATACAGGTGCTAAAAATTTCAGGTCTTGTTTCAAGTAAATTGTGCCCGGCCCGGGCAATTGCATTCCCAGTACGGCAGAAATTAAACCGCCGCAAAGCATACCGTGGGCAATGCGAGTTTTGAACATGGTATTTTTTGCATATTCTTCGTTTGTATGGGCAGGATTAATGTCGCCGGATATACCGGCAAACATGTATATATCCGACTCTGCGATAGTTTTTCCAAAACTTGCGCTTTGCCCTACTGTCAATTCAGATATTGTAAGTCCTGTCATGAGAGAGCCTCCTTGTGAAATTATTTTTTTATTCGTCTTGCCATTTCACGAACAAAATAGGTTGCTACATGCTGCGCAAAACTATTTTTACCAAACCCTGCGTCATAACCTAATTCCTTCGCAAGTTCGTTAGAGATCCTTGGGCCGCCGCATATCAGCAAAATATTTTCCCTCATGCCTTCTGCTTCTAAAAGCTCCACCAGCTCCGTTAGATTTGCTATGTGAATGTCTTTTTGGGTAACGGTTTGGCTTACCAAAAGCACGTCTGCATTAAGTGCCTTGGCCTTTTGAATAAAATCCTCGTTGCTTACTTGGCTGCCCAAGTTGTGAGCCTGAATCATTCCATAACGCTCAAGGCCGTAATGCCCTGCAAAACCTTTCATATTCATAATCGCGTCAATACCAACAGTATGTGCATCCGTTCCCGTTGATGCGCCAATCACAACTATTTCGCGGCCTATATTCTCGCGGATAAATTGGGCCGTCTCCTCCATGCTCATTGCATCGCCCTGGACGCTTTGTACTTTGATAGACGCATAGTCTACGCTGTGAGTGGTGCTGCCGTAAACCACGAAAAATGTAAAGCCTTTATCCAACGCAGCTCGGTGAGCAACGGAAGGGTCGTTGAAGCCCATTTTTTTTGCCAAAATTATGGCAGCTTCATTACCGCGCTCGTCATTTAAAACGGGAAGGGTAAAACTTAGTTGCACTTTGCCGTCGTCAAGCGTATCGCCGTATGGGCGAATTACAGTACTGCTCATTTCACGGCCCCTTTCATTTGCTCTACGAACGGGTTGAAATACCCGTCTGCCTTTTGTGCTACGCCGTCCAACCCTTTGCCACCGTCGGCTCCGCGCTTTATCCCCGCGAAAATACCTTGCTCTAAAGTGGCAAACAATTTGTTCTTTTCTATTTGACGAAGCAAGCCCGTAGCTTTCGCAAGTACATCACAAGCACGTTTTTGTATAATTCCATCGTCTTTGAAGCCAATTTCGTCACCCAAATTTGCCATAGTAGTAAAAATGTAGCGGGCGTTATCAATCGCCAAAGCACGGTCACTCATAAATGGCGTATGGATTGCTTCCGTAAGCATTCCAAGTAAATGAATTTTTTGCCCTGTCATTATGGTAACGGCGTTAAAAAGCGCGTTTTGCACCGCCCCCATGAATATATCGCCCGTCATAAATTTAGTTGGAGGCATATATTTCAGCGGCGCCTTGGGGAAAATTTGCCGGGCCATTTGTGCTTGCGCAAGTTCAAATAAGAACCCGTTTTCCACATTTGGCGAAATTTCAAAGGCATGTCCAAGCCCCATTTGTGTTTCCGGAACACCTGCAAGCAGTGCGAACTGCTCATTCAAAAACTGTGATGTAAGCACCGTATGCGCCTCTTCTACTGCGTCTGCCGTAGTAAGATAGTTGTCCTCGCCGGTGTTGATAATTATTCCTGCGAAACCGTTTATCACCCGTGAAAAGTATTGGTCGATAATTGTGCGTTTCATATTAATGTCGCGGAACAGAATACCGTAAAACGCGTCGTTTAGCATTACATCCAACCGCTCCATTGCACCTATTGCCGCAATTTCCGGCATGCAAAGTCCGGAAGCGTAATTGCAAAGGCGAATGTACCGCCCCAATTCAGCACCGACTTCGTCAAGCCCAACCCGCATCAAACGAAAATTTTCTTGGGTGGCGTATGTCCCGCCAAACCCCTCGGTTGTTGCACCGTATGGCACGTAGTCCAGAAGGCTTTGACCTGTAGTGCGAATTACAGCGATAATATCCGCACCTTGCCGCGCCGCGGCTTTTGCTTGGATAATATCCTCGTAAATATTACCTGTGGCAACAATTACATATAAATATGGGCCGTCTTTATCGCCGTAATTTTCTATGAAAGTCTGTCGCTTATGGCGGTTTAATTTAATCCGTTCGACGGATTGCGCACTTAAACCATTTACGCGGGATTTAATACGTTCCAAATCCGTAATAGGAACATCTTTGAAATTTATTTCGCCGCGGCTTATGCCTTCCGCAATTTCCTGGGCTGATAAACCGAATTTCTCCATAGCCGCACCTAACATAAGTGCCGCGCCAACGCCCAGCAATTGACATTCCAAAAGATGGTCTACCACAACGTTGGGCAAAGGCACGTCTATTTCATCTGTGCCATCAATACCCATCAGGCGGCATATTGCGCGCTCTACTGCAACGGTGGTGTGTTTGTCAATAAATTCTTGTGTATCCAGGGCAACATTTTTGGCAAAATTTCTTGCTTCCTGTATTAAATTTTGGTCAAGCTGTAGTTTTGTGTACACTTATAACCTCACTTCCCGATCGTATCCGGGGTTTGCCCGGTTACCTCGCTTCGATTCTTTCGGCGTAAGGGAAATGCTTTGGTTGCTGAACAGTGATGCCACACCTTCGTATTCGACTTCTTTTTCGCCGGTGCAAACTGCGCATTTGCAGGAAGGTGTATATGTTTTTGGCTCGGTGTAAGCTGTAATAACGCCTTCATAATTGCGCAGTATAACTTTGTTTGTGCCTTGGGAGATAATATAGGTAGGCGCAACCGGTATTTTCCCGCCGCCGCCCGGTGCGTCTACAACATAAGTTGGCACGGCATAGCCCGATGTATGCCCCCGCAATGTTTCGATAATTTCCATGCCCCTGGCAATTGGTACCCTGAAATGGCACAGCCCTTCGGCCAAGTCGCACTGGTAGATATAGTAAGGGCGTACACGAATTTTCACCAGCTTTTGCACAAGTTCCTTCATAAGATGCGGGCAATCATTTACGCCTGCCAATAGAACGCTTTGGTTCCCCAAAGGTATGCCCGCGTTTGATAAGCGATTACACGCTTCAATTGCTTCCGGTGTTATTTCACTAGGGTGGTTGAAGTGGGTATTTATCCATATGGGGTGATACTTTTTCAGCATGTTGCACATCTCGTCCGTAATCCGCTGAGGAAGAACAACGGGCAGACGGGTACCGAAGCGTATTATTTCAACATGCGGGATCCTGCGTAATTTTGAAATTATTTTTTCTAAAACGTCATCCGTCAAAAGCAGCGGATCGCCGCCACTTAGAAGAACGTCACGTATTTGCGGCGTTTTTGCAATATAGTCGATTGCCGCTTCTATTTGTGCCATTGGTTGTGCCTCGTCTTTTACACCGGCAAAGCGGCGGCGGGTACAATGGCGGCAATACATGGCACATTGGTCGGTAAGCAGCAAGAGTGCGCGATCCGGGTAGCGGTGCGTAAGCCCTTTTACGGGGCTGTCTAAATCCTCATGAAGAGGGTCTGACATATCCTCTTTCATGGTGATAAGTTCGTTTGCCGTGGGTACGCTTTGCAGCCAAACAGGATCACGCATATCGTTTAAATCCGCCAGCGCAAGGTAGTATGGCGTAATAGCCATGCGGAATTTCGCCAAACAGCAACGAATTTCCTCCTCTGACTCTGCACTGATATTTGGTACAAGTTTTTTCAAATCCTCCGCGCTTTCAATTCTGTTGCGCACTTGCCATTTCCAGTCGTCCCAATCTTTTTGTGGAACATCTTCAAATAATTTTCTCATAATTCCCACCTTTAGGTATACTTTTGCTGAAACAACTCGCGCAGCTGTAGGTTTTCCCGCAACTGATGAAGCGTAATTTCCGCGTGGCCTTTCGTATAGCCGTTGCCTATAATCATTGTTACATCTTTGCCGATACCTTCCGCGCCCAAAGCGGCTTTTGTGAAACTGACCGCCATAGAGAATAAGTAGGCAACACCGCCGTCACGTACGGGTAAAATGCTCGCCATTTCGCTGTTTGGCACGTTTACAACATTTATAGATATGTCGAATTCCCGCCCGTTATTGGCGGCAAGTACAAGTTCTGTCATTTCCAGCGGTGTTAAAACACTGGACAGTATTGCCTTGTGACAAAGCTTGTTCGTCAGAAGTTTGTCCAGGTCGGCATCAATGTTGCACACTGCTACAACATTGCCTGTAGGGCCCACGCGGCGCATAGCTTCGTTGCAGCAAAGCATACCGGATTTGCCGCCTGCGCCCAGAATAAGCACGCTGTCGCCGGGTTTTACTAATTTTGCAGTTTGTGCAGGCGCACCGGCTACGTCCAGTGCGGCAAGGGCTAATGCTTCCGTCATGTCGTTAGGCAGCTTGGCGTAGATGCCGGATTCAAATAATATTGCTTGGGCTTCACAGTCCACACGGTCTATGTTCATGTGTATTTTTGTGATTTTACTTATTTTTAACGGCGTCAGACTTAGTGAAACCAGCGTTGCGATTTTGTCGCCCACTTTCAATTCCGGGCGGTTTAATTTGCTGCCAATTTGCGCAACTGTGCCGATTAACATGCCGCCGGAACCTGTAACAGGGTTTTGCATTTTGCCGCGCTCGTTTACGATTTCTATGATTTTTGCAGCAATTTTAGATTCATCGTCATTTGCCTCACCTTTTAACTGAGTGAAGGATGCGGAGTCTATGTTCAGCGAGATTACGTCAATTAAGATTTCGTTGGGCTTAACTTGCATGTCGTTGTCAATTTTTTGCGCTGCTTGGGGCAATACTCCTTTGGGATCTAAAACCCTATGTGTTCCGTACTTGCATAACTTTATTTCCATTTAATTTTACCTCCGTAAACTTTTACAGCCCCAAAATTTGTCGGGCTTCTGCAGGCGATGCAATTGCCCGTCCAAGTTCCTTTGCGATGCGCACAACTTTATCTACCAGCTCGCCGTTGGATTTTGCCAAAACGCCGCGGCTAAGATACACATTATCCTCAAACCCTACTCGCACATGTCCGCCGGAAATTATTGCAAGAGCCGCCATTGGAAATTCGTTTCGTCCTATGCCTGAAACCGTGTACGTAGAGCCCTGTGGAATGCTGTCGGCAAGATACGCAAAGTCTCGTGTAGTGGCAGCTATGCCGCCTGTAACGCCCATTACAAAGTTAAAATGCATCGGCGGCTTGATGTAGCCTTGCTTACAAAGGCGTATTGCCGTGTCAATCATGCCCTTGTCAAAAACCTCCACTTCAGGTTTAACGCCTTTGTCAATCATTCGGCTGCCAAAATCTTTAATCATATTTTCCGTGTTGACAAAAATTTCGTCACCGCCAAAGTTTACTGTACCACAGTCTAAAGTTGCCATTTCCGGGTTAAGTTGAAGAGGTTGCAAACGTTCGTCGTTGCTCATACCCACTGCGCCGCCTGTGGACGGTTGAATGATTACATCCGGGCAAAGGCGTTTGATTTCTGCTATGCACTCGGCAAAACGGCCTTTATCCTGGGTGGGAGTGCCGTCGTTACACCGAACATGCAAGTGAATTATACTTGCCCCTGTATTGTACGCAGACAGGGCCTCGCGTCCTATTTCTTCCACGGTGTAGGGCACGGCAGGGTTATGCTCTTTTGTCACCTCCGCGCCGCAAATTGCTGCTGTTATTATCAGCTTCTCCATTGCGATGTTCCTTTCCGCTGTTTGTCCTTTGGCACAACGCAGGTTCCGCTTGCGCGGCATACGATAATTGGTTCTTCAATTACCTCTGCGGCGGTTTCGCCATACTCCGGCGCAGAACGGATAACTTTTTTTGCAGTAAACGTCATTTTGCGCGACGAATTGCCTACACTTACAATTTCCCCTTCGGCTTCGATATAATCCCCGGCGTAAACAGGCGCGGTAAATTCTACATTATCATATGCTACAAACAGTCCTTCATCGCCGTCGTGGCGAATCAGAAGCTCTGTAGCCACATCGCCAAACAATGCCAACATACGTGCGCCGTCCACCAAATTACCGGCATAATGCGCATCATGCGCGCTCATTCTTAGCCTTATCATAGATTTGTTATCCAAAATAAAGCCCTCCTTTTCAAATGGTAGTAAATAAAAAACGCGCTATTATACCGTAATGATACAATAGCGCGCGGTGCATACATAAACAAAACACCACAGTTGCATCGCTCTGGGCGATACCCCCAAGCAAAATACATTAGCGCATGAATTTTGCCTTCGGCGAGAACCCATTCTGCTTCACTGCCGCGCTTGGCATTTTTGTGAAACGTACCCTGTTGCTCGCAACCTCTATTAATTTGAAATTGTATTTTACATCTCTGTGAGATTTTGGGAGATAATCAATTCCGCTTCTGTTGCCGCCAGAACTTCCTGGGTGGTGAAAAGCGGATTGATTTCTTTCAGAAGAAGTCCGTCTTCCGTTACTTCTATGACACCCATTTCCGTGATAATCAGGTCAACGGCATTTACGGCGGTTAATGGAAGATTGCACCTTTTCAGAATTTTTGCGGCTCCTTTAGCGGTGTGTTCCATTGCAACGATTACTTTTTTCGCGCCGCTTAACAAATCCATCGCACCGCCCATTCCCGGCACAAGTTTACCCGGTATTAGATAATTTGCAATATTCCCGGCCTCATCTACTTGTAAGGCCCCAAGTACTGTAAGGTCAACATGCCCGCCGCGGATTATACCAAAACTTACCGCACTGTCGAAAAAGGCTCCTCCTTCGTGAATGGTGACAGGCTGGCCGCCTGCATTTACAATATCTATATCAATATTATCCGGGGCAGGAGCAGGCCCCAAACCTACAAAGCCATTTTCGCTTTGGAAATGTACGGTTAAACCATCCTCTACAAAATTTGCGACACGGGTGGGTAAGCCAATGCCCAAATTTACTACTGCATTATGCCAAAGCTCCTTTGCCACACGGGCGGCAATAAAATTCTGCATTTCTTCCTTGTTGGCATATTTCATCTACACACCCCCGCCATCGACTATATAATCCACGAAAACTCCCGGTGTGTTAACATCGTTCTGGTGAATGGCACCTACTTTTTCAAGTTTGCGTGCTTCCAATATTACAACATCTGCCGCAGATGCCATCACATTGTTGAAATTATTTGTGGAACCAACGGCACGTATATTTCCGAATTCATCCGCTATTGCGCCGAAGATTACAGCAAAATCCGCGCGGATCGGCTTCTCTAATAAATATGTGATGCCGTCAACGTCAACTTTTTGTTTGCCTTCTTCAACAAGAGTGCCAATGCCTGTTCGTGTAAGCACACCGCCCAACCCATAGCCCCCGGCGCGAATCTGCTCTACAAGAGTACCTTGTGGTACAAGGTCTACCTCAAGCTCACCGGCTGTCATTTGTCTGCCGGTTTCTTTGTTAAGCCCTATATGGCTGGCAATAAGCTTTTTGCATTGCTTTGCCGCAATCAGCTTACCCACGCCTTTGTCAATAAGACCGGAGTCGTTACATATTATAGTCAAGTCGCGCACGCCCCGCGCAACCAGCGCATCAATAATATTTTCTGCCGAACCGTTAGCCATGAAACCACCGAACATAACTGTCGCGCCATCAAAAATTTTAGAAGCGGCTTCGTTTACGTCAATTATTTTGCTCATAGGTTATGCTCTTTCAACAATCATGGCAACGCCCTGTCCGCCGCCTACACATAAAGTGGCAAGACCGTACTGCGTATGACGCCGCGCCATTTCGTAAATTAATGTAACCAAAACCCGTGCACCGCTGGCACCGATAGGATGCCCCAGCGCAATTGCACCGCCGTTAACATTAACTTTTTCAGGGTCAAGATTAAGTTCGCGCATAACGGCAAGGCTTTGGGCGGCAAAAGCTTCGTTTGCCTCCACTATGCCGATGTCGTCTATTACAAGATTGGCTTTTTTAAGTGCTTTCTGAGTTGCGGGAACAGGCCCCAAGCCCATTGTTGCCGGGCTTACGCCTGCATTCGCGTAAGATTTTATTGTAACCAAGGGTTTGATGCCTAGTTCATCCGCTTTTTCGCGGCTCATAACCACAAGTGCCGCCGCACCGTCATTTATCCCGGACGCGTTGCCTGCTGTAACACTGCCGTCCTTTTTGAATGCCGGACGCAGCCGCGCAAGAGATTCCGCAGTAGTACCTTTTCTGGGGAACTCATCTGTTTCAAAAATTATTGGGTCGCCTTTCCTTTGGGGGATAGAAAGCGGAGCGATCTCGTCCTTAAAACGCCCTTCGGCTATGGCAGCTTCTGCTTTTTGCTGGCTTTGGGCGGCAAAAGCATCCTGCTGCTCCCGCGTTAAGCCAAATTGCTCCACAAGATTTTCTGCCGTTATCCCCATGTGGTAATTATTGAAAATGTCTGTAAGCCCATCGGCAACAAGGCTGTCGATAAGCTCACTTGAGCCAAGTTTTTGCCCCCAGCGAACGGACTTATTTAAGTACGGGGCTTGGCTCATATTTTCCGTACCGCCGCAAAGTATGATGTCCGCTTCGCCGCTGCCGATAGCCTGTGCCGCAAGCTGCACGGCTTTAAGTCCACTTCCGCAAACTTTGTTTACTGTAAAAGACGGTACGCACTCCGGTACGCCTGCGTGTATTGCAATTTGTCGCGCAATGTTTTGCCCAAGCCCGGCTTGTAACACATTGCCAAAAATCACTTCATCAATTTTCTCCGGCGCAAGGTTTATCCGTGACATAACTTCCTTTGCTGCGCAAACGCCCAAACTCACAGCCGAAATGTCCTTCAAACTCTCGCCAAAAGCACCTATAGCGGTACGTGCCGCCGATACTATTACTACATCTTTCATACGATCATCACCTCATTACAAGAATAACTTATTGGGGAATTTTTGTCTAGAAGAAAATGTCATACCCCCTGATATCAGGGGGTACATTTTTACATATTGCCACACTTTTGTTAACCTACTGTAACCGTAGCCGACTTACATATTGCCTAAAACATGGTATACTTTTACTATCGACAATTATACCAATAAATTTACTTTTATTAATAAAATGGAGGGGATAACAATGAAGAAAAAGATGGCATTACTGATGGCACTCATTCTTACCTTAGGGCAATGTATAACTTTTGCCCATGGAAATGATACTCGAAGTATTCCCGGTCACTTTGAAATCTTCTACGGTAATGATGTACTGCTGAATATTCCCAACAGCCTAAGCCCCGGAGAAGTTTGGACAGGCAAAGCTGTAACCCACATTGAAAATGAAGGCCACATTGTTATTACTCTTGCCGCGTGGGGCGCAAAGTATGCAGATGACAGCCTGCCGCTTGCGGGTAACGGTGCTGTTACTATTGTTGATGACCTTCATAATTTCGTTTTCTTGGAAGATTCTCAAAAGGGCGTTGGCAATATTTCTGTTAATACCGACAGAAATATTGTAACTTGGGTTGTAGACCAAGCAGATATTATCAACGGGCCCGCAAAAATCTCTTATATTGTTTATTTAGATATGGCAGATGATGATTGGGAGACAGGTATTATTTACACTACTCTTGGGGCGCAGGCCACGTTTACCCCCGCACAAAGTAACGGGTTTTACTGGACAATGCAAGAAACATCCATAGAAGCTTATTCATTACCGGGGGTAAAATGGAATAATAACGGTTTGAACAGTGTGGAAATTGTCGATAACGATTTAAGGATAAGCATCCCTATTAATTGCGGCCCGAATAATTTCCCGCCGGGTCAACTTTACTCTGCACCGAATGCCAGATGGAGGGACACTTTAGTAGTCCGTACGTTTGACCATGTATCGTTGGGTACTTTTAAGTATCACTTGTATAGGACCGAACTTGACAAAGCGGTAGGAAGTATGACCTGGGTGGTTACAATTGCAGATTTGGGCGGCCCGGGAATTCATATCCAATACGAAATTGTTATAACGAACCCCGGGGGAAATGAGTATCAAATAGGCAACAGAACAATTACAAGTACAAATGTATTTCACCGTTCTTTTAGGAAAGATGCCACTTACCCCTTCGGCAGTTCGGATTTATTTGTATGGGTTGGGGATTCCATTGTCCAAGACTTGAATGTTGTTGGCACCATACGCCTAAACTGGGACGAACCCCCGCCGTTTCACTGGCCTTTGGGCGACTTGGTAATTGAAAAGGAAATGACCGGGTATTACGCCGCAGACTGGCTGTATGGCAGTGACACAAATTTCTTTGTCAGATTAAGCACAGGAGCAAGTCAGTACATTGTTGCAAACCCACTTGGGGGCAACAAATACGAATATCTTGGGCTTGTTGATGTACCCGAAGAAGCAACACTGATAATGTTTTCCGTTAACAACCCCGCAAATATTTTAGGTATGCCTGTAATTACTACAGGCTCTGCGCTTGATGTAAATTTGAATGTCAGATACTACATCGAAGAAGTATTTGCATACGATACCGACAGGATACAAGTGCGGTACAGTGACGGGGGCAAAGGGTTTTATCTTATCGAAGGCCCGTACAACAAAATAACTGTAACCAACCATTTTATGCACGGTATCGGAACCATTAGGGTACGCAAATTTTTGGCGGGCTTCCCGGCGCAGTGGGGGGTAGACGAAGATACGGTATTTTATGTACGGGTTTGGGATGCAACAAATGAAAATTATCTATTGTTTCAAAGCAAGCCGCACACATACATCCCAGACAATGCCAACCCCGACAGCTATATCCATATTTGGCGCACTATAGGCAATGACGTTACGGGTTTAAGTGAACTCTACGACGGTATCCCAAAAATGGAGCTGCCGCTTTCTCAAAACGAATTCCTTACATTGTCTAATTTGTGGACAGGAAGATCCTATGAAATTAGGGAAGTGCGCCCCTTAGATTCCGGTGACTGGGAATATGTTGACCCAATAAATGATGACACCCGGTACGACTGGCTAACAAACCCGGAATGGAATTGGGGAGTTTCTTACTCTCACACAAACGAAGATAACTTGCTAACCTACGACGAGCTACTGTTTATAGTACTGACTAACTACTACAAGTACTCTTCCGGCAATTTAACTATTAGAAAATCTATGTCCGGCCGCCCGGATGATTGGGGTGTAAGCCCATATGATGACTTTCAAGCCCAATTGTGGAATGTTCCGAATAAAGATAATCCGGAAAACAGGTATCTTTTGATTTTTGAAAGACATATCCACCCCGTCATGGGCAAGCTGTACAGAACCATCGGCTATGTTGGAAACGACGGAACACCTAACTTTTACTACAAAACAGATGCCGAGATTACCTATGTTGATGAAGTGCATTTCAGCATAGCTTCACCTGCCGTAATTGTTGGCCTGCCTGTTGATGAAGTCAATTATCAAGTAACCAATGCCATATTTGTAAAAGAAATTTTCCCTTACGGTGCGTATACCCGCCACATCACAAAAACGTATAAGTGGAATGAAGAATCCTTTAACACAAACGGAGTAATGCTTTTTTATAACCCGCATGAAGGGCGCGGCAACAGCCTAACCATAAATAATCATTATTCCGGGGGCAACGGTATGCTGGTTATCCGTAAAGAGTTGGCAGGATCCCCCGAGGATTGGGGCGTAAATACTTCAACAGAATTTTTTGCCGGTGTAAAAATTTACGGCACAAATGACTTGCTGTATTTTTCATTGGAACAGGACGGCTCTTTCCATTACCGCAACCCATCTGTTTATGCAGGGGAAATGTTTAACCTTATCCCTTTTAGTGCCGTTGCATTTGGTGAGGCAATATTAAGAGGGCTTCCTACACATTACACATATCAAGTGGCAGAGTTTTGCATAGACGGCGGCAATTTACAGTATCTGTTTACTTCTGATTTTGAATATCATGTAGACATAGATTACGTAAGGGGTTCGCTTGCGGACGGTAACTTGATTGCGGAAGTAACTAACGTTTTTGCCCATGGTTTTGGCGCACTTGTAATACAAAAGGAACTGCAATATGCCCCGGACTCTGTAACAAACGATACAATGTTCTACGCCCGGGTAAGCATCAGGGACGAAGACACCCTTCTGCTGTTCACATTAGTAGACAAGGAAACCAACAACTGGCAATGGGCCGGTGCAAACGCAAACCCTGCAGACGAAGGTGTTTATGACCAAGTTCGCTTTAGTGTTAATTCCCCAGCCATTATTACAGAATTGTTATCGGGCCGTTTTTATGTAGTAGAAGAGCTGGGTGAAGATATAAGATTTGAAGCATCTTACCGTCAGCCGCCAATTTTATGGCATGGCGAGAAAGCTACAGCCGTTATCACTAATTGTTTTGCCGGATATAGAGACCCGGGGGATAATAACGGCGGCAATATAAATATTCCACACCAGCCGGAAATACCGGAAATACCGCAGCCGCCTTCCACACCACAAACACCGCCCTCGCCGGAAGCTGCAAATGTTTACACAGCATGGACACCGCGGGATGTTTCTGCACCTATACAAATACCTATACCTGCATCTACACCCGCAGACAATTATGAGGAACTGCACGAAGAGTATGAACCGGAACTTACACCTGTTAACGCCACACCTACCGCACCAACCCACTTTGCATTTATGATTGGCTATGCGGAAGACGGTACTATTCGTCCCCAAGCAAATATTACTCGCGCCGAAGTAGCAACAATATTTTTCCGCCTAATAACAGACGAATACCGGACAAGCATCTGGACTCAGACAAACCCATTTGCAGACGTACAGCCGGGCAGGTGGTTTAACAATGCCATCTCTACAATGAACCGGGGCGGGCTGTTTGCAGGTATGCCTTTAAACGAAACATTTAACCCCAACCAACCCGCAACACGTGCAGAGTTTGCCGCAATGGTAGTTAGTTACTTGGGCCTAGGACACTATAGGGTTACCGGCGGCAATGCGTTTACAGACATTGGGGGCCACTGGGCAAGCGACGCGATAAACACGGCATATTTGCAAGGCTGGGTAACAGGCTTTGGCGACGGCACATTTAAGCCGGACCAATTAATTACAAGGGCAGAAGTTGCGGCACTTGTAAACCGCGCACTTGGACGCCTGCCGGAATACAAAGACGACTTACTTGAGGGTATGATAATGTGGCCGGACAACATGAATACGGACACTTGGTACTTCCTATACATTCAAGAAGCAACCAATTCTCATTATCACGAGACGAAACCCAATGGCGTTCATGAAACATGGACACAACTGATTACGCCAAGAAACTGGCGCAGCCTTGAAAGGCCTTATTCACAGCCGCACGATATTTTGGATTAGTTTTGTAAAACCGCATTGGTGACCTCGGTCACCAATGCGGTTTTTTAACGTTGCGCGTAGTAGTGTTATTTTTCCTGTATTAAATGGAATTACTAACATGGAAATATACGGAATCGTCATCTTTTTATGGAACATTTACCAATTGCATTTTTTTGTAAGTTGTGTCATAATTTTGCCTAGGGTGGGAAACAATTCTATATTTCAGGAGGTTTTCACAATGGCAAGAAAGCTCAAAAAGGTTTTATCGGTAGTAGTTGCGTTGGTCATGGTTTTCGCAATGGTAGTTCCGGTTGCGGCAGCACCGGCAACACACAGGGTTAGCGGAGGAAATCCTGTTTTCCTGGGCACAGAATTGCCCGCATTTGTTGTATTCTCTGACGGTCAAATTGGCCCCGGAGGAGCAAATCAGGATGTAGTGGTATGGACAGCGGACGGAACAGGTGACTGGCCCGCAATTAAAGCTTCAATAATTGCAGCAGGCCGCGCTCCCGGCTGGATGAGAAATGGCAACTATGATTTCCATGGCTTCTTTTACGGCGTAGGTTTTGCAAACGCATTTTGGGGCGGTCAAAACCACTTCTTCTCCGTGGAGCAATTAAACGGTGGATGGTACGCAATAAAAAGAAACATGGTCGGCGAGATTAGCGGCACCATCAGTAACACAATCTTTTTTGGCGACACAGGCACACCGCCACCACAAAATGGCGCGTTGGAAGTAACTGTTAATGCCATCCAAACAACCGTAACCACCACCAGAGTAGAATATTGGCAAAGAACAATTACGCCAACATACACTCTAACAAAGTATGTATCTCAAAATTTCAGTTCTGTTACGGCAACAACACCAACTCAGTGGGATCTACGTACTGATACAACTGTCATCAATGCAAACAATCGTAACCCAATTCACAACGGTAACGTACTCCATTCTCTAACCGGGGCTACATACAACCCACTGGTTGTGCGTAACTCTAACCATTTTGCATTCGCAAGCCTGTGTCATGCAACCCTTGCCGCAGATAATGAAATTCCACTTGTTCTTGTTGTAGGCAATAACTTTAACCAAGTAGGCAATGCTGTTGTAACTTACGCTGACAGCTATCTGACGATTACATTTGAATATGAATTGTTCAGCGGAAGCTGGGGAGCATTATCTTTTAACAGAATGCTTGGCGTACCAAACAACGGTAACATTCACTCTATCGGCGGCAATGTTAACAACACCAGAAACGCTATGATTGCTATTGGTGCCCCAACACATACCGCATTCAGCCACAATATAACAACTAATACCGTAACTATCCCAGCTGCGGAACCTACAGCAGCCGGTAATATTTATCTATACATTCACGGTACATTCTCATTTTTACTTGGCGAATACCTAACTGGGCCCGTGAATGTAGAAACTGAAACCCTGGAAGAATACAAATATGTTGATTCTTCTGTTACTAACCCGGTAGATATTGATGTCATTATCCGCGACGAGTATAACGAAATCGTTGAGCAAGGTATCGGCAGTCTTAGCGTACTAAACTTGCAACCTGGTTTGTATACCGTTACATTCGAATTTGAAGGTCAAGTATTGTATCAAACAAATGTAGAGGTAGTAGCAGGCGAAACAGCAACCGTTACTTTCAATTACACACTGCCTAATATTAACTCAATCGGCGAAACGGTTATAAACTGGCTTCCTGACATCGTACTAGATCCTGTAACCATAATAGTAATAGTTCGCATATAACAAATGCATGTAAGTATTACTAAAGACCTCATGAATTAAGAAAACGGAATTTGCCCTGCAGCTTCGAATCGCTGCAGGGCAAATTCCGTTTTTGGGCTTAAAACCTCTCTACTAAGTGCAGTTTCTGTTTAGGAAACAGTTGCCCCAGCAACAACCGGCTGTTATAAACCGTGGTGTCTTTTTTCAACTCTACCTCTTCCGGTGTCATATACCCGGATACTAACTGAGACAACGTCTCCACACCGGTGGCCATGGCAGCATCGCCGCCGCCTTTTGTAACGGACAAATTGCCGTCTTCCCATTCCACGGTGTACTTGCCGGAATTATCTTTCCAATATTTGTCCACAATATCCAGCGTAACTTTGCCGTTGGCAGCACCAACCGGTGCGCGCAATGTAGAAAGCCCGGCGGCTACGTCCGTTATGCGGTTCATACCGCAGGCGTTTTTGCGCCAGCTTACGTTGTAAGACTCTGGGAACAAAGCGTGTACGTTAACATCGTCGGGGGCATTCCAGTCTACAGAGCCAAACTCTGAACTAAGGCGCGCTATAAACCCAAAAACACCGTGAAGCCCTTCGGGGGTGCGCCAGCAAAGTTCTTTAATTTTTATGGTGTTGCCCCGGTCGCCGCCTTTTTGTACGCCATATAAAATGTAAGCGTTGCCTTTTCCGTTGGCGTCGCGGTGCAGGAATGTAAATTGCAAGTTTTTGTATGGATCCCTGTTCAGCATCCAGTTCCAAGCGTCTTTGCTGCGGACAATGGCCAGGTTACGGTCCTGTGTGAATTCTTCGTAAATTTCTACATATGGGGTAATGTCATCGCCCGGTTCAAATGGTTCCATGTTTTTGGGGTAGGAATATCCTTGCATTTCTTTCAACGGGATGTTTACGCTGTTGTAGGCGTAGCCAATCTCGTAGCCAAACATGCGGTAGTAACTGTAAGAAAACGGATATAGAAAGGAAAAGGTTTGACCTTTTTCCAACATTGCGGGAAACGCCGCATCCATTATTTTGCGGATTAACCCCTGCCCCCGTGACTCCGGACGGGTAACAACACCGCCAATGCCGCCCATTTTAACCTGTTTGCCGTTCATTAGCATTGTGTAGGGGTTTACAACAATGGCAGAATGCAATTTGCCGGTGGCGTCAAACGCACCCCAGCGGTTGTCTTCGTTGTAGTCTTCTTCTTTTATATAGGCTTGCGGATCTTGCAATTGCGCACGTATATCGCTGCGCCCCATGTCCAAAAATACAGTAGAACAAATGCCGTTATACTGAATGCATTCAACCGGTGATATTTTACGTATTTCCATATTTGCCTCCAAACAATTCTTCTTTCAAGTCTAAGTAGTACAAGTAATTTTCTACAGTAACATCCGGAGGGCAGCGGTGGTCGCAGAACGGGATAAAACCGCCCCGCCTTACATATGGCACAAGGCTTTCCAGGTAGGCTTTAATCGCGCTTTTGCCTTCAATAAGCTTCATTTTGTCTACGCCGCCCATTATGCGCAGGCCTTCGTATTTGTCCAGCAATTCCCCCGGGTGGCCGGAATGGTTAACTTCAAACGGGAACATGCAATTTATCCCCGACTCCATAAAAACAGGCACAAGCGGGCGAACGTCCCCGTCGCAGTCTGTGTACCACAGGTTAATACCGTGGCTATGGAGTTTTTTGCTTATGCGTTTGTAACGGGGCGCGATTATATCTTCAAAAAATGATACGGGCAGAATTGGCCCTTGGCTAAAACAAATATCTTCCCAGCCGGACGCAAAATCGAAATCCACTTTGCCAAGCACCTTGTCAAGGGAATTTTCTACAAGTTGGCAGCAGGTTTCTACCATATCTTCCAGCATATCCGGATAATCTGCCCAGGCGTAACAAATGCCCTCGAAGGTTAACATATCGCGAATTCTGCCAATCATAGAGCCGCAATCTATCCCAAGCGGGTAATCCCGGTTTGGCGGGTGCATTTTTATAAGGGCGTCCACATCCACTTTTCGCCCGGGGCTGTCCGGGCGGAAACGTTCTTCCTTTACCCGCTTCCAGTCTTCCGGGGTCTTTACAGACGAATCCGTAAAATGCGGAATAGAAGAACCCGCACCTTCCAACGGAATTTCTGCGGTTAGCCCGTCGTGGTTTTGGATAATCCGGGAATTGGCAGTTCGGCCAAGTTCTTTGTATTCGAAGCCCGGATCCATCCAGTTATTTGTCCATACCGCAGGTAAGTAGTCGAAGGCGAAGTACACGTTTGCTTCCCATTCATTTTTGATATCGTTTTTTACAAAAATGTCCCACTGGGAATAATTTTCTTCCCAGTAGCCAAACTCCCAGTTAAAGCTGCGGTCTACAGGCAAGAAATTCATTTGGCGGTTAAACCGCTCCCGGGATGTCATTGTACCTTTCCAGGGGGAACGGCAAGGGGTTATCTGCTTTTTCATAACCAGAGCTCCTGTTCTTTTTTTGAAATGATTCTACCATTACATTGGTCTGTTGAAAAGCCTATTGCATTTATACACAAAAGATAATAGGATTAGGGGGATAATAACACATAGGAGCTAAGTTATGCTGACAAACCTAATCTTTTCATTAAATATAGTTTTGCCGCTTTTTATGGTAATACTTTTTGGTGCGTTTCTAAAGCATAAGGAGTTTATTGACCCGATATTTTTAAACACCGGAAATAGGCTTGTATTTATGTTTGGTATCCCCGCCAATGTATTTATCAGCCTTTACAGGGTTGACATTACTCAGGTTTTTAATATTGGGTTTATTGTGTATGCCATGGTGTTTACGCTGTTTTCATTTTTTGCCATATGGCTTTTTGCCCATATTTTCATTAAAGACAAAACAATAATTTCCGCCTTTGTGCAGGGTTCATTTAGGGGGAATTACGCGATTTTGGGCGTACCGCTGCTTGTAAGCATACTTGGGGCAGAGCGTGCAGCCCTGGGCGCGTTGGTTTTGGCATTTGTTGTGCCTATATACAATGTTTTTTCTACAGTTATTTTGGCAATATACTCACCTGCAATTGACAAAATTCATTTTAAAGCCCTGCTGTTTGCCGTTGCCAAAAACCCGATTATTATTGGCGTTGCAATAGGAATTGTGGCGTCGCTTTCCGGCATTACACTTCCGGCGATTATTGAAAGCTCTGTAAACTTGATTGCCATACTTTCCAGCCCCCTTGCTCTAATTTGCCTTGGGGGCAACATAACATTTAAGGGCCTGGACGTGCGGTTCAAGTTTTCCGTAATTTCCACAGCGATAAAGCTGTTAATATTGCCGGTAATTTGCTCTGTGGTGGGCTACGCGCTGGGCTTCCGCGGCGACGAACTGACTGTATTGATGATAATGAGCGGCGTACCAACCGCTGTTGCCGGGTATGCCATGGCATTGCAGTTTGGCGGAGACGGGTACACGGCTTCCACAATTATTTTGCTTACTACGCTAATTTCTGCCTTTACGCTTACTGTGTTTATTTATGTATTTAGGACAATGGGAATGATTGTGTAAAATTTACCCCCTGATATCACATTGCCAATATGATATCAGGGGGTGATTTTTCATCACTGCGAATTGTTCCAAAAATTGTCATAGATTATATGTGTTCTACTCATTGACATGATGTGACACAACATGTATCATTAAAGGAAAACATCAGGCATTTTGTAGAAATTTTGTGCATATTTACGAAAGCAATGTCAAAAGCCTGCAATCGGAGGAAATATTGTGATAAGAAAAGCCACCCGTAC
>JGI20163J26743_11538385_pt1 | contig 21629 bp, 18 predicted proteins | sample TergutCu122P1_FD_26743 | JGI IMG/M metagenome (IMG submission 26743) | reverse complement strand
ACTTTGCATAGTTCAAAGAATCCCCTGCGTGCGTATTCTGCATAGGTAAACCCTTCAGGCAAGTTGCCACCTAACGCCGAAAACAAATATCCTGCTTGCACGATAAAAAATATAAGATATATGATATTAAACACAACAAGTACGCTGTAAATAGTGATTCGTGGTACTTTTTTTACCGACTTAGCTTGATTGTCAACCGTTTCGGTTGTGATTGTTCCAGTATTTCTGCCTTTAACATTTCCAAAAATTAACCCGTACAAATAAAATGCAACCGGAATTCCTAAGATAAACAACCACACATGCCTTATGATTGCCGCAAGGTTAATCATGTTCACAAAGTTTAATACAAAAGACTGAAATGCAAAATCCGCATCCATAAGCAAACTTATTACAATTGCCATAAGCGGTAGTGAAATTAAAATTCCGATAAGTCCGGCAAGAATTCCTTTCATGCTTTTTTCATTTTTGTTGCTAAAGAAGCTATTTTTGACACCGGCAAAACATCGTCCGAAGTTTGAAAACGGCGTGCATATTCCTTGGTTTAAAGCGTCACCTAAAATATATGACGAGAGCTTTTCTTTATCAATTTGCCTGCCCGTAGACAAGCATATCCAATATACAAACACACCCATTAGGAATACAAAATTCCATCTGAACAAAAACCAGTTATCAAACAAAGTGAATTGTAACGCAGACAAAGTTACTAACCCCAAGCACGCTAAGCTTTTGGCATTTTGCTTATACCCCGACTTGAGCAAATATATAAACGAACTCGTGCATATCACGATTGTAAATATAGTTATTCCGGCACCCGGTCTTATTTGGAACGGCCTGCGTTCCCAAACCGACGGCCAGTTTGACAAAATTAAATCCCAAAACAAGTATCCGCATATTAACATTGCAAACGCAAATACCATATCGACCGTGTTATATGCTACTTCCGGCTTCTCTATTTTCTTTCCGCCCTTTGACACCATAGTATTTACACTCTGATTATTTATATTTTGGTTATTTAGCGTGTTAGTTAAAACTTCCCCCATCTCTTTTCCCTTTCCTTAATTTCACTATTAATTAAATATTTTATCGCCATCGCGAAAAAGCTTCGGATCCATCAAATCACGAGATGTTTGCAAAGCATGGATATATCGCTCAGCTTACTTATTCGTCAGCCTCTGATTCAACAAACTCCAAAATATCTCCCGGTTGGCAGTTTAACGCTTTGCATATTTCATCAAGTGTCGAAAAACGTATCGCTTTTGCCTTGTTGTTTTTTAATATAGAAAGGTTTGCGGGCGTTATGCCTATACGCTCTGCCAAGTCACCGGCCGAAACTTTTCTTTTCGCCATAATGACGTCTAAGTTTACAATAATAGCCATCTTACTTCCCCTTCCTAAATAGTAAATTCATTTTCAGTTTTTATATGGACTGCTTCTTCGATTACATTTTTAACAACACGCAAAATCAAACCTATAAACGCAAGTACAATCGACATGAGCCCTACAACGAAATAATACAAAAATGCAAACACTACGATAAACGCGGCTAAAAAGCAACACCATGAAATTATCCTAAGGAGCGTCACGTTTTTCGAAACAAAAACTTCTTCCCTTTTTATGTTGGTTAGCAACTTGTGCAAGCATATTAATGCAACCATCGCAGGAATACAGCACAAATACAAAATTGCCATAAATGGATACAGATCGCTTAACTCCAGCGAAACCATCGCGTTTGCATAGGCATAGTTAATGTATGTTTGCATCATCATAGGTAATGTAGCTGCGCATACAACAAGAAGTACCATAACAACTTTTGTGCAGATTAGTGATAACTGTACAGATTTCATAGAATTCCACATATTTTTTGTTCCTTCCTCTTACTTCGTTTTTACTAATTACTTCTTTTTTACTTACATGGCTTGCAAATTCGTTTGCAAATCACTTTTGAATTAACTGATTACAAATTGATAAATTAATTTTCAACTTTCTCGTGAACTAGCGTAATTATAACTACTTGTGGTCTTGCAAATACTCGTGGCAAATATACACCAATCCGATATGCTCCTGCGCCTCGACTTACGAAAACCGGCGTATCGTCTTTCGACAATGCAAAACCGGAGCGAAACCTCTGACCATATGCGGTAATTCCACGCGACATTGTGAAGTACGGTGCCCATATGCCAAAAAAAGTGATGTGCCCGCCGTGCGTATGCCCGCTCAATGTCAAGTCAATCATACTTGTATCTTGCTTCATTGTAACGTCGGGATTGTGTGCCACTAAAAGCACAAAATCCTCCGGCTTGGAATTTTCCACTGCTTTGCGAATGTCAGGATTTCCGTTCCAAAGATCTTCAACACCTGCAAGGAAAAGTCCTTCTCTTATGTGTACGCCACTATTAACAAGCGGTTCAATTCCGTTCGACTCCATCGCTGCAAACAAATGCCTGAAACTATCGTGATTTCCTTCAACACCATAAATCCCATCTGTCGATTTAATATGAGATAAAATTTCAACCGTCCTTTTCATTACATCCACTTCCCACGCAAAGTCGCCACCAAGAACAACTAAGTTCAATTCCCTGTTGTTTAATTCATTAACAACTTCCCAATTTTGAGTTTCAGAAATAAAGTGCGAATCTGTGATGAAAGCTATTCGATAGCCACACAGCTCGAGCCCGAGATTTTGCGAGAAAAAAGATATTTCTTTATACTGGATGATCCTGTCTAATGTCAAAGCGTGAATTATATGTATCAGCGCAATAGCTAAAACCACTATCACCACTATATTTCTGATTTTCTTAAACTTTGCTCCAAAAATCAACAATTGTTATTCCCCTCGTGTTCCAAATTATCTACCTTTGTTCTTTGATCATCTGCTCTAACTTGTGAATATTTGCATCCAGCTTTTCAATAATCGCAAACACAACTGCCAAAATCATTGCTACTCCCATAACCATCACTAAAAGTAATAAGTGAAAGTTATACATTGTAATAATGATTAAGGTGTAAAAGAAAAACATTGCGATACACCCCAAAGCTCCAAACACAACAAACCATTTGAAAAACCTTATCATAACAATACCCCTTTTGCGAATCAAATTGTATCCGCGATTCATATGAGTCATTACAACGGCTTTGGCGGGAGATATACTCACTGCCAAAGTGAAAAAGAGGAACTCACCGCCTGCAGATGCGGGAGACATCTTTTTTATGTTATATGTAGTATACGACGCCGAATTTCGTTTGTCAACATATTTTTATTGTTTTTCGATAAAAATATTTCGCTATACGATAAAAACACACTTTTCACTTTCGTCGCTTTTACCGTCGCTTTAAAATTGTACAGCAAAATTCGCAAAGTTTTTTGCTCAAAAAGAGATAACGCCCGACACTAATTGCAGTATCGGGCACTTTTTCATCTGTACTCGGTAAAACTACTAACATTGAATTTTTTTGATTCCGCTACAGAAATTACCTTAGAGTCTAAAAAACTTGATTTTCGTCCATCATTCTTTCGCGTTTTTTAGATGTTGTTTTGGTGATTATCCGCACGATTCCGTAAAAAGTTAATAGTATTGCACCTAACATGGTAAAAGTAAAACCCATGTAGAAGAAGTCAGCCGCACTTTCTTCATCATCGCTCACTCTAAATGAAATCATAACTGAATATGGGTGAATCTCCTTAATGCTTCCTCTGGCTCCTACTTCTTGAACCATTATTCTATTACTAAAAGGTCTCACATAAAGACCTATTTCTTTCCCAAGAGTATACTCAAGATTTTCTGCATAACGAAAAAGTAGTTTGCGAGAAACGTCATCTTCGAGTATTTCTAATACTCTACCACTTATATATTCATGAGTGTCGATGAAACTTTCATTAAATTTATGACCACCTCTCATCATTACTATGCCATCTCTAAACTCAAGAAAATATAACGACTCACGGCCTAAACCACCACGTGAAAGAAATCTTAGCCGACCCGCTTCTGCGGCTCTGCTCGTACAAAAAGAGTAATTTACATTAATGTCTGCATACCTGGCATATGTTGTGGAGATTTGTACTCGTTCGCCCAAATTGTTTCGTACTTGGGAAACACTATTCACCGTTGTAAGTTCTTCATGAGTACTAAAAAATCCAACTCCCATTAATAGAATACCACATATGAAAATAAACATACTCACATTGAAATATCCTCTGGCAATTTTACCTAACATTTGTCCTCCTCCAAACCATCAATACGCTAATTTGTTACAACTAAAAATTTGCTCCGCCCCAGATTGCACTCCCACTAAGCCGATTCAGTCGAAAACTCCGCTTGCAGAAGCTGAGGGCTGAGCCGTCCGTTTAAATTTAACATTTACACAAAAGCGCAACCGACTCAACATTCATGCCCCACGGGAACATATCAACCGGCGTCGCTTCTACAAATTCATACCCAAGTTCTTTGAGAATTTTAATATCTCTCGCTTGAGTGGCAATATCGCAAGAAACATAAACGATTCGCTTTGCATTTGTTTTTGCAATTGCGTTAAGAAGCTCCGGCTTACAGCCTGCCCTCGGTGGGTCTAAAATAACTACATCTGCATTAAATTCAGTACCGAAAAAATTGCTCCATTTGCCGTTCATTTCAAGGTTTATCAGTTTTGGCAATTCCTCTTCAGCTTTTCCGCAAATATACTGAGCATTTACAATGCCGTTTATGACGGCATTTCTGTTTGCATTTAATACTGCATCTTTGTTAATCTCTATGCCCAAAACCTTGTTTGCGCTCTTTGCGCACCACAGACCGATTGTGCCTATTCCGCAATATATATCAAGTACCGTTTCATGTCCTTTTAAATCCGCATACTCCAAAACCTTGTCATATAGCTTTTCCATCTGAATTGCGTTAACCTGATAAAAGGCAAGGGGTGAAATTTCAAACTCAAGTTCTCCTGCTGTTTTAAATTCAAAATTTTCTGCTGTTTCAAATTCAAAACTTCCTGCCACATCAAGAATTGTCGGTTTTCCTGCAAGAATTATATTTTTTTCTCCAAGCACTTGCGATGTTTGTTCCGTATTAATATTTAAAACAACGCTCTCAAGCGAGTATCTTCCGCCATCTGCTTCTGCACTTTCATCACTTGCACTGCTTTCATCTTCACTTATATCTTTCACCGCAACATTTCCATTTTTACTCGCAATGTCCAATGCCGTATTGTCATCCGCAATTGCATAAACAGCATCGTCCATCATTTCAATTAGCTTTTCATGCTCTGGCAAAGTTCTTCCGTTCACAACTAAAATCACCATCACTTCGCCTGTTTTGAATGCCGTACGAACTATGACATGTCTAAGTAGCCCTTTGCCCGAACGCCTGTCATATGCCGATATTTTATTTGTTTTGATAAAACTTCTCACTACATCTGCAATAACTTCCGCAGGTTTTGAATTAATGTAGCATGTCTTACAATCTATAACCGAATGGCTTTTGGGGCTAAAAAAACCAACGTTTTTGTTTCCAACCGCAATTTGTGCTTTGTTTCGATAACCAAAAGGCGCATCCATACCAATTATCTGATTTACCACCGGATCGCCAAGCCCCGCAATCCTCATATATTTGTCTCGCACTTGCTTTTCTTTTAATTTAAGCTGCCCCTCATATGTCATATCCGAAAGCGCACACCCACCACACTCATTTGCATATTCGCAGTGCGATTCACTTCTCAAATCAGAATACTTCACTACTTCCGTCAAATTCGCTTTAATGAAACGCTTTTTGTTTTCTGCAATTTCAGCAAGCACAACATCTCCGTATACCGGTGTTTCTTTTCCTTTGGACACAAAAACCGTCAAGCCATCTATTTTTCCGATGCCCTGCCCGTCTGTGCCTATGTCTATAATTTCAAGTTCTATTATTGTTCCTTTTTCTAAATTCATTTTTACCTCTATCGGACATCCGCTTATATTTCAAATTATAACACATCACGTTAAAAATGTCCGTTTATTATAAGTCCGAATATTATTTTTGATCAAAAGCTTGGTTACCGTTCACACTGTGGCTAATGGCTCTTGAAGCAAGCCCTTCGGAACCATCTAATACCGAAATGTTTGTAGAAACAAACATGACATACCCCGAACAGATTGCGGAAAGAGCCATTTAGCCACAAATCCGACAATGTGTGAACAGTAACCGAGCTTACAGTAAAAGATACTTGGATTATATTTTATGAATTCGGGTTATGAATTCGGGCATTTTGAATATTTTCTAGTAATTGACATATGGGCTTCTTTCAATTATAATGAAGTCTGCCAAATACAAGCTTTTCGAAAAAGGAGAACAAAATTATGAATTGTCCAAACGTAACCGAATGTTCATGTCCAAAGACAACTTGCGAAAATTATAAAAGGTGCTGTGCGTGTGTCAGAAAACACAAAAATACTGACAGCATGCCGCACTGCCTGTTTCCTGATAATCCCAACAATAAAAGTTTGGCGAGTTTTTATCAAAATCTAAAAGAACGATTTGAAGCGAAATAATGAGAAAACCGATTGTTTAATTCTGTAAAAATTGCACTTGAAAACGGCGGTAAAAATCTACCGCCTAGCAGCTATATCATCGGCATAGATGGTAACTTGCGTTAATAAAAATCAAAGCTATTTCTCAAGCAAGTTAATAAAGTCTAAAGCTATTTCTCAAGCAATGCGCGCGCAAATTCCTTTGCTCCGTTGATTGCACTTTCTGTTTGAAAAGAAGCAATACTGCCTTCGTGTCTGACCGAATACATACCTAAATAGTTTAACTTCGAGTATTCGCACAGTCGCTGAATTCCCATTTCAAACGGCTCGGCAGCGAGCGCAGCATCAAATCCATGCGTAGCAATTATGGCAACATTTTTGCCTTCCCAAAGCGACCGCTTTTCACCTTTTCCATAATACTTATTCAATCCATAGTGGCGATCCAGCATAGCTTTCATCGGCGGAGTGCAATACCACGAATAGATTGGAGTGGCCAAGATAATATAATCGCTTTCCAACATCGTAGCAATTATTTGCAGCGCATCATCTTCGTGCTTACAACCATAAACATCACTGATACGTTGACAAGTATAACAACCTGTACACGCATGAATGTCTTTGTCAACTAATGTGATATACTCCACATCACATCCTTTTTCTTGTAATTCTGCTGTAAATGGCTTGACTAATTCTGCGGTATTTCCGCTCGGCTTCATACTTCCCATAAGAATACAAAATTTTTTCTTCACATCATCATCCTCCTTGTATAAAATGTCACTATAATAATCGCGGATACCTTGTGATGAGATATCCGCGTTAATATCTGTTTGCAGCCAAAAATTATAGCAGCTCTTTTCTAGACAGATTAATTCTGCCTTGGCTGTCAATTTCAGTAACTTTTACTTTTACTCCGTCGCCAACGTTCATGACATCTTCAACTTTTTCAACTCTTTCTTTTGCCATCTTCGAAATATGAAGAAGCCCTTCTTTACCCGGAAGTATCTCAATAAACGCACCAAATTGCATAAGCCTTGTTACTGTTCCGTCGTAAATTTCACCAACTTCTACTTCTTTAACAAGAAGCTCAATCGCTCTTACGCCTTTTTCTGCGCTTTCCATATCAGGAGCAGCGATATAAATAAGCCCTGTATCGTCAATATCAATTTTAACGCCTGTCTCAGCAATAATTTTGTTAATTGTCTTGCCGCCGGGACCGATAACAGTTCTGATTTGGTCAACGTGCACCATCATGGAGATGATTCTTGGAGCATAAGGCGAAAGTTCCGCTCTCGGCTCGCTTATTACTTCCATCATTTTTTCCATTATGTGCATTCTTCCTTCGTGTGCTTGCGTTAGCGCATCTTCAAGAATTTGTCTTGAAAGCCCGTGAACTTTGATGTCCATTTGAATCGCCGTTATACCGTTTTTCGTTCCCGCAACTTTGAAGTCCATGTCGCCAAGAAAATCTTCCATCCCTTGAATGTCTGAAAGTATTGCAATTTTGCCGTCTTCAGGTCTTTCAATTAGGCCCATCGCAATTCCCGCAACAGGTGCTGTAATAGGAACACCTGCATCCATAAGCGCAAGCGTACTTCCGCAGGTAGATGCCATAGAGGATGATCCGTTTGATGACAATGTCTCCGATACAACTCTGATCGCATAAGGGAAATCTTCAACGGGAGGAAGAACCGGAATAAGCGCACGCTCAGCAAGTGCACCGTGCCCGATTTCTCGCCTTCCCGGACCTCTCATCGGTCTGGCTTCTCCAACCGAATAAGGCGGGAAGTTGTAATGATGCATATATCTTTTTTCAACTTCTTCTGTAATTCCATCAATTGTTTGCGATTCTCCAACAGGTGCAAGGGTTGCTACAGAAAGGGCTTGAGTTTGTCCTCTTGTGAAAAGCCCTGTTCCATGCGTTCTTGGAAGAATCCCCACTTCGCACCAAATAGGTCGAATCTCTGTGCGTTTTCTGTTGTCAGGTCTGATTTCATCGTCAAGAATCATGTTTCTTACTTGCTCTTTAGTGATGTCATATAACACAGAACCAACATCTTTTCCGTTGTCAGGGTAAATTTCCGCAAAATGTTCTTTCGCTTCTTGCTCAACCGCATCCATATTTGCAAGACGTTCCATCTTATCAACTGTTAAAATCGCATCACGCATTTTTTCCGTCGTAAACGCTCTTACCGCAGCTTCGATTTCTTCATCAACTTCATAAAGTTCAATTTCTTTTTTCGGTTTGCCTACTTCAAGAGCGATTTCCTCGATGAACTCAATCAGCTTTTTGATTTCCTCATGTGCAAACATGATTGCATCAAGCATTACTTCTTCTGAAATTTCATTTGCACCGGCTTCAACCATCATAATCGCATCTTTTGTTCCTGAAACAACAAGGTGCAAATCACTGATTTCTCTTTGGTCAAGTGTCGGATTTACGATAAATTCGCCATCAATAAGTCCGACAAGAACAGAGCCCGTCGGTCCTTCAAATGGTATATCAGAAATTGTAAGGGCAACTGATGAACCTATCATTGCTGCGATTTCTGCTGCACAGTCAGGGTCTACGCACATTACCGTCGCAACTACTTGCACATCATTGTAGAATCCTTTAGGGAAAAGAGGTCTTATTGGTCTATCAATAAGTCTTGAGCTAAGAGTTGCTTTTTCGCTCGGTCTTCCCTCTCTCTTTATAAATCCGCCCGGAATTTTACCTGCGGCGTACATTCTTTCTTCGTAATCTACGCTCAATGGGAAAAAGTCAATGTCCGGCCTTGGTTTAGTTGATGCAGTCGCAGTGACGTTTACAACTGTATCGCCATACTTAACCATTACTTGCCCGTTTGCCATTTCGCAAAGCTTTCCAATTTCCAGCTCAAGAAGTCTTCCTCCCATTGCTGTTCTAAATGTCCTGTAATTTTCAAATTTCATTAACAACTACCTCCTGTTAATCTTTCGTTTTCTAAATTACGGCGCAGCAATTTTCTTTCAGACTGGGTTCTAACCGCAGATTTTCGCCCGGAGTGTACACGAAAGTACGTGCGGACTGAATTTTGCGTTACGATTCCAAATGGTAGAAAATGGCAAGCCGATTATAATAAAAGCGGGGATTTCTTGCCCCGCCAATATCGCTACTTTCTAAGTCCTAATCTTGCGATAAGACTTCTGTATCTTTCTAAATCGTTATCTTTTAGATAGTTCAAAAGGTTTCTTCTTTGTCCTACCATTTTCAAAAGACCCCTACGTGAATGGTGATCCTTTTTATGAATTTTTAAATGTTCATTAAGGTCATTAATTCTAAATGTCAAAATAGCGATTTGTACTTCCGGTGAACCTGTGTCACCTTCTTTTAATTGATACTCTTTAATAATTTCAGCTTTTTTTTCTTGGGTAATCATTTTATTTTCTCCTTTTTAAAATTCGCCTTATGCCCTGTATTTCGTCGGAGTGTCGAGAAACTGAGCAAAAGGCATTCTGTAATTCTCCACTATACTGAGAATTAGTATAACAACAACTCATAATACCACAACAATAGTGCATTTGCAAGTGCAATCTTCGTTTTTGCGTTTTTTGTTCCGTTTAATCGTTGGCTTTAAACGTTATTTCTGTGGTAATCCTTTGCGGCAACGCAATCTTTAGTTATTTGCTTCGCTAATTCATCTATACTATCAAACTTCTTTTCATCTCTCATCTTTTTAATAAATTCAACACGTATAGTTTTGCCGTACAATTCTTTACCAAAGTTAAAAATATGCGTTTCCATATTCTTTTGAAATTCACCAACAGTAGGTTTCACCCCCACATTTGTCACGCTTGGATACTTTTTGCCGTTGTACGTGCAATACGTTATATACACACCGTTTGACGGCGAAACCATTGAATCGTCAATAACTATATTTAAAGTCGGAAAACCAATTGTACTTCCCAGCCTGTTTCCAACTATCACTTCTCCACCAACCGCATAATGCCGACCCATAAACGTCATGCACTTATCAACATCTCCACACTCCACAATTTCTCTTATCAAGGAGCTACTCACAACAATTCCGTCAATTTTCACCGGTTCAAGCACATGAATTCCAAATTGTTTGCGAACGCTTTCTTTCATGAGAACTTCAATGTCGCCGGACGCCTTATGCCCAAACTTGTAATTAAAGCCGCAATACGCCTCGTGCATTCTTAACTTAATCAGCAAAATTTTATTGATAAAATCAAACGCATCCAGATGTTGTATGTGACTGTCGAATGGAATATTAAACATGTAATCAATGCCAAGACCCTCGATAATTTTCACTTTTTCATCAGCATATAAGATGTTTTTCACACTGTTTTCATTTGAAAGCACATTTCTCGGGTGATTCGAGAACGTAAAAATAGCACTCTTCAAATTTGCCGCTTCTGCCGATTTAACTGTACGCGCAATTAACTCTTGATGCCCTTTGTGAACTCCGTCAAAATTACCAAGCGCAATTATCGTCGATTCTATATTTATTATTTCTTCCAGTGAATTAAATAGTTTCATGGTTGCCTCTAGTAAAAATACTTCTATAAAAAACCTTATCTGCAACAAGTTTTTTATATTTGTCGTTGTAAAATACAACTCCCAAAAACACATCCTCGCCATCCTTTTTTGTGTACAGATTGTATGCTTTTTTGTACTCATCGCGGATTTCAAAAGGAGGTTCTTCCAACGCATACTTTGGCTCAAATTCAATCGTCACTTCGTTTAGTGCAATATGCCCACCATTTACGAACCAGTCAGCTCTCTCATGTTCGACAATAATTGCTTTTCCAAAGTGAACCAGCGGAAAATCTGCACTTTTTAAGTGTTTTTGTATATCATTAATGCTCATCACATTTAGTTCGTCCAAAGAAATGGCATCTTCAATTTTAAATACGCCACTTGCAAGTCTGATGAGGTTGCTCATCGTTCCACCGCATCCAAGTGTTTCACCTATATCGTGACATATTGTTCGCACATATGTCCCCTTTGAGCACACTACGTCAAAAGAAACTTTATATGATTCCATATCGATTTGACTAATCGTAATTTCTTTAATAAAAATATTTCTTTTTTTAATTTCAACAAACTCGCCTGCTCTTGCATATTCATAAAGTCTTCTTCCGTTTACTCTGATTGCCGAAACTTTTGGCGGAATTTGCTCTATTATTCCGTCATAAGACGAAAAAACTTCTCTGATTTTTTCAGCCGTTATTTTGTCGCGATTTAGCTCGCTTCGTTTATCCTCAATCACTTCACCCCAAATATCTTGAGTATCTGTTGTGATGCCAAGAGTCATTTCTGCTCTGTACGTCTTAAAGTCAAGATCGAGATATTCCATAATTCTTGTTGTGCTGCCAATGCATATAGGAAGAACCCCAGACGTTTGCGGGTCGAGGGTTCCGGTATGACCGATACGTTTTATGCCCAGCAATCTTCTTATCGCAGAAACACATCTATGAGAAGTCATATCTTTCGGTTTATTTAAATTAATTATGCCTTCTTTTATCATTTTTCTTCATTGCTTTTCGCAAAATATTCCTCAACATCAGCTTCTATCAATTTTATTGCTTCAAAAATAGGTTGATTTATTGTGCAACCTGCCGCATGAGTATGCCCACCGCCCTTATATTTCATCGCGATTTCTGAAACGTCAGCCCATTCTTTAGAGCGCATGCTGAATTTCGTTTCGTTTGGTGCAGTTTCTTTTGCAAATATACCGACTTCAACTCCGCTTATGTTACGCAAAATCTCCGAAGTACCCTCCGTATCTTCCATCAATGCTCCCGTCTCTTTGAGCATTTCATCTGTAACATACACCATGACAGCCTTGCCATTGGCCATTGATTTTATCGTATTAAACATCTTTCCGGAAATAAGAAGTTTTTCGATGCGATTGTTCTGATACAACATTCGGCTTACATAACTATGATCAATTCCTGATTCATAAAGCTGTATAGTAATCATATGTGATTTTATACGCGTATTCGAATATTGAAAGTTTCCTGTATCAGTTAAAATCGCCGCATAAATCGCTTCACCTGTCAGCTTATCGATAGTAACCCCCATTTCACATAACAAATCATATATTATTTCAGCTGTGGCTGCCGCACTGCTGTCAATATAATTCATATCCGCAAAATATTTTGATGTTTTGTGATGATCAATGCACAAAGTGGTTTTGCCCGCAAGGAATTTATCTTTGCGCAAAGCAAATCGTTCCGGATCGGCACAGTCAATTGAAACGCAAATATCCGGTTCAGAAACGATATCTTTGTCAAATGTGCATGAACCGTCGTCAAGGAATTCCAAATACTCGGGAATTTCGTCTTCAAAAATAATATATGCCGTTTTTCCTTTTTGTCTAAGTGCCCTGCAAAGTGCAATCGAAGATCCCAACGAATCCCCATCTACCAAAACGTGTGGGAAAATAAGAATCGACTCTACACTTAAAAGTTTTTCACATATTTCTTTGATTGTATTATTCGTCTTCTTCATTTTTTGTTTCTTCCGATTCATCGCGCTTGATATCAAGCTTATTAATGATTTCTGTTATATGTCTGCCATATTCCAATGAGTTATCCGGCTTAAATATCAATTCCGGTATATGTCTGATTTTCACGCGTCTTCCGATTTCTTTTTTTATGAGCCCCTTTGCATTTTTTAATGCAGCCAAAACGTTTTCCTGCTCTTCGGCACTTTTGGAATCATTCCCAAATATACTCACAAAAACTGTTGCATAACTCCCGTCAGAAGTCACTTCCACGCCGGATATGCTGACCATTCCCGATAACCTTGGATCTTTCATTTCTCGAAGGAGAAGCTCACTTATTACTTTGCGTATTTCTTCTCCCAAACGCCCTTGTCTATAATCTTTTCTCATTTCTATCCTCTAATCGCGTTTGATTTCTTCCATCATATAACACTCCACAACATCACCCTCTTTAATGTCGTTGTAATGATCTATACCTACACCACATTCGTACCCGTGCATAACTTCTTTTACATCATCTTTAAATCTCTTGAGCGATGTCAGCCTGCCTTCATGAATTACAATTCCGTCTCGAACAAGCCTTATTTCTGCGTTTCTTACAATCTTCCCATCAGTAACATATGCTCCGCCGACATTTCCGATATTTGGTACTTTAAAGATATTTCTTATTTCGAGTTTGCCCAGCACAACTTCTTTGAAAACCGGATCGAGCATACCTTTCATCGCTGACTCAACGTCGTTAATTGCATCATAAATTACTCTATATGTTCTTATTTCTATTTTTTCTCTCTCAGCCATTGTTGAAACTGCAGTGCTTGGTCTCACGTTAAATCCGATAATTACCGCGCCTGCTGTTCCCGCAAGCATAACGTCGGATTCGGTTACAGTCCCTACGCCCGAATGTATAATTTTTACTCTTACGTTTTCGTTTCTTAGCTTTTCAAGTGAAGCCTCAAGCGCTCCGACAGACCCTTGGACGTCACCTTTAATAATCAAATTCAGCTCTTTTACTTCACCCTCTTGGATTTGGCTAAATAACTGCTCAAGAGTTGTGCTTGCATTTCGCGCAAGAATTTCTTCTCTTAATTTAATTTTTCTATTTTCAGCAATTTCTCTGGCAACTCTGTCTTCTTTAACCACGTTGAATTCATCCCCGGCTTCCGGAACATCGTTGAGCCCCAGAATTTCTACAGCCGTTGCAGGCCCCGCTTTTCGGATCGTATCGCCTTTGAAATTTGTCATAAGCCTTATTTTTCCGGAAGAGGTTCCCGCAACAATGCTCATGCCACTTTTTAACGTGCCATTTAGTACAAGAAGCGTCGCAACCGGACCTTTTGCTTTGTCCAATCTCGCCTCAATAACTGTTCCGCTGGCAAGCCTATGTGGATTTGCCTTTAATTCAAGTACTTCTGCTTGAAGTAATATCATCTCAAGCAAGTTAATAATTCCCTCACCGGATTTTGCAGAAACAGGAACGCAAATAATATCGCCACCCCAGTCTTCGACTAAAATTCCATGTATGGAAAGGTCTTGTTTAACTTTATCAAGGTTTGCTCCCGGTTTGTCTATTTTGTTAATCGCAACGATTACAGGAACACCTGCCGCTTTCGCATGACTTATTGACTCAATCGTCTGCGGTTTTACACTGTCGTCTGCCGCTACAACAAGAACTGCTATATCGGTAACATGCGCACCACGCGCTCTCATTGCAGTAAACGCTTCATGACCCGGCGTATCTAAAAATACGATTTTTTGATCATTTATTTTAACTTCCGACGCTCCGATATGTTGCGTTATACCGCCGGATTCTGATGCCGTTACGTTTGTTGTTCTAATTGCATCAAGAAGCGAGGTTTTACCATGGTCTACGTGTCCCATAACAGTAATAATCGGTGGGCGTACAGATAAGTCTTCCTCTTTGTCTTCATGGGTTTCGATTCCTTCTTCGACAATTTCTTCTTCAACTCTGCCTATCACAACGCTGACACCTATTTCTTCAGCCAAAACTAAAACGGTATCTTCGTCTATACTCTGATTTATATTTGCCATAATTCCAAGTTTCATTAACGCCATTATTACAGTAGCGGTTGAAATTTCAACTTGCTCACAAAAACCTGCAACAGTAATAGGCACGTTCACAACTTTTGTGCCTGCTGGTAATTCTTCCATGTTGATTTCCGGTTCAAAAACAACAGGTTTTTGCTTTTGCTGCTTTTTCGGTCTTGTTTGTTTTTCAAGTGATCTTCCGCTATACGGAATTTTTGCTGGTTTCTTTTCAAGATCACCTTTTGTGTTTTTACTATAATCTTTACCACCTCTTGTTGCTCTGCCCGGCTTATCATCTCGCTTGCCTTGGCTTTGAGGTTTTTCGCCACGATGACCTTGCCCTTGAGATTGTGGTTTGTCACTGTTAAACTCACGCTTTGGTTTGTCTTGCCTATCGGCTCTTTCCGGTCTATCTTGCCTATCAGCCTTATCCGGTCTTGAATCAGTTCGTTGTGGTCTATCCCCTTGCGGTCTATCGCTTTGTGGTCTATCGCCATGTTTCGGTTTCTCACCTTGATACGATGACTGTTTGCGATCTGTTTTTTGACCTGCGTTTCTGTCAGCACCTCTATTATCAGTTCTCTTTATGTCAGATTTATCCGTTTCTTTTCTGTCGCTTCTGTTATCAGGTCTACTGTCAGCTCTGCCATCTGCCCTGTTGCCCGCCCTACTGTCAGCTCTGCCATCTGCTCTGTTGCCTGTCCTACTATCTGTTCTGCCATCTGCTCTGTTGCCTGTCCTACTGTCTGCTCTGCTATCAGGTCTGCCATCTGTTCTGTTATCTGCTTTGTTGCCTGTCCCACGGTCAGGTCTGCTATCAGGTCTGCTGCCATCTGTTCTGTTGTCTGCTTTGTTACCTGTCCCACGGTCAGGTCTGCTATCTGCCCTGCTGTCTGCCCTGTTGCCTGTCCCACGGTCAGGTCTGTCATCTGCCCTGTTGCCTGTCCTACTGTCTGCTCTGCTATCAGGTCTGCTGCCATCTGTTCTGTTATCTGCTTTGTTGCCTGCCCCACTGTCAGGTCTGCTTTCTGCCCTGTTGCTCGTCCCACTGTCAGGCCTGCTTTCTGCCCCGCTGTCTGCCCTGTTGCCTGTCCCACGGTCAGGTCTGCTATCTGCCCCGCTATCAGGTCTGCTGCCATCTGTTCTGTTATCTGCTTTGATTGCAGGTACAGGTTGCTCTGGTTTTTCATCTGCGACGCCGACTTCCTCCGGATTTTCTCTGCTCTCAAAATCTTTAGGAATTATAGGAACTCCCATAGGGGGTTTTGGCCTATTCGCAAAATCTTTTGGAATTACAGGCTTTCCTACCGGAGGTTTCGAAACAGGCATTTTTTCGGCAACCAAATTACCTTGCTTTTTTGAAGCTTTGTCAGAAGGCATATTTTGTTTAATGACAGCCGCTTTCACAACGACTTTAGGTTCGTCAATTTGCTCAGTTTTTTTAGGCGCAACCTTTACAATTTTTGTTTCCGCTTCGGACTTTCCTCTCATCATTCTATTTCTAATTGCTATTGCATCAATGTCCGATATGACACTCATATGTCCTTTCGCTTCAATGCCCATTGTCCCGAGCTTTTCCAGCACTTCTTTGCTACTTAAATTCAGCTCTTTTGCCAGTTCATGTACCTTTATCGCCATTACAAACCCTCCTTTTCCTGAGACCTCGCTTCATCGATCTCTTTTGTTATTATATTAGAGAAATTCTCATCAACAATTCCAAAAATTCCTCTGCCCTCACAACCTGTTATCTGTGATATTTCACAAGTTTCGCCATAAATTCGATATGGCACTCCGCCTTTTTCGGCTTCCTTTATTATTTTTTTCAAAGTATTTTCCGACATATCTTCTGTCAGAATCAGAAGTTTTAATTTTCCTCTTTTCATCGCATGAGCACAAGTATTGTACCCGGTAATTAAACCTCCTGAACGCTTTGCAAATCCTAAATAACTATGGAGTTTTTTTCGCATATTCTTCAAACTCCCGAGCAAATTTTTCTAGCTGCTCTTTTGTGATTTCTATTTCAAGGCTCCTTGAAAGTGCTTTCTTTTTAACTGCTTTAGCAAAACACTCTGCATTCATGCATAGATAAACACCCCGCCCTTTGGCTTTTCCTGTAAGGTCAATCGACACATTACCCTCATATCCTGCAAGCCTAACGAGTTCTTTTTTGGGTTTTGATTCCATGCAACCTACACATCTGCGCATAGGTGTCTTTTTTGCTTTCATAGTTGGTCACCTGCATTTGCCTTACTTTTCGTCTGTATCATCCATGCAACTATTTTCGTTTTCGATACCGTTTTCTTAGTCGCCTTCGTTTTCAACATAGTGAATATCATCTGCTTCACTTTGTTCTTCATCAAGCATTTGATCTTCATCATTTACTTGTTCTTCACCATTCACTTGTTCGTCATCATCCAAATATTCAATGTCATCAAGTTCTTCATCATCGCCAAAGTATTGTGACGCGCTCTTAATATCTATTTTCCAACCACAAAGTTTGGCAGCCAATCTTACATTTTGCCCCTCTTTGCCGATTGCAAGTGATAATTGTGCATCAGGAACAACTACAAGTGCCGTTTTTTCTTCTTCAAAAACTTCCACCTTTTCCGGTTTTGCCGGGCTTAATGCTTTAGCAATAAACTCTGCCGAATTGTCGCTCCACGTAATTATATCTATCTTTTCGCCGAAAAGTTCCTCAACAATATTGCGCACCCTCGCTCCTCTTGTACCAACGCATGCACCTATCGGATCAACGTTTTCATCTGCAGTATAAACCGCAATTTTTGTTCTAAAACCCGGCTCTCTCGCAACACTCTTAATTTCTACCGTGCCATCTTGAATTTCGGGTACTTCAAGCTCGAAAAGTTTCCTCACAAGTCCCGGATGCGATCTTGAAAGAAAAATTTGTGGTCCTTTCGGAGTATTTTTTACATCCATGATATATGCTTTGATTCTATTGTTTACAGTGTAAATCTCTCCCGGCGTTTGTTCACCGGCAACAAGTTTACCCTCAGCTTTGCCAATATTTACAAAAACACTATCGTAACCGATTCTTTGAATTACTCCGGTAACGATCTCGCCTTGTTTGGAAATATAGTCATCAAACACCATGCCTCTTTCGGCTTCTCGAATTCTCTGAACAACAACTTGCTTTGCAGTTTGCGCAGCAATTCGCCCGAAATCTCTAGGCGTGACCTGATACTCAATAATATCACCAACAACATATCTGCGATCAAGCTCCATTGCGTCTTCAAGTGAAATCTCCGTAAGTTCATCGGAAACTTCTTCCACAACATTTTTTCGCATAAAAACATCTATATCGCCACCTTCTCGATCAATGTTAACCCTAACATTTTGAGCAGTTCCGTAATTTTTTTTGTAAGCTGAAACTAAAGCGAGTTCAATAGCTTCAATAAGAATATCTTTTGGTACTCCTTTTTCTTTTTCAAGCTCTTCAATTGCTATGATAAATTCCCTGTTCATTTAATTTTTCCCTCTCCTGTTGTATTATCAAAAAACAATTTTAAGTTTTGTTTTTGAAATCTGCTCTTTGTCGAGCTTAATCTCGATTCCACCTGCAGAAACTATTGTCACTTGCCCGGCTTCAAAGCTTTTCAATATTCCCGAAAAAGCTTTCGTGCCATCTTTCCCTTTATACAATTTGATATCAACTTCTTTCCCGATACATCTCAAATAATGTTCATCTTTTAAAAGCACTCTATCAAGCCCCGGCGACGACACTTCAAGATAGTAGTTTTGCTCAATCAAGTCAAGCTCGTCGAGTTTTGCACTTATATATTTGCTGACTTTCTCGCAATCGTCCGTACTGATGTACTTGCCGTCCTCGTAGTTTGCTTGGTCTATATATATGCGCAAAAACCAATTCTTTGACTCTTTTACAAACTCAATGTTGTAAAGTTCGTATCCATTCTCCCGAAGAAAACCTTCAAGTTCTCGCTCTGCGACTGCTGTAATTTTTTGCTTTGACATTTACATACCTCTAACAAAAGTCAGAGAGTGGGCATTACCCACTCTCCTGCAAGTCATTTACTGATTGAACTAAATTCTAACATACTCCGCTACCAATTGCAAGCATTATTTTTTTGCAGTTAAAACAAACTCAACTGATCTGTCTCAGGTAATCCATCCAGTGCGCCTTGCTTTCTGAGTGCCTCAACGGCAATTTTGTTTGCACCGGTTCTTTCTTTAAGTTCTTCTATCGAATCAAAGGGTTTTTTTGCGTATTCCTCTGCAACAGCTTTTGCTACAGTTTCGCCTAACCCGGAAAGTGCCGCAAACGGGATTAATACTTTCCCATCGATAACTTTAAACTGATATGCATGGGAATTTGCGAGACATACAGGCAAAAATTTCAGTCCTCTTGCATACATCTCATATGCGACCTCAAGCACCACATTTCCTGCTGATTCGACGCCTGATGCTGATTTGCCTTTTAACTCAATTGCCGCATGCTTTTCCATTATTGCTTGCGCACCTTGCAATATCGTTTCCGCATCAAAGTGCCTGACTTTCGTAGTGAAATACGCCGCATAAAACTCCGCAGGATAATATACCTTGAAATAAGCAATTCTATATGACATCATAACATATGCAACAGCGTGAGCTCTCGGAAACATATACTCAATTTTTCTGCATGAATCGATATACCATTCCGGCACACCATTTTCACGCATCAACTGTGCTTCTTCTTCATTTACACCGTTGCCTTTTCGTACATTTTCCATTATTTTAAAGGCCATATTGTTTGGCAAGCCTTTTAATATCAAAAAACGCATGATGTCATCTCTCGTGGAAATGATTTCGTCCATAGTAGCCTCACCGCTTTTGATATAATCGCGCGCATTGTTTTCCCAAACATTTTCACCGTGGGACAACCCCGAAATTTTTACGAGATCCGCGAACTTTTGCGGCTTTGTGTCCTCCAGCATTTGCCTTACAAAACGTGTGCCGAATTCAGGTACACCGTAACTGCCATGCTTATGCTTATAGTCCTCGTCTTTTATATCAAGGCTTTCTGTGTGAAGAAATATGCTGTTAACTTTCTCATCTTTTAGCGGAAGCGAAATAGGATCTACTCCCGTCATATCTTTTAAATGTTTTAACATTGACGGCGCATCGTGACCTAGTATGTCAAGTTTGAGCAAGTTTTTCTCAATTGCCTTATACTCAAAATGCGTAGTAACTACATCTGTTTCCATGTCGTTTGCAGGGCGTTGCACCGGGCAAAACTCGTATATTTCATGACCATCAGGCACAATTATGATACCTCCGGGATGCTGCCCGGTTGTCTTTCTTACACCGGTACAACGAGCCACTAATCGCTCAATTTCCCACTTGTTGATCGGAATTTCCCGTTCTTCAAAATAGTTTTTTACAAAACCAAACGCCGTTTTTGCTGCAATCGTACCTATGGTGCCGGCTCTAAAAACATTGTTTTTCCCGAAAATTTCTTCTACATACCTATGTGCATGTACTTGATATTCTCCTGCAAAATTAAGATCTATATCCGGCTCTTTTTCCCCCTCAAATCCCAAAAAAGTTTCAAAGGGTATCATAAATCCGTCTTGTTTTAACTTCGTATCACATGTAGGGCAATTTTTTTCATCCATGTCTACACCGCATTCGTATTTTGCATCGTCACCCCACTGGAAATATTTGCATTTTGCGCAAATATAATGTGCAGGCAGCGGATTAACTTCCGTAATTCCCGCCATGGTCGCGGCAAAAGAAGAACCCACAGAGCCTCTCGAACCCACAAGATATCCGTCGTCCAATGATTTTTGCACAAGCATTTCAGCCGAAACATACATCACCGCATATCCGTTGTTTATGATAGAGTTTAATTCTTTTTCAAGTCTCTCTTCAATTTTTGCAGGAAGTGGATTCCCGTAAATCGACCAGGCTTTTTCCATGCATTTTTCTCGCAGCCTAACGTCTGCATTTTCTATTTTCGGTGGAAATGTACCTGACGGAACAGGTTTAATATCTTCAATCATGTCAGAAATCATACACGGAGCAGCAATAACCACGTTGTACGCATCTTCTTCACCAAGATAGCTAAACTCTTTTAACATCTCTTCCGTAGTGCGCAAATACAATCCTTTATCTCCGTCGGTATCTGAGTACCCTTGCCCTGCCATTAAAATTTGCCGATATAACGTGTCTTCCGGTTCAGAGTAATGTGCATCACATGTTGCCACAACCGGCTTGCCCAATTTTTTCCCGAGTTCTACTATTCTTTTATTATTTTCCTGCAAATCCAGCTCGCTTGAAACGGTTTTATTCTTAACCAAAAACTGATTGTTCGTAAGTGGTTGTATTTCAAGGTAATCATAAAATTTCGCAATTTGCTCAATTTCTTCTTCACTCTTTTTTTCAATAATTGCGCTATACAACTCTCCCGCCTCACAAGCAGAACCAATTAATAAGCCCTCTCTGTGTGTTTGCAGTATTGATTTCGGAATTCTGGGTCTTTTATAAAAGTATTCCAAATGGGAAATTGAAACCAATTTATAAAGGTTTTTCAACCCTTTTTGTGTCTTGGCGAGTATGATGATATGATTAGTCTGGGG